>OLNW01000306.1_pt1 | contig 61564 bp, 59 predicted proteins | sample 1672121 | NCBI WGS metagenome assembly OLNW01 (sample SAMEA3136648, study PRJEB25190) | human gut metagenome
GCTTCAATAAAAGAACTTGAAAGAGTTTACAGAATTACAGATGATATAATCAAATACATCGTAATAAGAAAAGAAAACTAATAAAATTAGTAAAAATAAAGATAAGGGGCCTTTATTTGAAAGTAAAGAAAGGTGATAAAAAATGAACAAAGTAATATTAATGGGAAGATTAACAAGAGACCCAGAAGTAAGATACACACAAACAAACAACACACTAGTAGCATCTTTTAGTTTAGCAGTAAACAGAAGATTTGTAAGACAAGGAGAAGAAAGACAAGCAGACTTTATAAACATAGTAGCTTGGAGCAAACTAGGTGAATTTTGTAGTAAATACTTCAAAAAAGGTCAACAAGTAGGAATTATAGGAAGAATACAAACAAGAACTTGGGATGATGACCAAGGAACAAAACACTATGTAACAGAAGTAGTTGCAGAAGAAGCATATTTTGCAGATAGCAGAAGAGATGGAGAAACTGCAGGAAATACTTTTGAAAATACATTTGGAAATACAGCACCAGGAAACATGGGAGCAGATTTCGAAGTATCTTCAAATGATGACCTACCATTCTAATTAAAGAGGGGTGAAATAAAATGGCAGACAAAAAACAAAATAGAAGAAATAAAAACTATGATGAGGATTACAATCCAAGATTCAGAAAACAAAGAAAAAAAGTATGTGTATTATGTAGTGACAAAAACTTTGAATTAGACTACAAAAATCCAGAACAATTAAAGAAATTTGTAAATGACAAAGGTAAAATCTTACCAAGAAGAACAACTGGAGCATGCAGTAAACATCAAAGAGATATCACAACAGCAGTAAAAAGAGCAAGACACATTGCTATATTACCATATGCACAAAACTAATTTAAGATAATATAAAAACCGTTGAGAAATCAACGGTTTTACTTTTGTATATAAGAATAATATTGAATGTAAACTTTACAATTAGCAACTATAGTTTTAATAAAAACAATGTGTAATAAAAAACAAAAATTAAAAATTTCTTAAACCGTTTACAATTAAAAAAGCTTATGGTATAATTTTTTGTGAGAAATAGGAAGGTGAAAAAATTTGAATCAAATATTAAGTGTAGAAACACCGAAAAAAGAAAAAAATAAAAAATCAAAAAACAATGGCACAATAGAAATACAAAAAATAGTAAGATTCTTTTCAATTGTAATATTAATATTTGGAATATGTATGATTGGAAGTGGTTCATACTCAATGTACAAAGGAACATCAGCAGAAACAGGAACAGCAAAACCAACAATATATGTACAAGAAACATCAGGAACAGAAATAACACTTCAAGTATCACATAACAAAGCACTAGAAAAAGTAACATACAAATGGAATAATGAAGATGAAACAGAAATAAACAGCAATGGTAAAAAACAAGTAACACAACAAATCCAAATACCAACAGGAAAAAATACATTGACAGTATATGCAAAAGACATAAACGGACAAGAAACAAGTTACCAAAAACAATATACAATTCAAGGAGATATAGACATAGAACTAGAAGTTGATGGAGCAAACTTAAAAATAAATGCAACAGGAAAAGAAGAGCTATCATATCTAACATATAGATGGGATGAAGAAGAAGAAACAAAAATAGATATAAATGATACACAAACAGAACAAACAATAGAAATACCAAAAGGACAACACACATTAACAGTTGTAGCAGTAGATGTAAACAACAAAACCGAAACAAAAGAACAAGAAGTAAAAGGAGTAACAAAGCCAAAAGTAGAAGTAACAACAGATGGAGAAGCAAACTTCGTAATAAAAGCATCAGATGAAGAAGGTATTAAAAAAGTAGAATTCATAATAAATGAAACAGATAAAAATGTACTAAATCTAGACCAAGTATATTCACTAGATCAAAGAAAAGACTTTGAATACAAATACCCATTACACGATGGAGAAAACAAACTAGAAATAAGAGTATACAACGAAAGCGATGTATGTGAAGTATCAAGAGTAATAGTAAATAAATAAGCAAATACCTCCTACAAGCTATATTGTAGGAGATATTTATTTAAAAAGGGGAAAACATGAAAGAGCAATTATTTAATATATTAACATATTTTGTTATATATTCTTTCCTAGGATGGGTTATGGAATCCATAGTAAGGTCAGTATCAGAAAAAAAATTAATAAACACAGGATTTTTGGTAGGGCCAATGTGCCCAATATATGGGATAGGAGCAATGATAATGCTCTTATTTCTAGATAGATTTGAAAATAATATACTACTTTTATTTATAGTTTCAATAGTAGTATTAACAATATGGGAATACCTAGTAGGTGTATTGCTAGAGACAATATTCAAAACAAAATATTGGGATTATTCAGATCAAAAATTTAATTTTCAAGGAAGAGTATGTTTAACAAATTCCATATGTTGGGGAATACTTGGAGTGCTATTCGTAAAAGGAATACATCCAGCCATAATTAAACTGTTAGAAAAAGTAGATATACACATTTTACACTATGTAATATTTATAATAACAATAGTAGCAATAGTGGACATGATAGTAAGTATTATAAAATTAAAAAATATAAAAGTGACATTAGAAAAAATAGAAGAACTAAATAAAGAAATAAAAGAAAAATTAAAAGAAGTTAAAAAGCTAACCAAAGAAACTGAAAAAGCAAGTAAGAAAGCAGAAAAAGAAAAGAACTCAGAAGAAAATATTCAAATAATAGTAGAAAATTTGAAAAAGAAGAGAAATAGAATCTTAAGAAGACTATACAGAAATGTATATAGACTAAAAAAGGCATTCCCAGCAATTAACACAAAAGAAATAACAGAAGTATTAAATAAAAAACTAGATGAAATCAAAAATAAAAGAAATAAATAACAAAGGAGTAAAACATGGTACAAGAAATATATATTATAGATGATGATGATTCTTCAATAGTAATATTTAGAGAATTATTTAGAAATGATCCAGAATTCAAATTTATAAGTGTAAAAACAGAACAAATAGATGTAGCACTAAAAAACATTCCATCATTAATAGTAATAAATGAAGATGCTATAGATAGAGATGTTGTCGAATTATGTAGAAAAATAAGAAAAGATGAAGACAATACAATAACACCAGTTATAATAGTGTCTTCAAAAACAAGCAAAGAACACAGAATGAGAATTTTGCAAGAATCAGTAGAATACTTTATAAAAAAACCAGTAGATGAAGAGTATCTATATTATACAGTCAAAAACTTAAACAGGTTGCTTGCAAGTAATAGAACTGTAAGTCCATTAACAGGCTTACCAGGAAATGTACAAATACATGCAGAACTAAAGAAAAGAATAGCAAGACAGGAGCCATTTTCAGTATTATATCTAGATTTAGATAACTTCAAAGCATATAATGATGTATATGGATTTTTAAAAGGCGATGAAATAATAGAATTTACAGCAGAAACAATAGTAAATTCAGTACATAGTGATAAAATAGAAAATACATTTGTTGGACACATAGGTGGAGATGACTTTGTAGCAATTGTACCAGGAACAAGTTGTGAGAAATTGTGCCAAAATGTAATATCAGAGTTTGATAATAATGTTCAAAAATTCTTTACAGAAGATGATTTAGAAAAAGGATATATAGAAGTTGCGAATAGAAGAGGAATAATAGAACAATTTCCATTAACATCAATATCAATAGGTGTTGTTGTATCAGATGTTGGTAGATTTCATAATATCTTAGAAATTGGTGAAATTGGAGCACAAGTAAAACATGCTGCTAAATCTGTAATGGGAAGCAGTTATGCAATAGATAGAAGAAAATAAAAAAGGACTTGAAAAAGTTCTTTTTTTTGTCAAAATATACTCATTAAAACATGAATAAAGAACAAACAAGGTCAATATACTATAGTATAAAAATAAACAAGGGGAGCTATAATTATGATGATTATAGACAAAAAAAGAATAAAAATTATACTAGGTTGTATATTGATAGCATTATTTACTTTCACATTTCAGGTGGCAAATCAGAAAGAAAGCACAAATAAAATCCAGGAACAAACGGCGCAAACAACATCAACTCCTGTATCAGGCAAAACAGTAGTACTTGATGCAGGGCATGGAATACCAGATGAAGGGGTTTGCTTACTGCATTAAGTAAAAAATAAAAGTAACTATTCTTTTATAAAAAAGTTGCAAATGTAAAAGTTTGCAACTTTTTATGATTTTGATTGATAGAATAAAAGTAAAGTGATAAAATGTAGAAAATAAAAGAAAAAAATTTAAGAATAAACAATAAAAGAGAAACATAAAAATTGACAAAACAAATTAAAACAAGGAGGTATTATGTATAATCGAATTTCTATTGTAGGTGGTTCTGGAAGTGGTAAAAGTACATTATGTAATATTTTATCAAAAGAGTTAAATCTCCCAGCAATACATTTAGATGCCATTAATTATGAACCTAATTGGGTTGAAATAGATAAAGTAGAAAGAGATAAAATAATAGCTACTAAGTCATCAAGAGATAAATGGATTATAGATGGTAATTATAATAAGACTCTTAAGGAACGTTTTAAAAAAGCAGATTTAATAATATGGCTAGATTACTCAACATTTATGCAATTAAAAGGCGTTTTAAAAAGATATTTTAAAACACGTAATAATGAAAGACCAGAGATACCTGGCTGTAAAGAAAAATTAGAGTTTAAATTTATAAAATATGTTCTTACTTATAATAAAAAGAAAAGACATATAATTAAAGAGTATTTAATGGATATACCGAAAGAAAAAGTATTAATTTTTAATAAACAAAAAGATTTAAATAAATGGCTTAAGAAATTTACAGGTAACAACAATATTTTAGAAAATTTAAAATAAATATAAAAATAAGGAAGTAATAAAAATATGGAATTAGTAGATATTGTAGATGAAAATAATAAATTAACTGGACAAGTGGAAGATAGATGGGTAGCATATAATAAAGGATTATGGAGAAGGACAGTTTCTTGTTGGATAATTAATGAAAAAGGAGAAATACTTTTGCAAAAAAGAACAGCAAATAAATTAAAAAATCCAAATAAATGGGCAAAAACTGGAGGACAAGTTGACAGTGGAGAAACAGTTGAAGAAGCTATATTTCGAGAAGTAAAAGAAGAATTAGGAATTAAAATTCCAAAAGAGCAAATTAAAATTGTGGATATTTATAAAAGTAATGATAAAAACAAACGATTTGGATATAATTTTATTTTTGTAGTTAATTATAAAATTAAAGACTACATATTACAAAAAGAAGAAGTAGCAGAAGTTAAGTATGTTACAATTGAAGATATGGAATTAATCAAAAAAGAGAATGATTCTAATTATACTTTTTGTAATTGGGTGGATGAGGATTTTTATAGGGAAATAAAATTATTAAAAAATAAAAGAAAACAAATTTTAGGTGGCAAAAATGAAGGTTAAAATTTACATTTTACAAAGGAATAATAAAAATTTTCTATGGAAAAGAATAGTCTGAAAAAACTAAATAGTAAATTTTTTTACATGTTTTCAGATGGAAAAATCACAAATTCAACTAAGAAACACGGAAATAATAAGGCTGTAGCTTATATGCAGGATATAGAAGCATGGAGTATATATAAAGATGAGGAAGGATATGCAGAATATGTAATAGGTGGACCAAGCGTCGAAATGTTATATGATAGCTATAAGCAAACACATTCAAACTCTGATAAAAAACATATGTATACAGTTACAGGTGAAAATAAAGAAACAAATGAAAATAATGCAAAAGGTACTGGTTCTGCAGGATACCAAATAAGTTGGGATGGTGGACAAACTTGGAAAACTATAACAGAAATTAATTTTAGTTATTTATCAAGTGATATTGATAAATTATATACTGGAGATGGAACACATCAAAAAGCCTATGGATATTGGCTTTTATCTCCTTCAGCACAAAATGATGAAACCATTATGGGTGTGTATTATTATGGAAAAGTTTCGCTATTATCATTATAATAATGAACTAATGGCATTTAGACCGGTGGTATATTTATCATCTGATGTAACATTAAGTTTGAATGAGCAAACTGGAAAATATGAAATAAGCAAGTAACAGAAAAATATAATAATTAAAATACGAATAATGAACAAACAAGGTCAATATACTATAGTATAAAAAATAAACAAGGGGAGTTATAATTATGATGATTATAGACAAAAAAAGAATAAAAATTATACTAGGTTGTATATTGATAGCAATATTTACTTTCACATTTCAAATAGCAAATCAAAAAGAAAATTCAAATAAGATTCAAGAACAAACAGCACAAACAACATCAACACCTGTATCGGGCAAAACAGTAGTACTAGATGCAGGACATGGAGTACCAGATGAAGGTGCACAAAGTTCAAATGGAACAACAGAAGCAGAAACAAACTTAAAAATAACATTAAAAATTCAAAAGCTATTAGAGCAAAGCGGATGCACAGTAATATTAACTCGTTCAGATGAAAATGCGATATATGATTTAGATGCAACAACATTAAAACAAAAGAAAATATCAGACATACATAATAGAGTCAAAATAGGAAACGAAAATTCAGCTGATATATTTGTATCAATACATTTAAACAAAATTCCACAAAGCCAATACTCAGGTTGGCAATGCTTTTACAAAGATGGAAATGAAAATAGCAATAAGCTAGCAAAAACTATACAAGAAAATTTAAATAAATCTATACAAAAAGAAAATAAAAGAGTGCCTATGAAATTGGATAATGTTTATATTATAAAACATGTAGAAATTCCAATATCAATAGTCGAATGTGGATTTTTATCCAACCCAGAAGAAGAAAAAGAATTACTAGAAGATAGCTATCAAAATAAACTGGCTTGGGGAATTTATAATGGAATTATAAATTATTTTTATTAAAACTATAGAACCTGTTAATCGATAAACAAAAAACTAAAAAATAAAAAGTTTTGTTAATCTAATAACAAAACTTTTTTAAAAGTGGTATAACAAAAAAGAAAAAATAAAAGAGAAAGGAAGAATAAAATGAAAGAAATAAAAAAAGAAAACTTAGAAAATATAGAAAATGAATACAAAAAAGACATTACAAATACAATAGCAAGAAGAGCATTAGTAAAAAGCAAAATAAGTGACATAACAAAAGTAAATGAACAAACAGAATTTACAAGAAATATGTTCTCAATAAACTTAAAAACACTACCAGTAACAAACCAAAAAAGAAGCGGAAGATGCTGGATATTTGCAGGATGCAATGTTATTAGAGAAAAAATAGCAGAAAAATACAATCTAAAAGATTTCGAAATATCACAAAACTATATAGCATTTTATGATAAACTAGAAAAATGCAATTACTTATTAGAAAGCATAATATCATTAAAGAATAGTCCAAAAGATGACAGAACACTAGACTACTTATTAAGTACAGGAGTACAAGATGGTGGACAATGGGATTTATTTGTAAATATTGTAAACAAATATGGAGTTGTGCCTAAAAATGCATTTCCAGAAACATTTCAAAGTTCAAACACAAATGAAATAGATGGACTACTTAATAAATACATTCGTAAATTTGCATATGACATAAGAAATAATGAAGAAAACATAGAAGCAAGAAAAGAAAAAAGCATAAAGGAAATATATTCAATATTATGCAGTTGTTTTGGAATACCACCAAAAACATTCACATTTGAATATGTAGACAAAGACAAAAAATATAACATAATAAAAGATTTAACACCTATGAAATTTTATAAAGAAATAGTACCAATAAACCTAGATGATTATGTAAGTATAATAAATAGCCCAACAGATGACAAGCCATTTGGAAAAACATATACTGTAGATTACTTAGGAAATGTTATTGAAGGAAATGAAGTTTTATATTTGAACCTAGAAATAGAAAGATTAAAAGAACTAGCAATAAATCAACTAAAAAATGGAGAAACAGTATGGTTTGGCTCAGACTGTGGAAAAGCAGGAGATAGAGAAGGCGGAGTATGGGATGATGCTACATTTGACATAGATACGCTATTTAAAATAAATAGCCAAATGTCAAAAGGAGCTATGTTAGATACTAGAGAAAGTGCAATGAACCATGCAATGGTAATAACAGGTGTAAACTTAGATAATGAAATACCTACAAAATGGAAAATTGAAAATAGCTGGGGAGATGAAGTTGCAGACAAAGGATATTATGTGGCAACAGATAGCTGGTTTACAAAGTATGTATATCAAGTAGTTGTAAACAAAAAATATTTAACACAAGAAGAAAAAGAGAGTCTAAAGGCAGAAAAAATGAGACTAAAACCATGGGACCCAATGGGAACATTAGCTTAAAATAATGCGAAAAAATTAATATTTATGAAGAAAAAGCAAAAAATATAAATAAAATTTTATAAATTTTGCTTTTTTGGTTTTTTAGTGTTATAATATAAATGTCGAATATCATTCAAAGGAGAAAAAATATGGGAAATAATAAATTTAAAGATGCCTTAAAAGTTTATAATAGAATGAATTCTAGAGGAAAAAAAGTAGTAGGAGTTGCAGGAATAACGTTAGCAGCTGCAATTGGTGCAGGAGTTTATGTTACAACTAATAGTAATAACAAAGATGAACAACGAAGTCCTTCAATTCAAGAAGTACTAGAAAAAGGTACAACAATGAGAGAACTAGGCATAAGCAAAGAAAGAAAAAGCAAAATTGAAAAATTTGAAAAATTTATAAATAATATAGATGAAACGACTCCAAATTCAGAAATATATAGACAAATATCAGTAGGACGCCAAAATTATGGAGATGTATTAAAGGAAAAAATTGCAGAAAAAATGGACACTACTACAGAAAATATAATTTTTAATATAAACGAAAGCCAAGGGAACAAACTTTGCCAAGCAATTGTAGATGGAACTTTATATGAAGAAAAAGATACAATATCTCAAATATTTGGTGATAAAAATGAAATTTCAGAAGACTTAGCAGATGCTATAACTTATATGGGAGATATTAATACGCTTGAACAAAAGATGCAATTTGGAAACGTAAAACTAGATAGAAACAAAGCAATAGAAGTACTAAATGAACTAGGAGATAGAGTAAATAAAGCAGCAACAAGTGAAATTCAATATTCAGATGGCAAAATTTCAATGGAATATGCAGAACTAATAAATAATAAAGAAATAACAGCACAAAAAGAAACTGAAAATGCTAAATGGACAGTAACAACAGTTAAGAATGATAAAGCAAAAACAGCAGAAAATAATGAGATGGAATTATAAAAATAACAATGTATAAAATTACCACTCTTTGCAAACAATATCAATAAAAGATATTTGCAAGGAGTGGAATTTTTTTGAAAACAAATAAAATATTAAAAATAAATGGAGCCAGACTAGACCAAAATCAACTAGAAAATCATCTACAAAAAATAGCATCAAACCATAACTTAACAAGCAAATCGCAAAAAAACACATACCCAATACCACACATGATAGAAAGCTACCAAATAATACAAGAAGTATACAAACTACTAAATGAGCACTTAAAGCTAGGAATTAGCATACATCCAGCAGGAGAATGGCTATTAGACAACTTTTATATAATAGAAGAAACAGCAAAACAAATAGAAAAAGAACTAACACTATCAAAATACACAAATTTTTTAGGAATAGCAAATGGACAATACAAAGGATTTGCACGCATATATGTTCTAGCTTCCGAAATTGTAGCATACACAGACAACAAAATAGAACAAAAAGCGCTAGAAAATTATTTGGCAAGCTATCAAACTAAAAAGACATTAAGTATGGAAGAAATATGGAATATTGGGCTTTTCTTAGAAATTGCAATAATAGAAAATATAAGAGAAATATGTGAAAAAATATATAGTGCACAAATACAAAAATACAAAGCAGAAAACATTGTTGAAAGATTAGTAGAAAACAAGCCAAAATCAGAATTAACATTTAAGAACAATCAAATTAGAAAAATAAAAAAAGATATATTAGAAGAGATGGAATATCCATTTATAGAATATATGTCATATATCTTAAAAAGATATGGTAAAAAGGGATATAGTTATTTAAAAATATTAGAAGAAACCGTTGAACTAAAAGGCACAACAGTTTCTGATGTGATAAAAAAAGAACATTTTGACATAGCCGTTAGAAAAGTATCAATAGGAAACAGTATAACAAGTATCAAAAAAATACAAAGAATGAACTTCCTGGATATTTTTGAAAAAGTAAATGGAGTAGAAGAATTGCTAAAACAAGACCCAAGTGGAATATATGAAAAAATGGACAACAAAACAAAGGAGTATTATAGAAATAAAATAAAAGAAATATCTAAGAAAACGAAAATATCAGAATTATATATAACAAGAAAAATACTAGAATTAGCACAGCAAAATCCTAAAAGCATCAAAAAATCACATATAGGTTATTATTTAATAGATGCTGGAACAGAAGAGCTATACAAAATATTAAACTATAAACCAAGAAAAAACAAAAAGCCACAAACTAAAACAAAAATATATATTGCAACTATCTCATTTTTTACAATAATAATTTCAACATTACTTACATGTATGTTAAAAATACCAAATAACTATGTAAAAATAATAGCATTTATTTTATTTATAATTCCATCATCAGAGCTAACAATTCAAATAATACAATATATTTTAAGCAAAATTGTAAAACCCAAAATAATACCTAAATTAGATTTATATGGTGGAATAGAGCCACAATATCAAACAATGGTAGTAATTCCAACAATAATAAAATCAAAAGAAAAAGTAAAAGAATTATTTGAAAAATTAGAAGTATATTATTTGGCAAATAAATCTGAAAACTTGTATTTTACACTATTAGGAGATTGTAGTGAAAGTAATCACAAAGAAGAAGAGTATGACATAGAAGTTATTCAAGAAGGAAAAAATCAAGTTCAAAAATTGAATGAAAAATATGGAAATATATTTAACTTTTTATATAGAGAAAGGGAATATAACCCAAAAGAAGGAACTTATTTAGGCTGGGAAAGAAAAAGGGGAATGCTAAACCAGCTAAATGACTACCTTTTAGGAAATATAAAAAATCCATTTAGAACAAATACAATAGAAGAAAATAGCAAGCAAAAAGAAATTTTAAAAAATACAAAATATATAATAACATTAGATGCAGACACAGACCTGATTTTAGACTCTGCATTTGAATTGGTTGGTGCAATGGCACACATATTAAACAAACCAAAAATAGAAGGGAAAATAGTTGTAGATGGATATGGAATAATGCAACCAAGAGTAGGAGTTAACCTAGATGTTAGCTATAAAAACCTTTTTACAAAGATTTTTGCAGGAGCAGGTGGAATAGATTCATACACAAATGCCATATCAGATATATACCAAGACAATTTCAAAGAAGGAATTTTTACAGGAAAAGGAATATATGACTTAAAAGTTTTTTCAGAAGTTATGAAAGGAGCAATACCTGAAAACACAGTACTTAGCCATGATTTATTAGAAGGGTCATATTTAAGATGTGGACTGGTTTCAGATATTATGCTTATGGATGGATATCCAAGCAAATACAACAGTTTTATGAACAGACTATCAAGATGGACACGTGGAGACTGGCAAATAACAAGTTGGTTAGGAAGAAACAGTCCATTAAATTTGCTATCTAAATATAAAATATTTGATAATTTACGAAGAAGTTTATTAGAAATAAGTATAATAGTAGCGATTATTTTTACAAATATAATAAAAATTGCTTATGCTAAAAGCATAAGCATAGTAATACTTATACTATTAGCTATTCTAATTTTACCATTTCTATTAGAAATATTTAATATGATAATATTCAAAAAAGAAGGAGAAGAAAAACAGAAAACATTTACACCAAAAATATCAGGTTTTAAAGGAAGTATTTTAAGAGCATTAATTATACTTGGAACTATGCCATATAAAGCATATGTTCTAGCAAAATCAATAATTAAAACAATATATAGAAAACATATTTCAAAAAAGCATTTACTAGAATGGATGACATCAGAAGAAGCTGAAAAACAAGCGAAAACAAGTGTTATATCATATTATAATCAAATGGCAATAAATGTACTTGTAGGAATCTGCGCAATAGGAATAGGATTATTAGAAAAAAGCATTTTAGCAGTTATGCTAGGAGCATACTTTATAGTAATTCCATTTATAATGTATTATGTAAGTAAAGAAAAAGAAAAGCCAGAACCAATACAAAAATTAGATAAGCAAGAACAAGAATATATAAAAGAAATAGGTAAAAAAACGTGGAATTATTTTGAAAGATACTTAAATAAAGAAAACAATTATCTAATACCAGACAATTATCAAGAAGATAGAAAAGAAAAAACTGTACCACGAACATCTTCAACAAATATAGGACTTTCACTTTTAGCAATAATATCAGCATATGATTTAAAATATATAGAAAAAGAAAAAGCAGAAGAATTATTAGAAAAAGTAATAACTTCAATAGACAGCCTTCCAAAATGGAATGGACATTTATACAACTGGTATCAAACCCAAACAAAACAACCATTAATACCAAGATATGTTTCAACAGTAGATAGTGGGAATTTTGTAGGATATTTATATGTTACAAAAGCTTTTTTACGAAATGAAGTAAGAAATGAAAATTTAGTAAACATAGTAAATAACATAATAGAAAAAACAGACTTTTCTGTATTATATAATTGGGAACAGCAAATATTTTCAATAGGATTTTCAATAGAAGAAAATAAATTAACAGACTCATATTATGACTTACTAGCATCTGAAGCAAGACAAGCCAGCTTAGTAGCAATTGCTAAAAAAGATGTACCAGCAAAACATTGGGAACACTTAAGTAGAAGTTTAACAATATTAGGAAAATACAAAGGACTTATTTCATGGTCTGGAACAGCATTTGAATATTTAATGCCAAATATAAATATTCCAAGATATGAAGGGAGTTTATTAGATGAATCTTGCAAATTTATGATAATGAGTCAAAAAGAATATGCAAAACAATTAGGAATACCATGGGGAATATCAGAAGCAGCATTTAATGTAAAAGACTTAAAATCAAATTATCAATACAAAGCATTTGGAATTCCATGGCTAGGATTAAAAAGAGGACTTGCAGATGAACTAGTGGTATCTAGCTATGGTGGAATATTAGCAATATTAGATGACCCAAAAGGTGAAATAGAAAACCTAAAAAGATTAGAAAAAGAAGGAATGTATAACAAATATGGATTTTATGAATCAATTGACTATACACCAGAAAGAGTAGAAAAGGGAAAAACAAGTAGTGTAGTAAAAACTTATATGGCACACCATCAAGGGCTTATATTGTTATCAATAAATAACTTATTTAATAAAAAAATATTACAAAAAAGATTTATTGAAAATCCAGAAATAAAAGCAGTATCAATCTTACTACAAGAAACTATGCCAGAAAAAGCATTAATAACAAAGGAAAATAAGGAAAAAATTGAAAAATTAAAATATAAAGATTACGAAAATTATGTGGTAACAACAAATAACAAAATAGATGACAGATTAATTACAGGAAATGTTATATCAAACGAAAACTACACAATTGCAATGAATGAAAAAGGAGAAGGAATAAGTAAGTACAAAGATATTTATATAAATAGATATAAATTGACAGATGATTATTCTCAAGGAATATTTTTCGCAATAAAAAATATAAAAACAAAGAAAATACTAAGTTCAAACTATAAATTAAACGAAAAAAACAATTACCAAATTAGCTTTATGCCAGATAAAGACAAGCAAGAAATATCAGGAGAAAATATAAAAACACAAATAATTACAACAGTAAGCTCAAATGAGCCAGTAGAACTAAGAAGAGTAATATTAGAAAATATAGGTCAAGAAGAAGAAATACTAGAAGTAACATCATATTTTGAACCAGTATTATCAAAAAAAGAACAAGAATATGCACATCCGGCATTTAATAATCTATTTTTAATAAGCAAATTTGATGAAGAAAAAAATAGTGTAATAGTAGAAAGAAAAAACAGAGAACCAAATGGTAGAAAAATGTTTTTAGCAACAACATTATCCACAAATAGTGAAACAATTGGGGATTTAGAATATGAAATAAATGAAGAAAAGTTTATAGGAAGAGGTAACTTAAAAACGCCACAAATGGTAGAAAATTTAGTTCCATTATCGAAAAAAATAGGACTTGTTTTAGAACCAATAGTTGCACTAAAAAGAACCATAAAACTAAAACCAAAAGAAGAAAAAATAGTTGATTTAATAATAAGTGTGGGAGAAGAAGAAAGTGCAGTAAAAGAAAATTTAGAAAAATACAAATCAATTGAAAATGTAAAAACAGAAATCGAAATATCAAAAGCACGAGTAGAAGCCGAAAGTAGATATCTACGAATAAAAGGAAAAGAAATAGCAATATATCAAAAAATACTATCATATATAATATTTGACAATTCACCTAAAAGCATAACATTAAGCAAAAATTTGCAAACAAGCTACAAGCAGAGTCAACTATGGAAATATGGAATATCAGGAGACTTGCCAATAATTTTAGTAAAAATAAAAGATGCAAATGACTCATATGTAATAAAGGAAATACTAAAAGCACATGAATTTTTCAGAACAAAAAATGTTCAGACAGAAGTTGTAATTTTAGATGAAGAAAAACACAGTTATGAAAACTATGTGAAAGAAGAAATAGAAAATGATATCCTAAATAGTCAAATGGCATATTTAAGAAATATAAAAGGAGGAATCTTTACTTTATCTAAGGGTGAAATAGATGAAAAAGACATAAAACTCCTAGAACTAATTTCAGTAATAAAAATAGATACAAGCAAAGGTGGAATAGAAAATACAGTAAAAGAAATAGAAGAAGAATACCTAGAAAAATACAAACAAATAGGAGAAGAAGATAAACCAGAAGTAATAGAAGAAACAGATGGAGATATCAATATTTTGGAAAACATAGATAAATTAAAATATTATAACGAATATGGTGGATTTTCAGAAGATGGAAAAGAATATTTAATAAAAGTAAATAAAAAGAATAGACTTCCAACAGTATGGAGCCATATAATGGCAAACAAAACATTTGGAACAATAGTAACAGAAAACATGGGTGGATACACATGGTACAAAAATAGTAGGTTAAATCGTGTAAGTAGTTGGGAAAACAATCCAAGTTATGACATTCCAAGCGAAATAATTTATTTAAAAGATGATGAAACAAAAAAAGCATGGTCACTAGGATTAAACCCAATGCCAGATGAAAAAAATTATAATATAATATATGGATTTGGATATTGCAAATATATACACAAAAGTGATGGAATAGAGCAAGAACTAGAGATATTTGTACCAAAAGAAGAAACATGTAAAATTAATATTTTAACATTAAAAAATACAACACCAAATAGAAAAAAATTGAAATTATATTATTATATAAAACCAGTAATAGGTGAAGATGAAATAAAAAGCAACCAATATATAACTGTAAATTTAGACAAAAATAGTAATATAGTATGGGCAAAAAACTTATATCAAACAGAAGAATTAGAAAATTTAATATATATATCAACAAGTGAAAAAATCAAATCATATACAGGTGATAAAAACTTCTTTTTAGGAAATGAAGGTCTTTCAAATCCACAAGGGTTGCGAAAAGAAAGATTAAACAATGAAACAGGACTAGGAAAGAAAAGTTGCATGGTATTTGAAATAGAAATACAACTAGAAAGTTATGCCAAAAAAGAAATAACACTAATTCTAGGTGCAGATGAAAAAATAATAAACTGCAAGAACACAGCATACAAATATAGCAAAATACAAAATGCAAGACAAGAATTAGAAATTTGCAAAAATGCATGGAAAGAATTACTTCGGAAGACTACAAGTATATACCCCATTAGAATCAACAAATATATTATTAAATGGTTGGATACCATATCAAACTTTAGTAAGTAGATTATATGGCAGAAGTGGATATTATCAATCTGGTGGAGCATATGGATTTAGAGACCAATTACAAGACACATTAGGCCTAAAATATTTAGAACCACAAATAATGAAAAATCAAATAATAAAGCATAGTAAACATCAATTTATAGAAGGAGATGTAGAACACTGGTGGCATGAAGAAACACAAAGAGGAATAAGAACAAGATTTTCAGATGACCTATTATGGCTAGTATATGTAACAATTGAATATATAGAATTTACAGGAGATAGAACAATATTAGAAATAAAAACGCCTTTTTTACAAGGAGCAATATTAGAAGAAAATCAAGATGAAAAATATGACAAATATGTACAAACACAGGAAGAGCAAACAATATATGATCATTGCATAAAAGCAATAGAAAAAGCATTAAACTTTGGAGAACATGGGCTACCTAAAATTGGTTCAGGTGACTGGAATGATGGATTTAGCACAGTGGGAAATAAAGGAAAAGGTGAAAGTGTATGGCTAGGATTTTTCTTATATCTAATATTGGAAAAATTCATACCAATATGTAAAGAAAAAGAAGATTATGAGAAAGCCGAAAAATATGAACAAATAAAAATAAATCTAAAAAAATCATTAAATACAAAAGCATGGGATGGAAGATGGTATAAAAGGGCATATATGGATGATGGAAACTGGCTTGGAAGCATGAAAAACGAAGAGTGCAGAATAGATAGTATAGCACAAAGCTGGAGTACAATTTCTAATGCAGGTGATAATGACAAAAAATATATTTCAATAGAAAGTTTAGAAAATCACTTAGTAGACAGAGAAAACGGAATAATTAAGCTATTAGATCCACCATTTGAAAAAAGCAAATTAGAACCAGGATATATAAAGGCTTATCTGCCAGGGGTAAGAGAAAATGGTGGACAATATACTCATAGCAGTTGTTGGGTAATTATTGCAGAAAGCTTACTTGGATTTGGAGACAAAGCGGTAGAATTATATAGAATGATAAATCCAATAGAACACTCTAGAACAAAAGAAGCAAGCGCAAAATACAAAGTAGAACCATATGTAATTCCAGCAGACATATATGGTGCCAGTAATTTGGCAGGACAAGGTGGCTGGACATGGTATACGGGTTCTAGCAGCTGGTATTACAAAGCAGGAATAGAATATATACTGGGGCTAAAAATAAATGAAGGATATTTAGAAATAAATCCATGTATACCAAAAGACTGGAAAAACTATCAAATTCAATATAAATGGAAAGAAACTATTTACAATATAGAAGTGAAAAATCCAAATGGAAAAAACACAGGAGTAACTAAAATTTTATTAGATGGAAATGAAACCGAAAATCATATAAAACTAGATGGCACAAGAAAAATTTATAAAGTAGAAATTCTATTATAGGATTTAAAATTCAATATATAATTATTTTCTATACCGTTATAGAAGAGGTATTTGAGAAATAATATATATTGAATTTTTTTAATAATATAATAACCTAATTCATATATTGAATTGGGGGTAAAAATGAAAATAATAGTTTGTACCAAGAAAAAAATATTAGTAATAATAGGGCTTATAGCCATAATTTTAATATTAAGTACAATTCAAGCTAAAATTGAAAAAACAATTCAAACAAATAGCGAGTTAGAAAGCAGCAATGAATTACAAAAAGAACTAAACCAGCTTGAAAATTCACAAGAAAAAGTTGCATATTTAACATTTGATGATGGACCAACTAAAAAATCAACATCAAAAATATTAGACATCTTAAAAGAAGAGAATGTTAAAGCAACCTTTTTCGTAATTGGCAAAAATGTAAAAGAAAATCCCGAATTAGTAAAAAGGGAATATGAAGAAGGACATTACATAGCAAATCATGGATATGACCATAGTAATAAGAAATTATATGAAAATGAGAAAAGTTTTATAGAAGAAATCAAAAATACAGATGTAGAAATTGGTAAAGCAATAGGAAAAGAGGACTACCAATCGAAAATCTTTAGATTTCCAAATGGTTTTATGTCTAAAAATAATAAATATCAAAAAATTAAATGTGCTAAATTACTACATGAAATGGGATATGGATATATTGATTGGAATTGTTTAAATAATGATTCTATTAGAAAATATAGTACAAGTGGGCTAGTGAACAATTTGAAAAAGTCTGCAAAAAATAAAGGAACATTAGTGATTTTGATGCATGATATGGTGTATGTTAGTGATAGTTCAAAAGCCCTAAAAGAATCTATAAAATTTTTAAAAGAGCAAGGATATGAGTTTAAAAATTTCTATGGATTAGTAACACTGTCTGCTTCAGATTGAGTAATATAACCATTTTCAACCATCTTCTTTAAAACATGAGCTTGTCTCTTCTTAGCTAAATCCATATTAACAGTTGGAGCATACAAAGAAGGAGCATTAGGAACGCCTGCCAACATAGAAGCTTCACTCAAATTTAAATCCTTAGGTTCCTTATTATAATATCCCATACTTGCATCATAAATAGAATAATATCCATTTCCAAAATAGCAAGAATTAGCATATATAGCAAGGATTTCATCTTTAGAATAATTTTTTTCTAAATCATATGAAGCAAAAATTTCTCCAACCTTTCTAATTAAAGTTTTATCTTGGTTAAATATAACATTTTTAGCAACTTGTTGAGTTATAGTGCTTCCTCCTTCATCAAAATCTTTATCACGAATATTGGTATAAAAAGCTCTAGCAATACCAATAAAATCAACAGGTCCATGACTATAATATCTTCTATCTTCTGTTGCTACAACAGCATTTATATAATTTTTTGGCAAATTCTCAAAACTTGTATAATGTTCTTTTTTTGTAACTTCTTCTACTCTTCCGGTTAAGGATTTTTCATGTAAAGTGTTTGAGTAATATCCATAACCTATTAGAAATAGAAATGAACAAGCAAGTGTTAAGAGAATTATTAAAAATACAAATAATTTCCTTATAAATTTCATAATTTTCACCTTTCTTTCGTGATTATTATATAACAAGAAAAGGTATTTTTAAAGTGAATTAATGAAAAATTAAGAATAATAGGGTACAATGATAACAAAAAAATGTTCGCAAACTATTGACTTTTAAATTTCAAAAATATATAATATGAAAATAGAAAAAACAAAGAAAAATAGGTGATAAGAAATGAAAGAAAAATTTTTAGAAATACTAAGAAAAGTAAATAGAGAAGGAATAGAAGAACTAATAAACTTTTTAGAAAAATCAGATTTTTTTACAGCTCCAGCAAGCACGAGATTTCATGGAAATCACGAAGGAGGACTTGCAGAACACAGTATAAAAGTATATGAAATACTAAAACACAAAGTAGAAAACTGTGTAATGGACATTGAAATACCAGAAGAATCAATAATATTAATAGGATTATTACATGACATATGCAAAACGAACTTCTATAAAATAGACTATAGAAATGCAAAAAACGCATTAGGAGTATGGGAAAAAGTACCATATTATACAGTTGAAGATACAATACCATATGGACATGGAGAAAAATCAGTAATGATGATAACAGAATATATGAAACTAACACCAGAAGAAAAATATGCAATTCGTTGGCACATGGGTTATACAGAACCAAAAGAAAATTATAATGCAATAGGAGCAACATATAAAAAATATCCAATAGCATTGTTAACACATGAAGCAGACTTAGAAGCGACATATTTTTATGATACATAAAAAAGGTTTATAGGCAAAACCAATAAAAACCTAAATACAAACAAGGAGAATATGGCTAAAAATAGTCATATAAGGAGCAAATGTTAGCATATATAAAAGGAACACTAGAAATGAAAATGACAGGATATGTAGTAATAGATGTAGGAGGATTAGGCTACAAAATTTACATGTCAGATGTCGGAATAGAAAACATAGGAAAAATAGGAGACACAGTAAAAGTACACACATATTATAAAGTAAGAGAAGATGACATAAGCATATTTGGATTTAACACATTAGAAGAACTAAAGATGTTCGAATTATTAATAGGTGTAAGTGGAGTGGGAGCAAAAACAGCATTAGCAATGCTTGCAGTGTGTGAACCAACAGAATTTGCATTAGCTGTAGTATCAGAAGATGTAAAAACATTAACAACAATACCAGGAATTGGACCAAAATCAGCCAAAAGAATAATATTAGAATTAAAAGACAAAATAAAAACAAGTCAAGAAGCAGAAGCAATAAAAGCACAAATAGAAAACAAAGAAAATACACAAACAAAAATCCAAAAAGTAATAATGGAAAACAGCAAAATAGAAGAAGCAACAACAGCACTTCAAGTCTTAGGATATAACAAAAAAGAAATAGAAAAAGCATTTGAAAAAATAGATGTAAAAGATTTAAAAATAGAAGAATTAATCAAAAAAGCTTTAAAAATATTAGGAAGCTAATAATAAAAACAAAAGGAGAAGTCTAGAAAATGAATCAAAATGAGCCGTTAGCATTTAGAATGAGACCAAAAACATTAGAAGAATATGTAGGACAAGAACACATATTGGCAAAAGACAAAATATTATATAGAACAATAAAAGCAGATAGACTATCTAGCATAATTTTATTTGGACCACCAGGATGTGGAAAAACATCATTAGCAAGAGTAATTAGTGAAACAACAAAATACAAATTCTACAAAATAAATGCAGTAACAGCAGGTGTAGCAGACATAAAAAAAGTAATAGAAGAAACTAAAAACTTCATGTTAAATCCAAATGGGAAAAGCATTTTATTTATAGATGAGATTCATAGATTCAATAAATTACAACAAGATGCATTATTACCATATGTAGAAAATGGAACAGTGATACTAATAGGAGCAACAACAGAAAATCCATATTTTGAAGTAAACAAAGCTTTAATATCAAGATCAATGGTAATAAAATTAAATCCATTAACAGAAGAAAATATATATCAAATACTAAAAAATGCATTAACAAGCAAAGAAGGACTTCGGAGAATACAGCATAAAAATAGAAGATGAAACATTAAAAAAACTTGCAGCAATAAGCAATGGAGATGTAAGAACAGCACTAAATGGATTAGAAATAGCAGCATTAACAACACGGAATGCAAGCAGACCGGATATATACATATAACAGATGAGGATATAAAAAATAGTGTACAATCTAGAAAAGCAATATTTGACAAAAATGGAGAACAACACTATGACAATATAAGTGCATTTATAAAATCAATGCGTGGCTCAGATCCAGATGCTACAGCATTTTATTTAGCGAGAGCATTAAACGGCGGAGAAGACCCAATGTTTCTAGCAAGAAGAATAGTAATAGCTGCATCAGAAGATGTTGGAATGGCAAATCCAAATGCACTAGTAGTAGCGAATAGTGCAATGCAAGCAGTACATATGATAGGAATGCCAGAAGCAAGAATCATATTAGCAGAAGCTGCAATATATGTAGCAACATCAAAAAAATCAAATGCATCATATTTAGCAATAAACAAAGCACTAGAAGATGTAAAAAGCAAAGATACAGGAGAAGTTCCAATGCATATTAGAAATGCACCAATAGAAAAAATGAGAGAACTTGGATATAACGAGGGATATTTATATCCACATGATTTTCCAGGCCATTATGTAGAACAACAATATCTACCAGACAAAATGGTTGGAACAAAGTACTATGAATTTGATTAAAAAGAGGATAATAAAATAATTTTGAATCAAAAACATAAAAACAATAAAAAATGGGAAACCTACTAAAAAAGAGAAGTAGGTTTTTTATTATGTTAAAAAAAGCAAATATAGGTTTACTAGCAGGAATAGTAAGCGGACTATTTTCAACAGGTGGTGGAATGATATTAGTACCTGCATTTATATATTTACTAAAAATGGAAGACACAAAATCAAGAGGAACATCAGTATTTTGCATATTACCAATGGTAACAACAAGTAGTTTTTTCTATTACAAAGGTCATTATATAAATTGGGAAACATCAATTCTATGTGCAATAGGAGGAGCAATAGGAGGATTTTTTGGAGCAAAACTTTTAAAAAAGTTGCCAGAAAAAACACTAAAAATAGCATTTACAATTTTCTTAATATATGCATCATACAAAATGTTAACAACATAAAACCAATTCTAAAAGTCAGAAAGGAATACCAAAATGACAGAAATACTAATAGGTGTAATATCAGGAATAGTAAGTGGTACAGGCATGCGGTGGTGGAACAATATTAATATTTTTACTAACAATAATGTTAGGTATAGAGCAGCACATAGCACAAGCAACAAATCTAATATTTTTTATACCAACATCAATAGTTGCAATAATAGTAAATTTAAAAAATAAAAACATAGACTTAAAACTAGCAATAGTAATATCAATATTTGGAATATTAGGAGCAATAATAGGTGCAAATATTTCAATCCATATAGATGTAAAAATTCTAAAAAAATGTTTTGGAATATTTTTAGCAATAATAGCAATAAATGAAATATATACCATTTCCAAAAAGTATAAAAAAGAAAAAATAAACAATACTAAATAAAAAGGGGTGAGCGTATGAAATTTATAAAAGGCGTTATGATAGGTGGATTAATAACAACAGGACTAGTAATGATGTATACAGAAACAGACATGATGAATAAGAAAAAAATGATGAAAAAAGGAAAACAAATGGCAAAAAAATTAGGAATAATGTAAAGTAAAAGAGCTGAAATCGATTAAAGAAATCAGCTCTTATACTTTTTGCTACTTAATCCTAAATAAAGAAAATTGAAAGCATCTTAAAAAACTAGCAGTTTTCTTGTTTGCAATCTTCCTTACCTAAGCAATCATCACTATTACAACAATCAATATTTCTATCACATTTATCATCTAAAAAGCAATCGCATTTATCATGTTTATCACCTTTTAAGCATTTGCCTTCATGATGACATTTAGCACAAATTTTTATTTTTTTAGTATCATTTACCCAAATTTGAAGTGCATATTCTTTACCTGGACATAAAGGGCCAAATACGAATTCTCCTTCTTTATCTGTGAAAGTATGACCAATAGGTCTTCTTTCTTCTTTTCCGTGTTCGAAAACAACCTCAACTAATTTTACAACTGCATCACATACAGGTTCTTTAAAACAATTTTTAACAACTCCATATATTACATCACGATTATCTTCTGGAAGAGTAATATCAAGGTCAAATTGTTTGCCACCAGAAATGACTCCATCAACATCTAATACAGGGCAGTGTGGTCTTTTTTTATCTATTTCCATATATATTCATTCCTTTCAAATTTTACAACATATGTTGTTTATATTATTATATGAATTAGAAAAAATAATGCCATATAAAGAAATAAAAATACAAAAATGTGATAAAAATCATAAAAAAGATTAAAAAAGTGTGATTAAAAACATGAAAAACGCTGCAAAAGTGTGATAAAATAATAAAAAAACATTGAAAAAATGTGATTTTGTAGTATAATTAATAGTAGATAGTAATATAATAAATATAGGAGATGAGTTAGATGAAAAGATTTATTATAGAAAAATTAGTAGAATGGAAAAACAATAAATATAGAAAACCATTGATTTTAAAGGGTGCAAGACAAATAGGTAAAACATATATACTAAAAGAATTTGGAAAAGAATATTATGAAGGTGTAGCATATTTTAACTTTGACCATGATGAAGATTTATATAACATATTTGAAAACACCAAAGAGCCAAGAAGAATATTAGAACAATTGTCATTTATATATGGAAAAGCAATATTGCCAGGAAAAACACTAATAATATTTGATGAAATACAAGAATGTCCAAATGCATTAAATAGTTTAAAATATTTTCAAGAAGAGGCAAATGAATATCATATTGCATGTGCAGGAAGCTTATTAGGAATAAGATTATCACACACATCATTCCCAGTGGGAAAAGTAGAATTTCTAAATATGTATCCAATGACATTTAGTGAATTTCTAATAGCAGACAATTGTGAAAATTTAGTTGAGTATATGAAGTCAATCACTAAAGTAGAGAAAATTCCTGATATATTTTTTAATCAGTTGGAAGAAAAGCTAAAAGCGTATTTCATAATAGGAGGAATGCCAGAAGCAGTTGAAATATGGGCAAATGAAAAAAACATTGAACTTGTAAACAATGTGCAGGAAAATATATTAAAAGCATATGAAAGTGATTTTTCAAAACATACCGGAAATAATGAAGCAAATAAAATATCTTTAATATGGAATAGTATACCATCACAATTAGCAAAAGAAAATAAAAAATTTTTATATCAAACAGTAAAAAAGGGTGCTAGAGCAAGAGAATATGAAGATGCATTAAATTGGTTAAATGATGCAAATTTAATATATAAAATTTATGATGTAAAAAAGGCAGAATTTCCACTAAAAGCATATACAGATTTATCAGCATTTAAAATATACATGAATGATGTAGGATTGCTAAGAAGAATGGCAAACCTAGATAGCAGAATTGTAGTAGAAGGCGATAAATTATTTAAAGAATTTAAAGGAGCTTTTACAGAGAATTACATACTTAATATGTTAAATATTGTATTTGACTTAGTACCAAATTACTTTACATTTGATAGAAATGAGATAGATTTTGTTATTCAAAACAAAAATAAAATTATTCCAATAGAAGTAAAATCAAATAAATTTACAAACAATATAAGTTTAACTAAATATAGTGAAAAATTTGATAATGAATTGTCAATTAGGTTTTCTATGAATAATTTAGCTAAAGATGGAAAAATATTAAATGTGCCATTATTTTTAATCGAATATATAGAAAAATTCATATAAATAAAATCTACAAGAATAAGTAGTTAAATAAGCTTATTTTTGTAGATTTTTTGTTATATAAAATAAATTTTGAAATTATTTCACATATATTTTTATATGTTTGATAAAAAATATGCGGAATTTATCGAAAAAACTAGTATATTAATTTTATATAATGTAATGTTTATCATCTGTAAAACCAATTAACCAAATAGGAGATACATCAAAAAAATCAGCAATCTTAGTAATTGTAGAAATATCAGGTTTTAATTTACCATTAGCATACTTTGAAATAGTTCCTTTTGATTTTATGTCTAGACTTAAAGCAATTTTTTCATAACTTAAATTTGAATCTTTTAAAAGTTCAGTAAACCTTTCTGGAAAACGATAATTTAACATATTAACCTCCTATTAATATCAAGATTATAACACGATGAAAAAACTTTGTAAACAAAATAATAGTTAGAAAAATCAATTTTTGGTATCAGAAAAGTGGAAAGTATTGACATTTTTGACTAAATATTATATTATGTTTCCATCAAGGAAACGGTCGGAGGAAGATATGAGTTCAATAGATATAGGAAATAAAGTAAAAGAATTAATGAAAAAAAACAAAATGACAAACCTAGAATTAGCAAAGTTACTTAACATAGAAGAACAGGAATTAAGCGAGAAATTATCAGGTAAAGAAGAATTTTTAGCAACAGAGGCAACAAAAATTTCAAATATATTTAAAATAAGTATAAATGATTTTGCAAATATTTTCTTTAATACAAATAAAGAAAAAATAAAAAATATAAAATAGGAGAATCATATGAAAAAACAAACGGTACAACCACCAAAAACATGGAAAAACGTAGAAAATCATTATCTAAAGGCAATAGACAATGAATGGTATTTAGATTTAATAGAAATAGAAAATATGATAAATAAATATACAACACTATTCTATTCAGAAAAAAATATAAAGACACTACATATGCCAATTACAACAGGTTCAATATCAAGCCCAATGGGATTAGGAAGCGATTCATTACCAGTAAAAATAAAATTGCACAATATAGATACATATTTAGCCGATTCAATGCAATTTTCTTTAGAATACGCAACAAGACTATTTAAAAATGGTGCATATTACATAATGCCATCATTTAGAGGAGAAAAGGAAGATGAGAGACATCTAAGTCAATTTTATCATAGTGAAGTGGAAATTGCAGGAACGTTAGAAGATGTAATGCAACTTGCAGAAGAATATATAAAATATCTATCAAAAAATATTTTAAGAGAATTTGGAAATGAATTAGAAAAAATAGCCGGAGATACTGAGCATATAAAGAAATTGATTGAAACTAAGAAATTTCCAGTAGTAACATTTGAAGAAGCTTGTGAAATTTTAGAAAATTCAGATAGATATATTGAATACCATGAAGAAGGATTTAGAACAATAAATTCTCTTGGAGAAAAAGAACTTATAAAATATTTTGATGGTATTGTATGGCTAAAAAACTTTGATATCTTGTCAGTACCATTCTATCAAAACTGTACTCCAGATAAAAAATATGCAATGAATGCAGATTTATTATTTGGAATAGGAGAAACACTAGGTGCGGGGGAAAGACATGAAACTGGTGAAGAGGCTAGACAAGCACTAAAAATGCATAATGTAAATGAAAATGAATATGGATGGTATATAAAAATGAAAGATAAATATCCGCTAAAGACTTCTGGATATGGAATGGGAATAGAACGATACATATTATGGTTAACGAAAAAAGATGACATTAGAGACTGTCAATTGTTACCAAGATTTAATGGTGAAGAGATTGTAGTTTAAACAAAAATAGGAGAGTGTAATGGATTTAAATGAAATATACAAAGTTACAAAAGATTCTAGAAGAGAAGAATTTGAAGTGGCTTTTGAGAAAATAAAAAAAGACTTTATAAGACAGCAATCAAAAAAATGCGAGAAACCATTATTCATATTAGCTGGTGGACAACCTGGAAGTGGAAAAACAGGAATTATAGAGACTATAAAAAACAGCCATAGAGACAGGGAGTTTATAGTAATAGATTTGGATGAATATAGAAAATATCATCCAAATTTTAAAGAAATAAGAGAAAAGTATCCTCAAGATGCAGTAACATTAACAAATGAATTTGTATTTGAAATAGAAAACGAAATGTTGTCATATGTGAAAAAAAATAAAATAGATACTATAAATGTATCAACACTAAGAAATACAAGTCTGATATTAAAGTCAATAGAAGAAATAAGAGAATGTGGTTTTAAAATTGAAGTTTATGTTATTGCAGTATCAGCAGAAGAAAGTTACTTTTCAACATTAACCAGATATCAAGAGCAAGAAAAAGACATGAGTGAAGTGCCTAGATTTGTTAGCAAAGATTTTCATGATATTTCATATAAGAGTTTAATGAATACAATAGAAAATTTTGAAAGAATTAATATACCAATAACGGTTTTGAAAAGAGCTAAAGAAAAGAAACAACCAGCAATTATAGTTGATAGAGACAAAAATGTGATAGATGCAATAGAAAATATAAGAAAAGATACAAAAAATGAAGCAATAGAAAAGATTAAAAATAGTAAATTAAATTTTCATGAAAAAATAATTCAATTAGAATATGAAAAATTTCTTAAAGAAATAGGTGAATAATAAAATGAATGTAGAACCAATATTAATAGAAAGAAATGGCAGTAAATATATTGATAATATAAATTTAGAAAGTATAAAGGAAAAAGAACATGGTCCGATAATAATTTTTAATAAAAAAAGATTAATAACATTATCTGAATTTATAGATAAAAGCTTTAAAAAATATTATAAAAATACAGAAATACATTATGCTATAAAAGCGTGCTATACACCAGAAGTATTGAAAACATTTCTTGAAAATGAACTAAGATTAGAAGTTATGTCAGAATTTGAATATAAATTAGCTAAAAAAGTAGGAGCGAATACTCAAGAATTAGTAGTAAATGGACCTGGAAAAACAGATGGACTGCTAGAAATGGTAATAAAAGAAAATGTGGAATCAATAAATGTAGATTCTGAAGAAGAATTAGAAAAAATTATAGAAATATCTAAAAAATATAGTAAAAAAGTAAAAATAGGATTAAGAATACAACCAGATGTACCAAAAGATTCATTTTTAAAACGTGGTGAAAAATTAGGGGTCGATGAAAAAACGGGACAAGCAGAGAAAATAATAAAAAAAGCAATTAATGAACCTAATATAGAGTTAATAGGAATACAATTTCATTCTTTTATAAATCAAAGTAGTGATACTAATATAGTAAATGCATTAAAATATGTAATTAAATTTGTTTTAAATATGAAAGAAAGCTATGGATTTAAACCCGAATATATAGACATAGGTGGTGGACTAGCAACATTAGATAATTGGGAAAAGAATGGAATAGATATATTTGCTAAAAATGTAAGTTTAGAAATGAAAAAGATGAATTGGAATCCAAAATTAATACTAGAACCAGGAAGATTTTTGGTATCTGACTGCGCAATAGTAATAGCAAAGATAATACGAAAAAAAATGAATGGCGACAAAAGATGGATTATTGTAAATGGGAATACAAATATGTTAATTCCATTAGCAAGTGCAGATTTTAAAGTGGAAAGCCTAAAATGTTATAATGATAATTTGGTTGAATATAATGTAGGGGATTGTTTATGCTCTGCAAGTGGTACAATACAAAGAGATGTAATGCTATCAGATGAGGTAGGAACAGGAGATTATATAATAATAAGAAATGCAGGATCATATACGATAAATTTATCAGAGCCATTTGCAGAACCAATAATGCCAATATTTATAACAAATAGTGGAAAATTAGAAAAAATACATAATGGTGTAGATATTGATAAAATGTTAGCATACTTTTTAAAAGGATAAATTATGAAAAAGTTAGTTGGGAAAAGAATAATATTAAGACAATGGAAAAAAGAAGATTTGAAAGATCTATTTGAATATGCAAAGTTAGATTCGGTTGGCCCTAATGCAGGGTGGAAACCACATAAAAACATTAAAGAATCAAAAGAAATATTAGAAAGCTTTATAAAAGGAAATGAAGTATATGCTATAGAATTAAAAAATGAAAGCAAAGTAATTGGAAGCATAGGATTTCATGATAGGATAATAGATAAAAAGTATGAAGCATTAAATCAAAGAGAAATAGGAATTGCCTTAAATCCTAAATATTGGGGAAATGAATACTCAAAAGAAGCAATTAATTTATTAATACAATATGGATTTAAAACTTTAAAATTAGATATGATATGGATGTGTCATCATGAAGAAAATACAAAATCAGAAAAAATGATAAAGAAATGTGGTTTTAAATATTGCCTAGAAAAAGAAATAACTTTAGAAAGATTGAACAACGAAAAAGTATTAGCAAAGTTTTATACTCTAAAAAATAAATTTTAAATTGGAAGATATAAATATCATAATCTCTAAGAACAAGCATACAATTAAAGTAGCTTGAACTTGGAGGTTTTTTTATGTTTTTAATATTAAATAAACAAAAAATATACACATATGTAGTATCACTAGTAACAGTAGTAATACTATTTGGAATGGCTGGAGGAATAACAGAAAAGCAAAATACAAAAAAAGAAAACAGCATAATAACAACATCTGCAACTACTGGAACAAAACTATTACCAATATACAATGTAAAAACTGAAGAAAAAAAGGTAGCATTAACAATGAACTGTGCATGGAATGCAGATGATATAGACAAAATATTAGAAGTATTAAAACAAAATAACACTAAAATAACATTTTTTATGGTAGGTGAATGGATAGAAAAATTCCCAGAAGCAGTGAAAAAAATAAATGAAGAAGGGCACGAAATAGCAAGCCACAGCGAAACACACCCACATGTTAATAAATTAAGCTATGAAGAAAACATAAATCAAATAGAAAAAAGCAATGAAAAAATAGAAAAAATAACAGGAAAAAGAACACAAATATACAGACCACCATATGGTGAATATAATGACACAGTAATAAAAGCAGCACAAGACAAAAACTATTATGCAATTCAATGGAATCTAGACACATTAGACTATACAGGACTAACAGGAACTGAAATGTGGAATAGATTAAAAGACAAAATAAAAGCAGGAGATATAATACTTACTCACAATGGAACAAAACACACAGCAGATAGTTTAGATATGTTAATAAAAAATATAAAAGAAAAAGGATTAGAAGTTGTAACAATTTCAAATTTAATTTACAAAGATAATTATAAAATAGATAATAATGGAACTCAAATAAAAAATTAAAGTGTATAAAACTGGAAGAGATGGGAAAAATAAAAAAGAATAAAAAGTTAAGGGGATTTTTATATGACTTTTATTGGTATAATTTCAGATTCTAAAAGTTTTGAAAGGATGAAAGAAAAAGTAAAACAATTAGATATAGAAACAATAAAATTAATTCATATAAATAAGAAAAGTATAGGAAATATAAGAAACATAAAATTTCAAAGTGTAATCATAAATTCAGATTTAGAAGAATATCAAAATGAAAAAAAGTTAATACAAATAATATGTGAAAATGCAGATTATATAGTAGTAAATACAGACATAAATTTAAAAATAGAAGGTAGAAAAAATTCAAAAATAATAACATATGGTCTAAATAGAAAGGCAAATGTAACAATATCAAGCATAACAGAAGCAAGCATATTAATATATTTACAAAAAAATATAAAAATACAAGGAAAAGAAGAAGCAGAAATAGCTGAAAAGCGCATAAAAAGGCAAGAAGACAGCAAAATGAAAACATATGAAATTTTAATTTTATATATAATATTTTTAATAAATTCTATTCCCATAATCGAGCAAATATAGGAAAAAACTAACTTTTTTGAATAAAATTAACTTTTTATGTAGACAAAACCAAAAAAATAGTGTATAATAGAAAATGTATTTAAACGGAGCGTAAAGAAAAATATACAATTGATAAATAAAAAAAATAGGGAGGAAAAGAAATTGGATACAAATTATTTAGAAAACAACTATTTAACATTAGTTGGGAAAGTTACAGGAGAAAAGAAATTCAGTCATGAAATTTATGGAGAAAGTTTCTATGTATTTAACTTAGAAATACCAAGACTAAGTGGAAACAGTGATATAATACCAATCACTATTTCAGAAAGATTAATTAAAGAAGACACATTACAATCAGGAAAAAAATTATTAGTAAAAGGACAATTCAGATCATACAATAGTTATGAAAATGAAAAAAACAGATTAATATTAACAGTGTTTGCTAAAGATGTAGTAGAATTAGAAGAAAATAGCGAAGAAGAAGAAAACGAAATGGTAAAAAAAGACATAATAACAAACGAAGTAGTATTAGTTGGTTTTATATGTAAAAAACCTATTTACAGACAAACACCATTTGGAAGAGAAATATCAGACTTACTATTAGCAGTAAACAGAGCATATAACAAATCAGATTATATACCATGTATAGCATGGGGAAGAAATGCAAGATTCTGCCAAAACTTAGAAGTAGGAACACAAGTAAAAGTAGTAGGAAGAGTTCAATCTAGAATGTATGAGAAAAAACATGAAGATGGAACTGTAGAAAATAGAGTTGCATATGAAGTATCAGTTGGAAGCTTAGAAGTTATAGAAGAAAAAGATACACCAAAAGAAACAGAAACAGAAAATCAAGAAGCTGTATAATATAGAAAATAATATAAATAAAAAGTTTCAAAAGTATAGTCTTTTGGAACTTTTTTTGATATAATCTCAAAAAGAAAATACTAGGAACTATGTAAGGAGATATACGATGAAAGAAAAAAGAAAACTAAAAACAAGCACAAAATTCACAATAATGGCAATAGTGCTAATAGCAATATTTTCTGTAGCCTTAGCACCAGTGACACTACAAAACGACACATTCTACACAATAAAAATAGGAGAACACATAATAAACAATAGAATAGACATGCAAGATCCATTCTCATGGCATCAAGACCTAGCATACACATATCCGCACTGGCTATATGATGTAATAACATATTTAATATACAATGCATTTGGCATGATGGGAATATATATAACAACATGTATTTTATCAGCAACACTTGGAATAACAGTATATCTAGTAAATAAAAAACTAGCCAAAAATCACCTATTTTCATTTTTAATAACAATAGGTGTAATGTATGTAATGAAAGGATATATTGCAGCAAGGGCACAGTTAGTAACATTTATATTATTTATGCTAACAATATTATTTATAGAACAATTCTTAGAAACAAAGAAAAAGAGATATGCAATAGGATTAATAATAATACCAATATTGCTTGCAAACTTACATTTAGCAGTATTTCCATTTTATTTTGTTTTATATTTACCATATATAGCAGAATATTTTATATCATCATTTGCAGAAACAATAATATATCAGAAAACAACACAAAGACAAATAAAATTCAAAATAAAAAGACTGTCTAAAAAGCCTGGAAATGAAGAAAAAATAAATAAATTACAAGAAAAATTAAAAATTATTGAAGAAAAAGTTGACAAAATAAAAGTAAAAAGAAGCAAAGAATTACAAAATCCATATAAAATAAAACTAGAAAAAAGAAGTACAGTAAAATGGCTTATTTTAATAATGGTAATATGCTTATTTACAGGGCTTTTAACACCGCTTGGAACAACACCATACACATACCTAACAAAGACAATGGAAGGAAACACTACACAAAATATAAATGAACATTTACCAATGACATTAGCTTCAGACACAGAAGTATTATGCACACTAATACTATTTTTATCACTACTAATTTTCACAAAAGTAAAAATAAGATTAAGTGATTTATTCATGTTAGGTGGACTATGCTACCTTATGTTAGCATCAAGAAGACAAGTAACAATGTTCGTATTAATATGTTCAGTAATATTAAACAGACTAATTATGCAAGCAACAAAAATATATATAAAAGAAGATATAGAAGTTGCAATGAAAAAAATAACAAGTGTTATAGGAATTTTAATAACATCTATCTTAGTACTAGGACTAAGTTACTATGTAGCTAAAGATAAAGTAGATGACAAATTTATAGATGAATCTTCATATCCGGTACAAGCATGTGACTATATTTTAGAAAACATAGATTTAGGAAAAGCTAGATTTTATAATGAATATAATTATGGAAGTTACATGTTATATAGAGGAATACCAGTATTTATAGATTCAAGAGCAGATTTATATGCACCAGAATTTAGTGGAAAAAAAGAGGACATTTTTATGGACTTTATAGATACATCAAATATAGGAAAATTCTATGAGGATACATTTGAAAAATATGACATAACACATGTAATATGCTATAAAAACTCAAAAATGAACATGATAATAACAAAAACAAAAGACAAAAATTACAAGGAATTATATTCTGATGAATATTTTGTAATATATGAAAGAGAAAACAGCAGTAATAATAAGTAGAAGCAGAAAGAATGGTGAAAATGAAAAAAATTATTGTAGAAAATGAAGAGAAAAATCAAAGAATAGATGCATATTTAGCCAAAAAATATGAAGACATGTCTAGAGTTGCAGTAAAAAGACTAATAGATGAAGAAAAAATATTAGTAAACAATAAAAAAACAAAAGCTTCATACAAAGTGCAAGAAAATGATGAAATAACAATAGAAAAAGAAAAGCCAAAAGAAATAGAATTAAAAGCACAAAATATTCCACTAGAAATTCTATATGAAGATAATGACATAATAGTAGTAAATAAGCCCAAAGGAATGGTTGTGCATCCAGCAAATGGAAACCCAGATGGAACTTTAGTAAATGCAGTTATGGCAATTTGCCATGACTCATTATCTGGAATAGGTGGAGAAATAAGACCAGGAATTGTGCACAGACTAGACAAAGACACATCAGGTGTAATTGTAGTTGCAAAAAATGACAAAGCACACATCAATCTTAGTGAACAAATAAAAAATCATGAAGTAGAAAAAACATATTTAGCATTAGTAAAAGGATTTGTTAAAGAAAATGAAGCAACAATAAATATGCCAATAGGAAGAAGTACAAGCAACAGAAAGAAAATGGCAGTAACCAAAAGTGGTAAACAAGCAATAACACATTTTAAAGTAATAAAAAGATATAAAACACATAAACAAGATTATGCACTTTTAGAGGTAAAAATAGAAACAGGTAGAACACACCAAATAAGAGTACATCTATCACAAATAGGATATCCAATTGTAGGAGATTCAACATATTCAAACGGAAAAAACGAATGGGGAATAGAAGGACAATGCTTACATGCTAAAAGCCTAAAATTCAAACACCCAATAACAGGAAAAGAAATGTATATAGAAGCAAAATTACCACAATATTATGAAGAACTTTTAAGAGAGTTGGAGATATATGGAAGAAATTAGATTACAAAAATATATAGCAAAATCAGGAGTAGCATCAAGAAGAAAAGCAGAAGAACTAATTTTAGAAGGCAAAATACAAGTAAATGGAAAAACAATAACAGAACTTGGAACAAAAGTTAATCCTGAAAAAGATATAGTAACATATAATGGAAGAAAATTAAAAACAGAAGAAGAATTTGTATATATTTTATTAAACAAGCCAATAGGCTATGTAACAACTGTAAAAGACCAATTTGGAAGAGATTCAGTATTAGACTTAGTAAAAATAAAAGAACATTTAGTGCCAGTAGGAAGGTTAGATATGTACACATCAGGAGCATTGATACTTACAAATGATGGTGACTTTGTATATAAAGTAACACACCCAAAGCATGAAATAGAAAAAACATACACAGTAACAATAAAAGGAATAGTAAAAAATGAAGAAGTAGAAATGCTACGAAAAGGTGTAAAAATTGAGGATTATACAACAAAACCTGCAAAAGTAAAAATACTAAAAACAGACGAAGAAAAAAATATTTCTAGACTTGAAATAACTATTCATGAAGGAAAAAACAGACAAGTAAGAAAAATGTGTGAAACAGTAGGACACAAGGTTCTAGCATTACACAGAAGCAAAATTGCAGGAATTGGAGTAAAAGATATACCACTTGGAAAATGGCGATTTATGAAAGAAAAAGAAATAAGGAAAATTTTAGGATAAACATTGAAAACTAAAATCAAAACTTATATAATAAAGCAAACATAAGATAAAGGAGAAAAAAACAAATGAATGCATTTAAATTCGTACCCGAAGGTTGGAATAATGAAATTACAAAAGTAAACCAAAATAATATAAAAACATATATCGAAAATCAAGAAACATTACAAGGATTAGTAAAAAATTGTGATGATAAATACAATTTATATGTAAGCTTTGAAAACGGATTAAAAGGCAAAATACCTAGAGAAGAAGTCGAAGGAATAAACTTACAAGAAGATGGATTACCTAAAACAAATCTATGCACAGGAAAAGTACATAAATTTGTACAATTCAAAGTAAAAGATATTGACAATCAAAACAATATAATTTTATCAAGAAAAGAAGTGCAAAAAGAAGCACTAGAATGGGTAAAAGAAGACTTACAAGAAGGCGAAAAAGTAACAGGTATAGTAAAAAGTATAAAACCATATGGAGCATTTGTAGAAATAGGCGGTGGAATAGTAGGGCTTGTACATATAGAAGACCTATCAGTAGCAAGAATAAAAACACCATATGAACGCTTGAAAATTGGACAAAAAATAGATATTATGGTAAAATCTATAAATAGAGACCAAGGAAAAGTAATATTATCATATAAAGAAACATTAGGCTCATGGAAAGAAAACATTCAAAAATTCAAAACTGGAATAAGAGTAAAAGGTAAAATTAGAGAAACAGAAAAAAACAAAAACGGAATCTTTATAGAACTAACACCAAATCTAGTAGGAATGGCAGAATATAAAGAAGGGTATCAATATGGGCAAGATGTAGAAGTATATATAAAAAAAATTGATGAAAAACGCAAAAAAATAAAATTATTAATTGTGTAAGGAGGAATAAAAATGGTTGAAGATAATCAAATAAAAGCACAAGTATCACCATTTGCAATAAGAGAAGGAGAAATAAAAACATTTGATGGAAAAGATGGATATGTATCAATGAATCAAATAGTTCATAAAATCAATATAGGACATATAAATGAAATTCATTTTGCAATATTAGATTTAGTAAATGAATTTGAATTTATAACATCAAGACAATTATATCAAATGCTTGAAATAAAAGGGATAGATCCAAAATCACAAGACAAATTAAATAATAAACTAGACCAATTAGTAAAATCTAAAATACTAACTAGATATTATTTTACATCTGATGAAGGAAAAGGAATTTATAGAATATATTGCCTAGAAAAAATGGGAAAATATTTATTAAATTCAAAAGAAGTTGACTGTAAATGGCAACCATCAGATAATACAAAACCAGTTCCAATGATAAAGAAAAGATTAGCTGGAAATCAAACTTTAATAGCATATTTAAGAAAAGTTAAAGCATTTGATAGTTATGTTGTAAAACCAGCAATTACTGCAAAAGTTGCAGGAAAATTATTTAAAGCAACAGGAGGAGCTGTAAAATTAACTAAAAATGGAAAATCAATTCAATTTGTTTTCGAAGTAGTAAGAAGGGAACAAGATTGGCAAAAGAAAATAGTGGACAAAATGAGACTTTACAAAGACTTTTATGAGAACTTTGTTCAAGGTGATTCAGGATTTTCATCAATGCCTCAATTAATTTTGATTTGTGAAGATGAAAAACATATGGCTGAAACATTTAGAGAAATTGTAACAAATCAAGTGGAAATTCCACAAATTAAATTGTATTTTACAACAGATTTAAGACAAAATAAGGATACATTAGAAAATACTTTAGTTGAATTTAAATTAGTAGATGGAAAGTATAAAATGGAAGATGTAGAGTTAAAGTTATTAGGTATGTAAAAAATATAAATGGAATAAAAGAATATAAAAAGAGATTTAATATTATTTTTTACGAATTGACAATTCGGGGGGACCGACTTTTTAGCAGTCTGTTATGAAATTACAGACTGTTAGAAGTTGGGAGTCACAAAGTAAAAAATACATATTAAATCTCTCTTTTAGTTAGTTTTCAGTAATTTTTAAATCTATTTAATTTATAATCCTAAAATCTTTTTAGCCCTATCCACATCAGCTTGATTTGCTTCTCTTACACCCTCTAGAGGGTAGGAAAATCCAAGTTTTTTCCACTTGAATTCTCCCATGTTGTGATAAGGTAAGATTTCAACCTTTTCAACAGTTTTTAATGTATTTAAAAAATCTTTCAATTTCAATAAATCATTTTCATCATCAGTATAACCAGGAACCAAAACCTGTCTAATCCAAATAGGAATATTGTTATCACTTAAGTACCTAGCAAAATCAAGTTCAAGTTTATTAGAAACTCCAACAAGTTCTTTACATTTGTCATCATCAATATGCTTTATATCTAATAAAACTAAATCTGTAACACTAAGTACATTTTTAATATCATCTGTTAAAGGCAATGAGCCAGAAGTATCAACACATGTGTGTATTCCTTCTTTTTTCAATTTTTTAAACAATTCAAAAATAAATTTAGATTGTAAAAGTGGTTCACCACCTGTCATTGTAACACCGCCATTAGGATAAATGTAATTCTTATATCTCATTATTTTATCAAAAATATCATCTAATGACTTAAATTCTCCACCATTAACATCCCAAGTGTCTCTGTTATGGCAGTATTTACATTGTAGATGACAGCCTTGTAAGAAAAGTACAAATCTTATTCCAGGTCCATCTACTGTGCCAAAGGACTCAATAGAGTGCACTTTGGCGTAGCTTTTTAAATCTTTTTCTTCCATCTTAATGCTCCTTAAATTAGGCTATTAAATTTTTTCATGTATTGTACGATTAATTACATCTAATTGTTGTTCTCTTGTTAATTTTGTAAAGTTTACAGCATATCCAGAAACACGAATTGTTAATTGTGGATATTTTTCTGGATGTTCCATGGCATCTACTAATAATGCTCTATCAAAAACATTGACATTTATATGATGCCCTGTTTGTGTGAAATATCCATCTAACATATTAACTAAGTTTGTTATTTTTTCATCTTCAGTTTTACCAAGAGTTCCAGGTGTTATTGAGAAAGTATATGAAATACCATCTTCTGCAGAATCAAATGGTAATTTTGCAATTGAGTTCATAACTGCTAATGCACCATTTGTATCTCTTCCATGAAGTGGGTTAGCACCAGGTCCAAATGGAGCTCCAGCTCTTCTTCCATCAGGAGTGTTTCCAGTAGCTTTTCCATAAACTACATTTGAAGTGATTGTTAATATAGATAATGTATGTGTTGAATTTCTGTAAGTTTGATGTTTTCTTAGTTTATTCATAAAGTTTTTAACTATTCCAACAGCTAATTCATCAACTCTATCATCATCATTTCCGAATTTAGGGAAATCTCCTTCAATTTCATAATCAACAGCTAATCCTGATTCATCACGAATAACTTTTACTTTTGCATATTTTATAGCAGATAAAGAGTCTGCAACAACAGATAAACCAGCTATACCACATGCCATAGTTCTATATATATCTTTATCATGTAAAGCCATTTCAATTGCTTCATATGAATATTTATCATGCATATAGTGAATTGCATTTAATGCTTTAATATAAATTTTAGCTACATAATCCATCATTTGATTGAATTTTTCCATAACTTCATCATAGTCTAAATATTCTGATGTAATTGGTTCATATTTAGGAGTTACTTGTTTTCCTGTTTTTTCATCTCTACCACCATTTATAGCATATAATAAAGTTTTTGCTAAGTTAGCTCTTGCACCAAAGAATTGCATTTGTTTTCCTATTTTCATAGGAGAAACACAACATGCTATTCCATAATCATCACCTAATGTGATTCTCATTAAGTCATCATTTTCATATTGTATTGAAGAAGTTTTTATAGATAAGTCTGTAGCAAATCTTTTAAATCCTTCTGGAAGTCTTGTAGACCATAAAACAGTTAGATTTGGCTCAGGAGCTGGCCCTAAGTTTTGTAATGTATGAAGTATTCTGAAAGAGTTTTTAGTAACTAAAGTTCTTCCATCAATTCCCATACCACCGATACTTTCTGTTACCCAAACTGGGTCTCCACTAAATAGTTCGTTATATTCAGGTGTTCTTAAGAAACGAACTAGTCTTAATTTCATAACAAAGTGGTCCATTATTTCTTGAGCTTCTTCTTCTGTTATAACACCATTTTTTAAATCTCTTTCAAAGTAAATGTCTAAGAATGTTGATGTTCTACCAATACTCATAGCAGCACCATTTTGATCTTTTATAGCTCCTAAATATGCAAAATATAACCATTGAACAGCTTCTTTAGCATTTGTTGCTGGTTTTGAAATATCAAATCCATATTTTCCGGCCATAACTTTTAATTCATTTAATGCTGTTATTTGTTCACTAATTTCTTCTCTTTCACGAATTACTTTTTCAGTTAATTCATCTACATTTAAAACATCTAATTCAGATTGTTTTTCTTCTATTAATACATCAACACCATATAATGCAACTCTTCTGTAATCACCAATTATTCTTCCACGACCATATCCATCTGGAAGACCTGTTATTAAGTGTGAACTTCTAGCTGCTCTTATATCTGGTGTGTAAACACTAAATACTCCATCATTATGAGTTTTTCTATATTTGTGGAATATTTCATCAGTTTCTGGGTCAACTTTTCTTCCATATGCTTCACATGATTTTTCAACTATTCTAATTCCACCAAATGGCATAATAGCTCTTTTTAATGGTTTGTCTGTTTGTAGACCAACTATATCTTCTAAATCTTTGTCGATATATCCAGCATCATGTGCTGATACAGTAGAAACAGTTTTTGTATCTATATCTAAAACTCCACCTGGAGCATCATGCTCTTGTTTGTAAAGTTCTAATACTTCATTCCATAATTTTTGTGTTTTTTCAGTTGTACCACTTAAAAAAGTTCCATCACCTTCATATGGTGTGTAGTTATGTTGGATAAAATCTCTTACATTTATTTCAGATTCCCAATCTCCTTTTTTAAATCCTTTCCATTGTTCAAATTTCATAATAATTTTACCTCCTATAAATTATATATATTATTTGCAATTTTTTCATTTATTATAATAACATATGGAAAAAATATTAGCAATGAATTCACCGGAAATTTACAATTAATTGTCGAAAAAAAAGACCATAAAATGGTCTTTAGAAAAATATTTTTTATAGTGGATCATGTGGATCAGCTGCAGCAATAACTTTTGCTACATCATATATTAATCTTTGTGTTTCAGGTGAACAACTTTTTAATAATTGTGAAAATTCTTTATTTAAGTAATTTTCTGAATTACTAGCAACACCATTTAAGATGTAACCTTCAGAAACATCTAATATTCTACAAAGTTGGTTTAATCTTCTTAAATTTATATGAGAACTTCCTCTTTCGATTCTACTTAAAAAAGCGACAGAAACATCTAATTGCTCAGATAAGTCTTCTTGAGTTAAGTTTTTAGAAATTCTAGCTTCTTTTATTCTTTGACCAATTACACTATAATCAATAGCCATATTTATCACCTTCCCATTATGGATAATAGCATTTTATGGTTTAAATTTACAGGCACTAAAATATATATCTAGAACCTATAGGTTTATAATTTTTATGAAAATTGGAAAATAATATACATATAAGGTAAATTCAAAATGAGTTATATAGAAAAATAAAGAAAAAATAAGAAAATGAAAGCAAAACAGAGGAAAAATACTATAAATAGCAAAAACAAAAGAACAAAATCTTTACAAAATGACAAATTACGAGCAATTGTGTATACATAATTTGCTTTTGGAGAGAATATATAGTATAATAGAAGATGTCGCGCAGAGAAAAAACAATAAAAAAAGGAGAGTGGAGCTATATTTTAAACACAAAATTAAAATACTACACAAAAGAAATTTTAAAGTATTTTAACATAGTAGTAATAGCATTTGGTTTTATTATCGCGATAATATTAATAAAATATAAGCCAATGTATAAGGTTAGTATTTCTGGTGAAGAAGTAGGATATATACAAGCAAAAGAAGCATTTATTGAAAATATAAAAAAGAATTTAAAAGAAGAAAGTAACAAAAATATTGAATCAATAGATGTAAAAACAGAACCAGAATACGAGTTAAAATTAGTAAATAGAACACTTACATCAAATGAAGAAGAAGTTGCAAAAAAAGTAGAAGAGAACGTAGAAGTAACATATAAATATTATGAAATAGCCTCAAACAATGAAACAATAGAAAAAGTAAATACAAAAGAAGAGGCAGAAGAAGTAGTAAATAATATAAACGAAGAAAACAAAGAAGATGTAAGTATAATAGAGAAATACACACAAAATGGAGAAGATGTGGAAACATCAACTGTTGAAGTAGCTAAAACAAACATTCAAGAAAAACTAGAACAAAAGCAAGAAGAGCAAAAACAAAAAGAAGAACAAGAAGCTAAAGAAAAAGAGGAAGAAACAGCTATAGCAGATATAAACGGAATAAAAATAGCAACTAAACCAATATCAGGAATGATAACTTCAAGATATGGAGTAAGTAGTAGCATAAGAAAATCAACACATACAGGTTTAGATATTTCCGCAACAACAGGGACACCAATAAAAGCAGTAGCAAGTGGAACAGTAACTTGTGCAAGTTATACTGGTTCATATGGTAATTTAGTAAAAATAGAGCATGGAAATGGTGTAGAAACTTGGTATGGACATACAAGTAAAATGTATGTAAGTGTTGGACAAAAAATTTCAGCAGGAGATGTAATTGCAGCTGTTGGTTCAACAGGAAATTCAACAGGGCCTCATTTACATTTAGAAATAAGAATAAATGGAACACATGTAAATCCACAAAAATATTTATATAACTAGGTCACAGTAGGAAAATCCTATTGTGGCTTTTTCTTTTGTTAGTAGATAATGGTTTTGATAAAGTTTTCAAAAGCAATATATATTAACGACATTTTTTTCTTGACAATGTTAGAACATTATAGATATAATTATCATGAAAACAAAAGCAAAATTATAGTTTTCAAGATAGGAGGATTTTTTATGGCAAACCAAGAAATGCAAGAAGAACAAAAAGTTGAAAACATGATTAATGAACTAGTAGAAAAAGCCAAAGTAGCAGAAAAAGAATACCTAAAATTGGACCAAAAAACAGTAGATAATGTAGTAAAAGCAATGTCAATGGCAGGTCTAGAACACCATATGGAACTTGCTAAGATGGCAGTAGAAGAAACAAACAGAGGAATATATGAAGATAAAATAACAAAGAACATGTTCGCAACAGAATATGTATATCACAGCATAAAATACGAAAAAACAGTAGGAATAATAAATGAAAATGAAGAAGAAGGATATGTTGAAATAGCAGAACCAATAGGGATAATTGCAGGGGTAACACCAGTTACAAATCCAACATCAACAACAATGTTTAAATCAATAATATCAGCAAAAACAAGAAATGTAATAATATTTGGATTTCATCCATCAGCACAAAAATGTAGTAAAAGAGCTGCTGAAATATTAAGAGATGCAGCTGTAAAAGCTGGTGCGCCAGAAAATTGCATATTGTGGATTGAAGAACCAAGTATATTGGCAACAAAATTACTTATGAATCACCCAGATGTAAACCTAATATTAGCAACAGGTGGAACTGGAATGGTAAAATCAGCATACTCTTGTGGAAAACCAGCATTAGGAGTAGGACCAGGAAATGTACCATGTTACATAGACAAAACAGCAAAACTAAAAACATCTGTAAATGATTTAGTATTATCAAAATCATTTGACAATGGAATGATTTGTGCTTCAGAACAGGCAGTATTAGTAGATAAAGAAATATACCAAGAATTCGAAAAACTAATGAGAGAAGCAGGATGCTATTTTGTAAGTGAAGAAGAAAAAGAAAAACTAAAAAATAGTATGTTTGATTTTAATGAAGAAAACGGATACAAATTAAAATCACATGTACCAGGAAAATCACCATATCAAATAGCTAAAGAAGCAGGATTTGAAGTACCAGAAGAAACAAAAGTATTAGTTGTTTATGAAGAAGGAATTGGAAAAGAATATCCATTCTCAAAAGAAAAATTAAGTCCAGTACTTACATATTACATTGTAAACAATGAAGATGAAGGAATAGAAAAATCAGAAAAATTACTAGAATTTGGAGGACTTGGACATTCAGCAGTAATACATTCAGAAAATGAAGAAACAATATTAAAATTTTCAAATACAATGAAAGCAGGAAGAATAATAGTAAACTCTCCATCAACACATGGAGCCATAGGTGACATATACAATACAAATATGCCATCATTAACACTTGGTTGTGGATCATTTGGTGGAAACTCAACAACAGCAAATGTATCATCAGTAAATTTAATTAATATAAAAAGAACAAGTAAAAGGAGAGTTAATATGCAATGGTTTAAAGTTCCAGAAAAAATATATTTTGAAGCAGGCTCAATAGGCTACTTAGAAAAAATGCCAGATATAGAAAGGGCATTTATAGTAACAGATGAATCAATGGTAAAATTAGGATATGTAGATAAAATCCTTTATCATTTAAGAAATAGAAAACAATATGTACATTCACAAATATTTAGTGAAGTAGAATCAGATCCATCATTTGACACAATAAAAAAAGGTGTAAAAGCAATGGAAACATTCAAGCCAGATGTAGTAATTGCATTAGGTGGTGGAAGTCCAATAGATGCAGCAAAAGGAATGTGGCTATTTTATGAACATCCAGATGCAGATGTAGAAGGACTAAAATTAAAATTTATGGATATCAGAAAACGTACATATAAATTTCCTAAATTAGGTGAAAAATGCAAAATGGTAGCAATACCAACAACATCTGGAACAGGTTCAGAAGTAACATCTTTTGCAGTAATAACAGACAAAGAAAAAAATAAAAAATATCCATTAGCAGACTATGAGCTAACACCAGATGTAGCAATAGTAGATCCAGACTTAGTAATGAGCCTTCCAAAATCAATTACAGCAGACACAGGAATGGATGTTTTAACACATAGTATAGAAAGTTATGTTTCAAATATGGCTTCAGACTATACAGATGGGCTAGCAGAAAAAGCTGCAGAATTAATAATGAATTATCTAGAAACAGCATATAATAATGGAAGTGACAGACAAGCAAGAGAAAAAGTTCATAATGCAAGCACAATAGCAGGAATGTCATTCACAAATGCATTTTTAGGAATAAACCATTCATTAGCACACAAAATGGGTGCGGAATTCCACTTACCACATGGAAGAATAAATGCAATATTATTACCATATGTAATAAAATACAACAGTAGCAAACCAACAAAATTTGTATCATTCCCAAAATATGAATATTTTATAGCTGATGAAAAATATTACCAATTAGCTAAAAAATTAGGGTTAAAAGCAGATACAAAAGAAGAAGGAATAAAGAGCTTAATAGAAAAAATACAAGAAATGAATGTGAATATGAATATTCCAAAATCATTTAAAGACGCTGGAGTAGATGAGCAAGAATTTTTAGCAAAAGTTGATATGCTTGCAGATAGAGCTTTTGAAGATCAATGTACAACTGCAAATCCAAGATTGCCATTAGTATCAGAATTAAAACAAATATTATTAGATAGCTATTATGGTAAAGAAATATTTTAGGCAAAAATATTATTTTGAAAGATAGACAGAAAATAAAAGCCGTAAGTTAAGGTAATACCTTAGTTTACAACTTTTATTTTTTGTTTTTTAATAATATTTTAAAAGTTAGAATTCACAATTTTTTGGTGTTCTTGGGAAAGGAATAACATCACGAATATTTTGCATACCTGTTAAATACATAATAGCTCTTTCAAATCCAAGACCAAAACCAGCATGGTTACAAGATCCATATTTTCTTAAATCTAAATACCATTCATAATTTTCAATTGGCATATCAAGTTCTTTCATTCTATTTAACAATTTATCGTAATTTTCTTCTCTTTGGCTTCCACCAACAATTTCTCCAATTCCTGGAACTAATAAATCAGCAGCTGCAACAGTTTTTCCATCTGAATTTAATTTCATGTAAAATGCCTTTATATCTTTTGGATAATCTGTTACAAATACAGGTTTTTTAAATATTTGCTCACATAAAAATCTTTCATGTTCAGTTTGTAAGTCAAGTCCCCAGAAAACTTTAACTTCAAATTTATCATTATATTTTTCAAGCTCTTTAACAGCATCAGTGTAGCTTATTCTAGCAAAATCAGAATTTATTACATTATCTAATCTATCTAAAAGACCTTTGTCAATAAATTGATTGAAAAAAGCCATTTCTTCAGGACAATTATCTAAAACATATTTGAAAATATATTTAATCATATCTTCTGCTAAGTCCATATCATCTTTTAAATCTGCAAAACAAATTTCAGGTTCAATCATCCAAAATTCAGCAGCATGTTTTACAGTGTTTGAATTCTCAGCTCTAAATGTTGGACCAAATGTATATACATTGCAAAAACTTTGTGCAAATGTTTCAGCATTTAATTGTCCACTTACTGTTAAATGCGCAGATTTTCCAAAGAAATCTTTAGAAAAATCAGGTTCACCATTTTCAAGTTTTGGAACATTTGCTAAATCAAAAGAGTTTACATTAAACATCTCTCCAGCACCTTCAGCATCACTTCCTGTAATTAAAGGTGTATTTACATATACGAAGTTTCTTTCTTGGAAAAATTTATGTATTGCATATGCTAAAACACTTCTTACTCTGAATACTGCATTAAAAGTATTTGCTCTTGGTCTTAAATGTGCTATTGTTCTTAGATATTCAAAAGAATGTTTTTTCTTTTGAAGAGGATAGCTATTGTCTGACATACTAAATATTTCAATATTTGTTGCTTGAATTTCAAATGGTTGTTTAGCATTTTCAGTTAAAACAACTTTTCCTGTTACTTTTATTGTTGAACTAATTGTTAGTTTTTTTACTTTTTCAAAATTAGATAGTTTATCTGTGAAAACTATTTGAACATTTTTGAAAAATGTTCCATCATTTATTTCTATGAAACCAAATGTTTTTGAATCTCTTAGAGTTTTTACCCATGCTTCTAATGTTATTTCTTGGTCTACATACTTTTCTGTTTGTTTGTATAAATCTCTTATGCTTATTTCTCTCATATTATCCCTCCGATTATTTAAACTTTCATTATTATATTACAGTTTTTAGCATATTTCAATAGGAACCATAGGTTTTTAAAAAGTTTTAGAGCTGAAAAGCTTTACAAAGAAGTAAAAAGATGCTAATATAATTAACATAATGGCAAAAGCCATGTTGTACATAATATCGTAAGACAACAAGGAGGAACAGACAATGGAAAAACGATATGAAAAGAAAGTGTTAGAAAAAGGAACAACTATTTATGGGGATCATACAAATCCACCAATTCCTGAAGGATACAATTATGTATTTGGAAGCTGGAATGGAGGATATACTATTGTAAATTGTTTGGGTGATGCGTTTGTATGGGTTCCAATAGGTGCTCTAGAAAAGAATGGAGTATTTAAAGGAAAGTTAGAAAAATTCGGGCGAAGACCAAGTTTAGACAAACCTTTTGTTGAGTCAGGTTACTATGAAGAAAATTCCAAAGAATTAGAAGAACAATTTGAAATGGTCAAAAAATATGGTGGAATTTATATTTCAAAAAATTTGATTTCCAAAACGCCGAGAAATGAGGTGCACTCATACGTAGAAAGATTTCCTTGGGTCAATATTAGCATTGATGAAGCTAGAGCAGTTATCAAGGAAGCTTTTGAAACTGAAAAAGTTGGCGCTGGAGTAGTAACAGCATCTCTATATGATTCAATTTTAGAATTGTTGATTGAATTAGGTGTTAAGAATACTGATGAAATAGTAAAAGATTCTTCAAGCTGGGGAAACTTTGCAGAATTACCATATGTGAAAGATCCGAAACCAAAATTAGAAATGACAGGAGTACATCCAGAAAATAGGGTAATTGGAATTAATGATTTAGCTGGAAATGTTGGAGAGTTAACATTAGAAAGTAATACTTTCACTAAGACTAAAGCAACTGTTAGAGGAGGAGGTTACGGACATTGTGATAATTATGCAAATGTAGCCTTTAGATCACAAGTAAGTTCATCTGGACATAGTGCTGTAGGATTCAGAGCGGTACTTTTTATAAAATAATAACACGAAAAAAAGAAAGATTTTGAAATTTCAAGTCTTTCTTTTTTATAAATATTGCATGAAAAGATATTGACAATGTAAAAACTAGACAATATAATTAAACAAAAGTTTGGGATGCATGATGTGGAGGAAAATATAAAAAAATAAGAAAATAACAAAATAATATTTGTAGATTTTTTAAGCAAACATTTGATATAATGTAATTGCCAAAAAATGAAAGGAAAAAAGTATGAAAAAAAGTTTTTTAAATAGGACACTAAAAGGTACAAAAATATATATGATTCTAATCTTAATATTAAGTGCAATATATTCAAGATTACTGGTATATATACCTATGTTTATACAATATGCACTTGATGGTGTAATAATGGAAAAAGAAAGCATAATTCCAAGTTTAATAAGAAATTTATTTTATTCAAGTAACAAGTTATCAAAGATAATAGTTCTGGTTTTAGTATTAATAATGGTAAATATATTAGTATTTGTTGTAAAGTACTTGAAGAGTAAGATTAATACAAAATTTAATTTAATAATAAATAGAAATGTCAAAGAAACAGTTTTAGATTATATTCCTAAAATAAATTATATGCAATTCAGCAATATAGACAAATCAAATGTAATTCAAAGAGTAAATAATGATGCTACTACATATTCTGAATTTTTTAATTCTCAACTAAATTTATTTTTTGATACAATTTTTATTGTTATATTCGCAGTAGCACAAACATTGAAATTAAATAGTACTGTTGGATTATTTATAGCTATAATTTGTGGAATGATAGTTGCATTATCTGTATGGTATTTTAAAGCATCAAGACCATTAGTAGAAGATATTGTTGAAAAAAATAGAGAAGTAATAAATAAAACTACAATAGAAATAGAAGAATCTAAAATGCTAAAAATATTTAATAGAAGAGATAAAGAAATAGAAGATTTTTCAAAAATGAATAATAATTACAAGAAAAAAGAAATAGAACTAGCCAAAAAGAAAGTATTATATGGAATTGGAACACACACTTTAAGAAACTTTAAAGAACCATTTATATTATTATGGGGTGGAATATTAGTTGTACAAGGGGAAATGACACTTGCTACTATATCAATCTTATTAACATATTCAACAAAAATATTAGAATACGTACATGAATCAGTAGATAAACTAAAGACAATAAATGAATTTGTTGTAGCGTATAAGAAGTTGTCAAATTTAATGAACTTAGATGAAGATATAGAAAAAAATCCTTACATAAAAATAGATGGCGATATTGTTTTTGAGAATGTAAGCATAAAACTAAATGATAATACTGTATTAAAAAACTTGAATTTTACAATAAATAGAAATGAGAATGTAGCAATTATAGGAGATAACGGATCAGGGAAAACAGTTCTTTCAAAAACTTTAATAGGTTTTTATGATTATACAGGAAATATATATATTGGACAACAAAATATAAAGGATATAAGTAAAAAGAGTTTAAGAGATTATATAGGAGTAGTTCTTCAAGACACGTATTTATTTACAGATACTATTAAAGACAACATAAAGATTACAAATCAACTTATAAAAGATGAAAAAATAATAGAGGCTTGTAAATTAGCAGATATATACGAAGATATAAAAAGGTTTGATAAAAACATAGATTACATGATAGGAAAAGGCGGAAATAACATTTCAGGAGGACAAAAACAAAGAATTGCAATAGCAAGAACTTTAATAAAACAAAGCAAATTTATAGTTTTTGATGATTCACTATCAAAACTTGACACAAGAACAAAACTAAATATATTAAACAATATTATAAAAATGAAAATTGGAACGATAATAATTTCACACGATTTGGAAGTAGTGAAAAGATGCGATAAAGTTTTATTTATAAACAATAAAATTATTGAAATTGGAAAACATGAAGATTTAATGAAATCAAACGAATCATATAAAGAAATTATAGAAATTAATAAAAATAAAATAATAGAAGATGAGGAAATTTAAGTAATGTTAAAAGAAATTATAAATAATTACAAAAAACAATCAATTAAAGTAGCAATTCGGTTGGTTTATAACAAGTATAATAGTAGTAATTTTTATAGCTTTTACAATTGTTATGGTAGAATATGCAATACCAAGTAAAGATATAAAATTGATAATAGTGTTAGGAATCAGTTATTTTGGAGTTAATATTTTACGCTCAATTGTTACATTTTTTGAGGATTTTAATGACGCAGAATTTCAAAAAGAATTAGAAGCGGATTACAGAGAAAAAATTTATATAAAGTTACAAAAAACCACACAAAGTGAGATTGACAAAATAAGAGTGGGAGAAATTTTAGAAAATATAATAAATGATACTAAAGAAATTGCAAGATGGTATAATACAGGAATTTGTACCTCTTATTTAGGTGGAGCTGTAAGATTAATTGGAACATTACTTGTGTTAATGTATTTAAATATACCAATAGTTACAATAACATTTATGATATATATATTTGGATTTTTTATAACACATATATTTAATAAAAAATCAATTGAATATACAAAACTAAAAAGAGAAATAAATGCTAAAATACTAAATTGGTCAAATGAACAAGTACAGGGGTATTCTACAATAAAATCATTGGAGATTGAACACGAAAGAATGGCACAGGTAAAAGGCCTAATATCACAATATGAAAAAGCTACAAACAAATTAGAAAAAAATATTAGAATATATACTTGTTTATATGATTTTATAGTCTCATGTGTTGGTGTATTAAATATATTAATTGGATCAATAGGAGTTGAACAAGGAATTATAACATATGGAACAATGATAATTCTTGCAAGATATATATCTTCACCAGAAGCATATGCGAAATGGGTAATAGAAGGATTTCAAATAAGAAATATTGGTAAAATATCATATGAACGAATAACTAATATATTACAAAAAGAAGAGGAAGAAATAGATAAAGGAATAGAACTAAAAGAAGTAAATAATATTCAGTTTGAAGATGTTAATTTCTCGTATGATAATGAAAAAAATGTATTAAGCAATATATCATTTAATGTAAACAAAAACGAAAGTGTTGCTTTGATTGGAAGAACAGGCAGTGGAAAGACAAGTTTAGTGAATTTGATTTGTAGATTTTACAATTTAGAAGATGGTATTATTAAAATAAATGGAAAAGATTATAAAAAATATAATATAAAAAGTTTAAGAAATAAAATTGGTTACATTATGCAAAAAGTTGTAATATTTGATGGAACAATTTTAGAAAATATAAATTATGCCAATAAAGATATTTCAAAAGATGAGATAATTGAAATATGTAAAAAGTTAAATTTACATGCTAAAATAATGTCTTTAAAAGATGGCTATGAAACAAAGATTTCTGGAGATACAGATATTTTTTCAGCAGGCGAAAAACAATTGTTGAATTTTACTAGAGTTATGGTTGAAAATCCGGAAATCATAATATTAGATGAGACTACAGCATCACTTTCAGCTAAATCTGAGATGATGGTTAGAAATGCAATTGATGAGATAACAAAAGGAAAAATAAGTTTTATTATAGCACATAGACTTTCAACTATTAAAAAATGTGACAAAATATTACTTATGAAGGATGGAAAAATAGTGGAAGAAGGTAATCACAATGAGTTAATGAGTAAACATGGAGAATACTATCAATTAATGCTTAAATAAAATAAAAAAAGTTGCCATATTATTGGCAGCTTTTTTTAAAATACACCTTTTGTATAAAGACAACATAATATATAACAAAAAGATGAAAGGTGGCAAAAAAATGTCAGAATACATAATAAAAGGTGGGAACAAAGTAGAAGGCGAAGTAGAAATATCAGGATCAAAAAATGCAGCATTACCAATAATTGCTGCGAGCATATTAAATGCAGGAAAAACAACACTATACAATGTTCCAAACATACATGATACACAAATGATGTTTGAAATACTAAAGCAATTAGGGCGGAGAGGTAAAAAAGAAAAATAACAAAATAGTAATAGACACAAGTAAAATAAGCAAATATGAGATACCAGAAGATTTAATGAGACAAATGAGATCTTCTGTTATATTTGCACGGAGGACTTATTCGGAAAACACAAAAAAGCAACATTTTCATATCCAGGAGGATGTGATATAGGAACAAGACCAATAGAATTGCACCTAAAAGCATTTGAAAAATTAGGAATAAATATTGAAAAAAACTATGGAAATATAGTATGCAAATGTGATAAAATAACAGGAGAAAAAATAGACCTAGAATTTCCAAGTGTAGGAGCAACAGAAAATGCAATGCTTGCAAGTGCACTAGCAGAAGGAAAAACGCAAATAACAAATGCTGCAAGAGAGCCAGAAATAATAGATTTACAAAACTTCTTAAACAAAATGGGTGCCAAAATAAAAGGTGCTGGAACAAGCAAAATAGAAATACAAGGAGTAAAAAAACTAAAAGATGTAAGCCACAATATAATGCCAGACAGAATAGAAACAGGAACATTTTTATGCTTAGCAGCAATAAACAAAGGAAATATTATAGTTAAAAATGCAGATAGTACACATATAACACCAATAATAGACAAACTAGAAGAAATAGGATGCCAATTTAATATAAATAAAAATCAAATAGAAATAAAATCGCCAAGAAGAATCAAGGCAGCAGATATAAGAACAACTCCATATCCAGGATTCCCAACAGATATGCAATCAATATTTGCAAGTGTTCTAACAATAGCAAAAGGGACATCTATAATAACGGAAAACATATTCGAAAATAGATATAAATATGCAAATGAACTAATAAGAATGGGAGCAAAAATTTCAGTAGAAGGTAAAACAGCTGTAATAAAAGGAGTTAGAAAGTTATATGGAGCAAATGTAGAAACAACAGACCTTCGTGGTGGAGCAGCAATGGTAATAGCAGCAAGTGTTGCAAAACGGAACAACAAAGATATCTAAAATAGAATATATATTACGTGGTTATGAAAAATTTGATAAAAAACTAAAAAAACTAGGAGTAGACATACAAGTAAAATAAAATCAAAAGGACTTTATTTATTATGTATATAAAGTCCTTAAAAAATCAAACAGGAGGGCAAAAATGAACTCAAATGATAATAATTATAAATTTGATTTAGACACAGAAACTGTAATTCAGATGACAAACAAAAATAAAATAAAAAAAGAAGAACAAAAAAGAAGAGTATTAACAAAGAAAGAAAGAAAAAGAAAGAGAAAAATTAAAAGAATAAAATTCTTTCTAAAATTAATTTTATTTGTTGGACTAGCATCGGGAACAATAATATTTGCATTAACTTCACCAATTTTTAACATAAAAGACATAAAAGTAATAAATAATAATCAAGTACAAGCAGACACAATAATAAGTTTATCTGAATTAAAAACAGAAGATAACATATTCAAATTTTACGGAAAAAATGTGGTAAACAAAATAAAAGAAAATGCATACATAGAAAATGTTAAAATACACAGAAAATTGCCTAGTACAATAGAAATAAAAGTAGAAGAAAGAACACCAAAATTCAGTGTAGATTATATGGGAAAATATGCATATATAAACACACAAGGTTATATCTTAGAAATTGCAGAAACTAATAATGAAATGACAATTATTCAAGGTGCAACAACAAAAGAAGAAGACATACAACCTGGAAATAGGCTATGTAATGAAGATTTAAGTAGGTTAGAGGAAACAATAAAAATTTTAAATTCTGCAAATGAAAACAATTTAGAAGGAAAGGTCACAAGTATTGACATTAGTGACAAAAACGAATATAGTATATACATAGAAAGTGAAAAGAAAAGAGTACATTTAGGAGATAGCACAAATTTAAGTAACAAAATGCTATATATATTAGCAATAATTGAAAAAGAAAAAGACAAAGAAGGAGACATATTTGTAAACGGAGACTTAAATAACAAATTTCAGCCATACTTCAGAGAAAAAGTATAATAAAATTTAATCTAAAGGAAAGGAGAATATCACATAAAATAGTATGTGAGACAAAAATATGTTAAATAAAAAAGTAATTAGTATAGTTTTAGGAACAATGTGTTTTGCATTAACATGCCGGAATATGTGTGCAAATAAGGACTGTAAAGGAATCTAATTCAACAGTAAGCAATAATTATGAAGAAAACAGTTTAAGAGCGGAAGTACTAAAATATAAAGAAAAATATGACAATAAATATAAAGAATTAGAAAAAGCAGAAAAAGAATTAGAAAAACAAAGACAAAATGCAACACAAAACAACAGTGACTTAGAATCAAAGGAAGAAGAAATTAAACAAGGAAATAAAATACTAGGACTATCAGAAGTAACAGGGTCAGGAGTAATAGTTACATTATCAGATAGCAAAAAAGATATAAGTAGCGCATTAGATCCAAGTTCACTAGTGGTACACGATTTAGATGTGCTTAGTGTAATAAATGAATTACAAAATGCAGGAGCAGAAGCAATATCAATAAATGACCAAAGAATAGTTCCGACAACAGGAATTATATGTGGAGGAAATATTATAGATATCAATCAAGAAAAAGTAGGAGCACCATTTGTAATAAAAGCAATAGGGCTACCAGAACAACTTGCAGCATTATCAAGACCAGGTGGATATCTAGAAACACTAAAAGGATATAGCATTGGAGTAGAACTAAAAAAATCAAATAATATAACTATTCCAAAATATTCTGGAACACTTACATATAATTATGCAAAAACATCTAAGTAGGAAAGGAGCAATCAATGAAGAAAAACATAAAAAAAGGTAAAATAACAATGGGCATAACAATGGGAATTGCATGCTTTTGCCTAGCATTAGTTATGTTTATGCAATTTAAAATTGTTAACCAAACAGACATAACATCAATAGAAAACATGAGAGAAACAGAACTTAGAACAGAACTTGCAAATTGGAAATCTAAATATGAAGAAACTAATCAAAAATACGAAGAAACAATATCAAAAATAGATGAATACAAAAAAACAACTGAATCAAATGAACAAACAGAAGAATTAGTAAACTCAGAATTAGAGCAAGTAAACTTATTATTAGGAAAAACAGATGTAGAAGGCCAAGGAATAGAAATAGTTCTAAAAGACACAGACAATGAAGAAGTAGAAAAAATAACAGCAGATGACTTGTTAGTAATAGTAAATGCGCTAAAAATAGCAGGAGCAGAAGCAATATCAATAAATGACGAGAGAATTATTAACATGAGTGATATAGTAGATATTAGCAGTACATTTATAAAAGTAAATGGACAAAGAATCTTATCACCATATATAATTAAAGCAATAGGAGATCCTGCATATTTAGAAAGTGGATTAATTGGAAATGGTGGACATGTAGATAGCATGAAAAAAACAGGTCAAGATGTATCTATAACAAAACCCAATAAAGTAAAAATATTAAAATATAATGATGAAATAAAAACAAAATATATACAATAGGAGGAAAGAAAATGATATTTATAGCAATATTAATAGGTTGTATTTTAGGAGCTTTAATAGGAATGAATGCACCTATGATTTCATATACATATTCAAGCTATTTAGCAATTGCAATAATTGCAGCACTTGACTCTGTGTTTGGTGGAATTACATCTGTTATAAAAAAGAACTTTGACTTAAAAATATTTGTAACAGGATTTTTTGGAAATGCAATACTTGCAATTTTACTAACAATCTTAGGACAAAAACTAAATGTAGATATATATTTAGCTGCAATAGTTGTGTTTGTAGGAAGAATGTTTGTAAACTTAGCAATTATAAGAAGATACTATGTAGACAAATGGCTTGAAAAATTTGAAAAAGTAAAAAATGAAAAGAAAGAAAAAAAGGCAAATGAGCAGGAATAAAATCCTGCTTAATATTTGCTCACACATGCAAAAAAGATAGATAAAAGTCGATTTTAAATTTGTTACGATAATGTTACAAAAATATTACAAAAATATAACAATTTCTATTGACATTTGTCTAAAAATGTAATATATATACATTTAAGAATTAATACAAAAAAATGGAGGAATTAACTTGGCAATAGGTGATATCATAGTAGGTGTTGATATAGGAACAAGTAAAGTCTGCACAGTTGTAGGAGAAGTTAATAACTTCGGGCAGATAGAAATAATAAGCAATACCTCATATAAATGTAGTGGACTAAAGAAAGGTAAAATAATAAACGAAGAAGAAGTCATTTTAAGCCTAGCAAAAACGATAAAAGATGCTGAAGATGAAACAAACCTAAAAATAAACTCAGCATATGTAACAATTCCAGGAAAATATGTAACAATAGTACAAAATAGCATAACAAAAGAAGTAAAAGATAAATATTCAGGAATATCAGTAAGAGATGTACAAAATGCAATAATGCAAGTAAAAGATATAGAAATCCCTGATGGGAAAAACTTAATAGATATTGTACCAGATAAAATTACATTAGAAAATGGAACAGTAGTAACAGATCCAGTAGGAAATCTAAGTTCAAGCTTTACAATAAGTGCGCAAGTAATACTAGCTCAAAGAGACTATGTAAGACAATTAAACACAATATTTAGAAAAGCAGGACTAGAAATAGATGGGATAGTACCAACAACTTTAGCAGAAAGAAACTTAATACTAGACACACATGAACTAAATGATAATATTATGCTATTAGATATAGGAGCAGGAAATACTGATATAGGAGTATTTGAAGGTTCAACATTTTTATATACAAACTCAATACCATTAGGTGGAGATAATATAACAAATGATATAGCACTAGTACTAAACATATCTGAAGAAGAAGCAGACAAACTAAAAAGACAATATGGACTAGCACTAAAATCTTTCATAGACAATGATAATGACATAATACTAAACACATGTAGAGATACAAGCAAAAGTAGAATAATAAAAAGCTCAGAATTAATAGAAATTATTGAAGCAAGAGTAGAAGAAATGTTTACAATAATAAATAAAGACATAACAACAAAGGGGCTAAAACAAAAAATAAATAATGTAATATTAACAGGTCAAGGGATAGTAAATATAAACAAAAGTGATGTAGCAGGAAAAATAAACTTAAACATACCTGTAAAAATATCAACAGGAAGAGCAATAAGCACAGTAAAGCCTGCATACAGAACAAGTTATGCATTAGTAAGATATATAGCAGCAAGACCATTTGCAAAAACAGTATCTAGTAGTATAGATACACAAAACGAAGAAAACTTCTTTAAAACAATAATGGAAAGAATTAAAGAATTTTTCTATTCATAAAAGTTATTAATTTTTTGTTAGTAGAAGGGCTAGCATGTATAATATAAAAAAGTATATAAGTAAAATGAGGGAGGAACAAACCAAATGATGGATTACAATAATAATGATGATAGCAACCTAGCTATGGTTGATGGAACAGCTACCATTAAAGTTATAGGGGTAGGTGGAGCTGGAAACAATGCTGTAAATAGAATGATAGATGCAGGAATAAAAGGAGTAGACTTTATTGCTGTAAATACAGATAGACAAGCTTTACAAACATCAAAAGCAAAAACAAAAATTCAAATAGGAGAAAAAATAACAAGAGGATTAGGAGCTGGAGCAAACCCTGATATAGGAGCACAATCAGCAGAAGAAAGTAAAGCAGAAGTAGCAGAAGTATTAAGAGGAGCAGACATGGTATTCGTTACTGCCGGAATGGGTGGTGGAACAGGTACTGGAGCTGCACCAATAGTAGCTGGAGCTGCTAAAGAAATGGGAATACTAACAATAGGAGTGGTAACAAAACCATTTACATTTGAAGGTAAAAAAAGATTATCACAAGCAGAACGTGGAATTGAAAGCCTAAAAGGAAAAGTAGATACATTAGTAGTAATACCAAATGATAAATTACTACAGATAATTGATAGAAAAACATCAATAATAGAAGCATTCAAAATGGCAGATGATATATTAAGACAAGGTGTACAAGGTATATCTGACTTAATAGCAATCCCTGGATTAGTAAACTTAGACTTCGCAGATGTTAAAACAATAATGTTAAATCAAGGAATGGCACACATGGGAGTTGGAACAGCATCAGGAGAAAACAGAGCAGAAGATGCTGCCAAAGAAGCTATACAAAGTCCATTACTAGAAACATCAATTGAAGGAGCAAAAGGTGTAATTATAAATATTACAGGTGGAGAAGACTTAGGATTACACGAAGTAAATACAGCAGCAGAATTAGTACAACGCAGTGTAGACCCAGAAGCAAATATTATATTTGGTACAGTAACAGACAACAGTATGTCAGATGAAATCAAAATAACAGTAATCGCAACAGGATTTGATAAACCAGAACCATCAATATCAAGTATTGGTGTAGATAATATAGTATCAAAAACATGGGAAAAGAAAATAAACTCTATACCATCAAGCTCAGAAACAAGTTCATCATCAAATGATTTAGACATACCAGCATTTTTAAGAAAAAATAAAAATAAAAACATGTAGTAAAATAAAACTAAATATCAAATTAGTTAAAAAAATATACATACAAAAAAGAAATAATCGAACAGCATCGATTATTTCTTTTTTTCGCACATAAGAAAAGACAGTATTTTTAAAAATATAATAGTACAATATGTAAGCAGGTGATGAAAATGACTATATATGTAGATGTTGTATTATTCGAAAATCTTATAATGAATTACATTATATTATTTACAACAAGTCAAATTCTAAAAAACGAACCAAAACATATAAGGATTATATTGGCAAGTTTGCTAGGTGCAATATATTCGATAATTGCTTATATGAATATTTTAGACATATATTCAAAAATACCACTAAAAATACTATTATCAATAATAATAGTATATGTAGCATTTAATCCACAAACAGTAAAGAAAATGTGGAAATACATATTGTTTTTTTATTTAGTGTCATTTGTATTTGGCGGAGCAGCATTTTCACTAATATATATAGTAAAACCACAAGAAATTTTAATGAAAAATGGATTGTTTTTAGGAACATACCCTTTGAAAATTGCAATCTTGGGAGCTATAGTAGCATTTATAACAATAACAATAGTTTTTAAACTAGCTAAAAATAAAATATCTAAAAAAGACTTGTTTTGCGAAATGGAAATTTGCATAAATAATAAAAAAATAGAAACAAAAACAATGGTAGACACAGGAAACATGTTAAAAGAACCAATTACCAATACACCTGTTGTGGTTGTTGAGCACATGCTTTTATATGAATGCATACCAAAAGAAATTCTAAATAACTTGGAAAATATAATAGGAGGTGATTTTAGTAATATATCAGAAAAAATAAAAAATGAGTACATATCTAAATTAAAATTAATTCCATTTTCATCATTGGGAAAACAAAATGGAATGCTAATAGGAATAAAACCAGATTATATAAAAATAAAAACAGAAGAAAAAGAAAACAAAATAGAAAATGTAATAATAGGAATATACAATAAATCATTAACAAAAAAAGGAGAATACAGAGCACTAATTGGAATGGAATTAATATAAAACTTCAGAAAGGAGTATAATTGTTTTATTATACAAGGTGATTTAAAATGAAATTAATGGACTTTGTAAAAAACAGCATAAATACAATTTGTGCAAAATATCTTAATGAAAATGATGAAATAGAATATTTGCCCATATTTTACATAGCAGGAAGTCAGACATTGCCGCCACCACTACCTCCGGAAGAAGAAGCGGAATTTATAAAAAAACTATCAGAAGAAAACAATTTGGAAGCAAGGCAAATACTAGTTGAAAGAAATCTTAGACTTGTAGTGTATATTGCTAAAAAATTTGAAAATACAGGAATAGGAATAGAAGACCTAATTTCAATTGGAACAATAGGACTTATGAAAGGAGTAAATACATTTAATTCAGATAAAAAAATAAAACTTGCAACATATGCCTCAAGATGTATCGAAAATGAAATTCTAATGTTCTTAAGAAAAAATAATAAGATAAAAGGTGAAGTTTCAATAGATGAACCATTAAATAAAGACAGAGATGGAAACGAACTGTTATTATCAGATATTTTAGGGACAGAACCAGATATAACCTCAAGAAATTTAGAAGATGAAGTAGATAAGACATTACTTAGAACATCAATATCAAATTTAAAAGATAGAGAAAAAGACATAATGGAAATGCGTTTTGGATTTAAAACAGGGAAAGAGAAAACTCAAAAAGAGGTGGCAGATGAACTTCGGAATATCTCAAAGCTATATTTCAAGACTAGAAAAGAAGATAATAGGGAAAATGAAAAAGGAAATTGCCAGTAAAATAGGATAGAACAAAGAATAAAAAACCTTAATTTGGAAATACTGTTATAAAAGTAAATTCAAAGGAGGTTTTTCTTTTGCTAAATAATAAAGTAGAAATTTGTGGAGTTAATACATCGAAACTACCACTATTAAGCAAAAAAGAAAAAGAAGAACTATTCATAAAAATAAAAGAAGGAGATAATCAAGCAAGAACAGAATTTATAAATGGAAATTTAAGATTAGTATTAAGCGTAATACAAAGATTTTATGGAAGAGGAGAAACGGCAGATGATTTATTTCAAGTTGGGTGTGTAGGATTAATAAAAGCAATAGACAATTTTGATTTAAGCCAAAATGTCCAATTCAGCACTTACGCAGTACCTATGATAATTGGAGAAGTTAAAAGATACCTAAGAGATAATAACAGCATAAGGGTAAGCAGATCTGTAAGAGATTTGGCTTATAAAGCAATTCAATTTAAAGAAAGATATACAAAAGAAAAAGGAAAAGAACCTACAATAGAAGAAATTGCAAAAGAGCTGGGAGTGGAGAGAGAAGAAATTGCATTTAGTTTTGATGCAATTCAAGATCCAGTTTCATTACAAGAGCCTATATATAATGATGGAACTGAAAATATTTATATAATAGATCAGATAAAAGACACTAAAAACACTGATGAACTATGGGCCGAAAATATGACAATAGCAGGAGCATTGGAAAAACTTAATGACAAAGAAAAAATGATAGTAAGTAAAAGGTTTTTTGATGGAAGAACACAGATGGAAGTTGCAGAAGAAATTGGTATATCACAAGCCCAAGTATCTAGATTAGAAAAAAGTGCGATTGCTCACATAAAAAGATTATACAAATAATATTAATAAAATTACTTATATAAGGAAAGAAAAAAGAAACTTAGAATATAATATATAAGTAAGAAAATATAAGGGGACTTGTATAATGGGAGATAAAGGGTTAGATTTCAAACACAAAGAAGTGGTTAATATAACAAATGGAAAAAGACTAGGATATGTTCAAGATGTGTGTGCAGATTTAGAAACTGGGACAATAACACATATAATAGTTCCGGGAAACAACAAAATACTAAATATATTTTCACAAAATAATGATATAGTTATACCATGGCAAAATATAAAATGCATAGGTGATGATTTAATATTAGTAGAAATATGAAAAAAATGAAAAAAGTGTTGACAATATGATTGAAAGATGTTATTATAATCTAGCGTTAAGCAATGCAGAAAAAAGCATTATAAAAAATTGAAAAAAGTTTAAAAAATTTCAAAAAATTTCAAAAAATATATTGACTTTTATAAAATAAAATGTTAATATAAAAAAGTACCTAGCAACAGACAAAAATAAAAAAGAAAAAACGTAAGAATTAGTAAGAAAAAACTACTTAATGAATAGAATAAAAACAGTAATTACTAGTTTTTTATTTTGCCTAAAAAGATAGCAAAAAAACTTTTTGAAAAAAATGTCGAAAAAGTGTTGACAAACAAAAAAAGGTATAGTATAATGCAAATCGTTCCACATCAAAAGGAACGAAAAAGTACATTGAAAAGTAAACAATAAAATCCTTTAGAGAATAAACCGAAGCGGTAAATATTTTTCACGAAATATGTACCGAACAAGTAAAAGAATTTTTAAAAGTTTTTAATAAAAAAAGTAAGAAGCATTTAAAGAGCTTGATTAAAACTTTAAGTTAGATTTATACAAACTCGAAAGAGTGAAATATAGATACCATTAACAAGAGAGTTTGATCCTGGCTCAGGATAAACGCTGGCGGCGCACATAAGACATGCAAGTCGAACGGACTTAACCATTAGTTTACTATTGGAGCGGTTAGTGGCGGACTGGTGAGTAACACGTAAGCAACCTGCCTATCAGAGGGGAACAACAGTTAGAAATGACTGCTAATACCGCATATGCCTTGAATATCACATGATATAAAAGGGAAAGGAGCAATCCGCTGATAGATGGGCTTGCGTCTGATTAGATAGTTGGTGGGGTAACGGCCTACCAAGTCGACGATCAGTAGCCGGACTGAGAGGTTGAACGGCCACATTGGGACTG
>OLNW01000308.1_pt1 | contig 61444 bp, 66 predicted proteins | sample 1672121 | NCBI WGS metagenome assembly OLNW01 (sample SAMEA3136648, study PRJEB25190) | human gut metagenome
ATTGCCAGTTGCAGAATCCGGGCTGACTGTGTATACTGCCAGTCTTTTTTATCGGTAACTAACATATTACGAACTCTTCGCTCACTCGGCGAAGGCTTTTCTTTAAGTAGCACTTTCTGCTCTTCGGTCAGCCTTTTGGAGTCGGAGGCCAAAGAAGATTTAAGTGCTTGCCTTTCCTTATACATTTCATTCCACAAGTCGAGGCCTTGATTCCAGCAATAACGACGGTAGTCACAAGCTTCATCCAAAACTTTTCTCATAGTCTTGTTGGGACGTAGTTCATAGACTCTTGTCTGAATTAATTCTGCCGGTGCTTCTTTTACCTGTTCCGCCATTTGATTTCACCGCCTTTCAGAATTATATCTTTGTCAATCTTTGTTTCGAGGAATATTTTAGTACGTATTCCTACAGATTTCCAAACATACGTTTCTGAAATGTAGGTGAAAGCTGTGCTCTATTCTTAAAGCAAAATCCTAGATTTCTCTACGTTGATTCGGCTTAGTACCTATCTGCTAACTCTTACATATAATCAAACACTTTAAGTACGTTTTTTGCCACTAGTGTAGTGTCATGATGATATCTTAATAATACTGACACGGATACTACGCATGCGGATCTATATCAGCAGCTATAGTTCTGATTGCACATGTTTTAAATGTCAGTATGACATTACACTAGTATTATGCTCCTAAAAGTCATTATAGTAAATTTTAGCAGATTTTTGCAAAAAGTGGCGAAAAAGGTTTGACAGATCTTGTTTCAGATGGTAGTCTAGATAAAGTAAATTTCTAACCTAAGACGTGGGTGGCGTAAAGCCTCAATACAATCCCGCCGAGGCCAGAAGATAATGAAGATTGTTAAACTCTCCATGTCTTTCTTGGCATGGAGGTTTTTAGGCCTTGTAGAATTTTACAAAATTTTATGGAGGTGAATAATTTTGAGTCAAGCTATTATCGCTGCTAAGGCTAAATTCGTTGAAGAATTTGCAGAAGAACTTAAGTCAGCTAAGTCCATCGTAGTTATCAACTACCTTGGTTTGACTGTTGACCAAGTTACTGCGTTCCGTGCAGAATTGCGTGAAAGCAACGCCAAGATGAAGGTTGTCAAGAACACTTACCTTCGCCGCGCTGCTGCTCAAGCCGGCTTGGACGATTTGGCACCAGTATTCGTTGGTCCATCAGCTGTGATCTACACTGATGATGAAGACAATGTTACTGCACCTGCCCGGATCGCTGCTGACTACGCTAAGAAGTTCGACGTTGTTGAAATTAAGGGTGGTGCACTTGAAGGTCAAGTTGCTACCAAGGAACAAGTCGAAGAACTGGCTGCAATTCCAGGTCGCGAAGGTCTGCTTTCAATGCTTCTTTCTGTATTGCAAGCACCTGTACGCAACTTTGCATACGTTGTTAAGGCTGTCGCTGAATCAAAGGAAGAATCAGCTGAATAGTCTGGTCATTTTAAACTAGATATTAAATTCCATATTTTCGGAGGATATTACAATGGCTTTGGATACTGCTAACATCATTGAACAATTGAAGGGTGCTTCAATTCTTGAATTGAACGACCTTGTACACGCTATCGAAGAAGAATTCGGCGTTACTGCTGCTGCTCCTGTAGCTGCTGCTGGTGCCGCTGGTGGTGCTGAAGAAGCTAAGTCAAGCTTCGACGTTGAATTGACTTCAGCAGGTACTGAAAAGGTTAAGGTTATCAAGATCGTTAAGGAAGCTACTGGCGCAAGCTTGCTGGACGCTAAGAAGACTGTTGACGGTGCTCCAGTTGTTCTTAAGGAAGGCTTGTCAGAAGACGAAGCTAACGAACTTAAGGCTAAGCTTGAAGAAGTTGGCGCAACTGTTACCCTTAAATAATTACGGCCTTCGGGCATTAATTATTAACGAAGAACGCGTTTGTGGACATCCACAGGCGCGTTTTTTGTTTGGCTTTTTTAACTTTTTGCCCAAAAAGAGGCCTAAAGGCCTCTAACGAAAAATTTTTCTACGAAAAAACTGCAACGTTTACTGCAATATTTTTGGACTACTGCTTCTGCTCCCAGGCCATCTGCCAGAAGTCAGCCTCATAACGGGAGCAGGTGACGAAGATATCAATTAGGTGGACGTTGCCAGCCGCATAGTCCTTCAGATAGAGAAAGTCCTGCATGATGTAATAGCGGATTTTTTCTTTATCCAGTTCTCTGCCAGCAATTTGTCGCGTGTCGTCATTTATTAATTCTCTCTACTTGTCAAACTACGATTTACTTACAGATAATACTACTTGGATTATTTCTATTTTACCATCAGTATTTCTGCCCTTTTTGCTTAAAAATTGTTTTTTCACCAAAAGATGCGTGCAATTTCCGCTCTAGCTGATAGAATGAAAAAATAGCTTATATACCTCAATAAAAGGAGCGTGACAAGCGATGAATCAGGAGAGAAACTACAGGCGACATGTAGGTTTAGGAATAATGGCAGTAGTGCTGGTTCACCGCGCGTCCTTGAACCAGTCTGGTTTGATTTGAGGCAAAAAATAAATGAAAAAGAGCAAAATTATCCTGGGCGGTCTGGCCGTCATGACGTCAACCCTCTTGGCTGCCTGCGGGGCAAGTTCTAGCAAGACCGCGGCCAATCAAAAGCTGAACTGGATGGAAGAGGCGGAACTGTCCACCATCGACGTGTCCAAGATCATGGACGACGTTTCTTTCAACCAGGTCAACCAAGTCATGGAGGGCCTCTACACCCTGGGCAACAATGCCAAGGTGAAAAACGCCCTGGCAACCAAGGCAAGCGTTTCTAAAGATGGCAAGACCTGGACTTTCAAAATCCGCAAGAATGCCAAATGGTCCAATGGCCAGGCCTTGACCGCCAAGGACTTTGTCTACTCCTGGAAGCGGACGGTTGACCCCAAGACCGCGTCGGAATACTCCTATCTTTTTTCCGGGATTAAAAACGCTGACGCGATCGTCGCCGGTAAGAAAAAGGCTTCCACCCTGGGCATCAAGCCGTGGGCAAGTACAAGCTGGTTGTCAGCTTAGAGTGGAAGATCACATACTTCAAGCTCTTGATGGCCTTCCCGCTTTTCTTCCCGCAAAATGAACAGGCAGTCAAGAAGTACGGGTCCAAGTACGGGATCGCTTCTAAATACATGGTCTACAATGGCCCATTCGTGCACAAGGGTGGACTGGCTCCAACCTCTCTTGGAAGCTGGTCAAGAACAAGTACTACTGGGACAAGAAGGATGTCAGCTGACCAAAATCAACTATTCTGTCCAAAAGTCTCCGTCAACTGCCTACAACCTCTACCATGCAGGAAAATTGGACGGGACCATCCTGGACGCCCAAGCCTCCAAGCAATTGACCAAGTCCAAGGGCTACACGATCAGAAAAGTGGCCAACACCCAGTATCTCCAGTTCAACTTGAAGAAGTACAGCAAGTTTAAGAGTACTAACCTCCGCCGGGGGATCTCCATGGCCATCAACCGGTCCAGCCTGTCCAAGACATTAGGGGCCACCTACAAGGCAGCGACGACCCTTACTTCCAGCGGCTTGACTACTGTCAACGGTGAGGACTTCACCAAGCTGGCCGCCAGCAGCGAGGCTAAAAAGTACACCAGCTACAATAAACAGCTGGCCAAGCAGTACTTCGAAACAGGCTTGAAGGAAGAGGGCCTAAGCAAATTGTTCTTTACCCTTTTGGCTTCTGACGACGATACTTCCAAGAAACTGGCGGAATTCGTCCAGAGCCAGCTGGAAACTGCTTTTGGCGACAAGATCACTGTCAAGGTGCAGAGCATCCCTTCCAAGACCAAGCTCAACCGGGTCCTGGCCGGCAACTTTGAATGCACCTTGTACGGCTGGATCGCCGACTACGCTGACCCGATCTCCTTCCTGGACTGTGAAACGACTGGTAACTCCTACAACTACGGGAGCTGGAGCAACAAGGAATACGACAAGCTGATCGCGGCATCTAAGACCAGTTCCGGGGAGGCCCATATGAAGCTTTTGGCCAAGGCTGTGATGGTCAAACCAGGGGGTAACTCCTTTAACTCAAGCCAACAAGGCCTGGATGATCAAGAGCAAGGTCAAGGGCATTATCTACAACAGTGCCGGCGCCTGCTACAACTTCAAGTATGCCTACATCGCTAATTAGTAATTCAGAAACACAGAAAAAAGTGGGACCGCTGGGTCTCACTTTTTGTTTGGATTATTTTTTACCAGTCAAATTCTTCATAATAGATCAGCCCGGCTGGCAGGCCCTTTTCTTTTAAGAGCTTGAGCCAGTGGTCAGCCATGACCTGGGGACCCCCGATCAAAACCTGGAGACCGGAAAAGTCTTCAGGCAGGGAAAAATTTCCTCATCTTTAAACCGGCCCACCTGGCAGTGGCTCTGGAAATTGTCCCGGCTGTTCCAGTAGTAGAATTTTTCCTCATAGATCAAGGATTCCTTGGTGTGGGCGTTGTAAAAGACTTTAGTAGGCAAGTCAGGACTGCCGTCAATTACCGACAGGAGGGGGACAACCCCGATCCCGCCGGCGATCAGCAAGAGCAGGCGGGGCTGGGCCGGGTTCTCAATGCCGGTCTTCCCAGCGGAAGTCGCCCCTGGTCCAGGCCTGCAGGTCCCCGCCGCCGTTGATGCAGAGGCCGGTGACTTCGGGAAAAGCAGCTAGGGGCATGAGACAGGAGGCAAAGATTTTTTTCACTGCCCAGCCCTTGACCAGGCCGGTCGGGTCGAATTTGCCGGCAAAGTAGGGATCAAAGGCACCGGCTGTTTCTTCTTTGGCCAAAAGGGCGGCCGCGTACACTTCTTGAAATTCAGCATTGTCTAAAAGGATGCTCTCATCGCCTTCAGCAAAGCGGCTGACTAAGGAGTCTGGCAAAAAGGCGGAGAAATCAGCTTCGATTCTTTTTAATTCTGTATAAATTTTTCTACAGGCGTCTGTAAAAGCCTGGGTCAAGTTCGGGGATGCCTCTCCTTGAACAGCAACAGAAACAGTGAAAGAAATGGTCATGGCTTCCACTGTCTGGTTAAGGCAGGTTACAGTTATAATGGCCACTAGCTTTCTTTAGCCTGGGTGATGGCGTTTTGCAGGGACTGGGTGAAGCCCTCGTAAGTGACGGTGGCCCCGGAAACCTGCTGGATGTCGGCACTCTGGGCCTCGACGGCCTCTTTTTTATAGACAGGCAGGGCCTGGTCGTTGATCTGCTGGGAGTGGTCGTTGTCTGAAGGGTACTTTAAGACATTAACCGTGGTGATTTTTCCCCCTCTGACCTTGATCTGGACTTGGATATCGCCCCACTGGGTGCTGACAGATTTGCCGCTGTAAGTACCGTCTTTTAATCCGCTGGACGTGGATTAACTTGCAGATGAGCTTGAAGATGAAGCAGAACTGGAAGTTGCAGTGCTTGTGCTGGATTAAGCTGTAGATGCAGCCGAGCTGGCTTGGTCAGCTTTTAAAAATAAGAGATAGCCGTCGATGGCAATAGCAATGGTTGTTCCAACGGCGAGTACACTCGTGATAACTTTTCTGGCAGACATGGTAGTCCCTCCTTGCCATAAAATACTTTCCTTGATATTACAAGAAATTCTATCTGGATAATTAGAAGCAAGTATGGCAAGAAATTGACCAAAGTGCATGAACTTATTTAAGAAAGGCTAAAATTTGCTCATAACTTTTCCCTTTCTTTGGAAATGGTAGAATAGAGGCGAGAGAAGTTTTTTAAAAAATTGAAATAGAAGAAGGCATAAACATGAAGATCGCAATGGCAAACGACCACGCGGGTACCCGCTTGAAGAACAAAATCAAGGCCTATCTGGAGGAATAAGGCTATGAAGTCGTTGACTTCGGGACCGGCAATGAAGAGCGACCTGTCAGACTTTGTCTACCCAGCTAGCCTGGCTGTGGCCAAGGGCGAATGCGACCGGGGCATTTTCGTTGACGGGGTTGGCTACGGTAGCGCCTTGATCGCCAACAAGATTAACGGCATTTACGCCGCGGTCTGCTAGGATCCTTTCTGCGCCAAGCTTGCCCGCCAGCACACCGACTCCAACGTCCTTTGCTTAGGTGCCAAGATTATCGGGGACATGATGGCCGGCGAAATCGTCAAGACCTGGCTGAACACGGATCCTTTGATGGAAGAAAAGTACCGCCGGCGGGTGGACAAAGTCAAGGCGATCAACGACAAGCACTGCGTGCCAGTGAAATAGGTGGATTCTGCTAGAAGACTTTTGTAATTTTAGTATTCCCCCCCTCATCTATTTCACAGAAAGGCTGTTGCAGCGGCAAAGTTTTGCTATAATTAAGCTTATGACTAAGCTTCGGCATATTGCTGAACCTTTTAATAGAAAGATGAGGAAACAAGATGAACAAGACTGAACTTGTCTCAGTTGTAAGTGAAAAGACTGAATTCAGCAAGAAGGAATCTGCTCAAATCGTTGACGCTTTGTTTGCATCAATCGAAGAAGCACTTGCTAAGGGTGAAAAGGTACAATTGATCGGCTTTGGGACTTTTGAAGTTCGTGAACGCGCTGCTCGGAAGGGCCGCAACCCGCAAACTGGCGCTGAAATCGAAATCCCTGCAAGCAAGGTTCCAGCCTTCAAGCCAGGCAAGGCCCTGAAGGATGCCGTTAAGTAAGCTTGACCACTTCTAAATGACCATCGGTTGATTCCGGTGGTCTTTTTTGCGGAAAAATCCTGTAATTAAAACGTAACACAGCTTCCCTTGTTTTTAATAAATATTAGGGCTAACATAATTCGTAGTTATGCTTATGATGAGAAAGGGAAGAGCAAATTGAATTTTAAAGATTTCTTTTTGAAAAAATCCGCGAAAACTGCCGGCAAGCTGGCTTTAGCTGCCAGCCTCCTGCTTCCAGCTTTGGCGCCAGCTACGGTCCAGGCGGAAGCGACCAAGAGCGACGTCAACCGGGTAATGAGGGACAACCACCTGGCCGGGGCAGTTCTTTTAGTCCAAAACGGCAGCGTCAAGACCGTCAACTACGGCTATGCCTGGTTTGGACGGCGGATGAAGAACGGTTCTTATAACGTGACCTATCCAGCCGCTTCCCTGCAAAAGGTGGTAACCGGGGCCATGCTAGTGCAGATCATGAACGAAAAGAATCATACCAAGCAGCAATTCAGCCAGTACACCAAGATTTCCCGCTGGTATCCCAAGCTGAAGAATGCCCGCTATGTGACGGTTGGCAACCTTTTGACCCACACCAGCGGCTACCGGACGCCAGGCTCAGAAAGCAACCGGCGCAAGAATCTGTCAGAAAACAAGGCCATCAACTGGGTGATCCAGAAGATCAATGGTAGCTGGCAGTATCAGACGGGCAGTTTTAACTACAACAATTCCAACTACATCTTGCTGGCGGGCATTATCCGCAAATTGACCGGTCACTCCTACGCCTACAACTTCAAGCACCGGATCGTTCAGCCGCTGGGTTTAGCCCACACCAGCCTCAGACACGACATCCCTTGGACCCAGAGCCAGGCGGTCTCTTATGCCTACCTTTGGCAGAGAAAGTACCAAAGACCGGTTTCTCTGCCTAAGTCCGTAGCTTCCCAGATCCCAGGTGCCGGCAATATGTGCACCACGCCAATTGAATATTATGAGATCATGCTGGCCTTGCAGAACGGGGCAATTTTGAACCAAAGCGACTTTAAATACCTGACTCACCTCAAGGCCAGAAAGACCACCTATAGCGGCGGCATGTACATGAAGCGGGACGGCAAGGTCAAGTCTGCCTTTGGCGCGATTATGGATGAGCACTACGGGACTTACGTCCAGCTGACGGCGGACAACAGAAATGGGATCATCATGTTCGTCAATGAGCGCAGCCAGACTGAACAGCAGCTCAAGGGCCTGGCCTTCGGCCTCTTGCAGAAGATACAGCCGGGAACCTTCAGTTTGAATTAGTGAGTATTTTTTTAATTTTTTAAAAGTATAATGACTTTTCCCTTTTCCCTGGAAAAGGGCTTATAATGTTCATATTTATTCTAGGAGGGAAAAGCAGACTTGTTCAAAAAAGGTAAGAAATTAATCGTTGCCCTGCTTGTCTTAGTGGCCGCTTTGGCGTTTTGGCCAGAAGAAACCGCCCCTGATCTGGCAACGGCGGCCGATATGCATGTTTTTGTCGAGAAGCTTTTTAAGAAGAAGCATGTGACCGGAAGCGTGGCTATAGTGCAAAACGGGCATGTCCAGGTTGTTAACTATGGCTTGGCTAATGCTAAGCAGAAGGTCAAGAACGGGGCCAGCCAGGTCGTCTACCCGGCCGCTTCCATGCAAAAGGAAGTTACCGGGGCCATGATCATGCAGCTGATGGAAGAAAAGAAGGGGAGCTCAAGTGCTTTTAGTCAAAACACGAAGATCTCCCGCTGGTACCCGGCCTTGCGGAATGCCAAGAAAATCAGCGTGGGCAACTTGCTTTCCCACACTTCAGGCGTGCAGATTCCGGAAGTCGAAGCCGACCGCCATATCAACTACAGTGAAGACCAGGCAGTAAACTGGATTGTGACCCGGGCTAACCAATTGCCGCAAGACAAGGTGGGGAGTTACCACTACAGCGATGTCAATTATGTTTTGCTGGCAGGCATCATCAAGAAGGTGAGCCATAAGTCATATGCCTGGAACTTTAAGAAGCGGGTGGTCCAGAGACTGGGCCTCAAGTCAACTTATGTAAGCAGCCAGCTGCCTAAGAATAAGATGCTGGCTGTATCTTACGCCTATAAGCATGGCAAGAACTACCAGCAGGCGGCAACTTTGGAAAAGACACGGTTGTCTCAGCTGGTTGGGGCCGGGAACATGCTGACGACAGCCAGCGACTACTATCTTATCCAAGAAGCTTTGGGGACAGGGCAGTTCCTGTCGCCGAGCGCCTTTCACAAGCTGACCCACCTCAAGAGCAAGATCAACCAATATAGCGGCGGTGTTTACCTCAAGAAGGGGGAAAAGGTCAAGCTGGCCTACGGGGCAATTGGCAGCGCCCACTATGCTGCTTACTTCCAGCTGACAGCTGACAACAAGAACGGGATTATCCTGCTTCTCAACCAGCGCAGCTTTGGTAAAGACAAGGTCAAGGATGTTGGCTACCAGATCTTGAAAAAGATTAGGTTTGCTACTTTCTCTAAGACTTAAGCAAAGTAACAAAGAAACAAAGTAAGAAATAGACAATAAATTGCAAGATAAAAAGGCAGATCTCCGGATCTGCCTTTTTTGTCGTTAAATTGCTGGTTAATTCTGAAATGTTACAGAGCTTTTTAAAAGCTTAAAGAGAATAATCGTCCTGCAGGGTCTGGACCCGGACCAGAGCGTCTTTGATCCGCTCTTTTGGCAATTCACCGCTCTCTGCGGCTGCTTCCAAAATTGGTAAGTTTTCCAATTTGCCGCCTAAAAGGAGGTCGGCTCCGGCCTTTAGGGCCAAAAGTTCCGGGCGGCCACTTTTTTTGCGATGATGAGCTCCAATTCTAATTCTTTTATTCTGGCATCCTTTTCCAGAATTTTGTCCTCATATTTCTGCTTATCAGTTAGAGTACCTATTTGCTTATTACGCTTGGCTTTCTCGGTCTTCTTAGACATTTTAGCGGGTCTACCTTTCTTGACAGGAAGGAGCGCATCTGGACCGCCTCGCTAGAACTTCTTAGTCCATGAATACACTTGTGACGGACTAATATTGAATTTAGCAGCTACCAGATTACGTCCTACATTGGATTTTAGTATAGTAGCTTAAAGTCAACAGAATATTCTCTTTTGGTTCGCTTAACTTTTAAGATTTCCAATCCATTGAGTTCAGCGGCTTTCACCCACGTACGAATTATTGACGCAGCGATATTATACTTTTTGCTTAATCCATTGTATGTGTCTCTACCGTAAGGATAATCAGAAGCAATTTGTACTTTTAGTTCAGATGAATACTTGGTCATAAAAATACCCCACAATCGTTAGATGTCTATGTCTAACAATTGTAGGGCACTTTAGTCACGACAGACTTAGTTAATTTTCTCATTTTGCCTCCTAAGAATTCATGAAATATTCTTTGCACACTAGTTTATTATCGTCCTTATTTAATTAAAAAACAATAGAGCGCTTACTAAAATCTTGGTAAAAAGTAGCTATTAATTGAGCAGGCAGGCGAATGGTGATAAAATCAAGCTAGAAAGTGAATATTGACATAAGGATTCAGTGATTTGCTGTTTTACTTCTGAAGAAAGTAAGGGGGGCATAGCAATGACGAAGAGTAAAGCCAGTAAGGCTTACCGGCGCGCCCGCCGCAGCCGTCTGCTGGCTTGCTCCAGCGGCAAGCGGGCCTTTAAGACGAAGTTTGATGCCGACTTGTTTCTTTACCAGGAAGAGGTGACCTTTCACCTGCGTGAAATCAACCATGAGCACTGGCGGCAGATGCCGATTCGGGCTTACCGGTGTCCTTATTGCAAGAATTATCATGTAACCTCAATGTCGCTGGAGCGCTATGAGCAGCTGCACGGCAGGACAAGGGAGCGGACCTGATGGCCCGCTTTTTTCTTGCTTTTTGCTAAAATGTAAGTAAACGACTGGAGGAAAAAATGAGCCGACTCAATTCTTATTTCTACGATATCGAATCTTTGACCAACGCCTTTACCTTGTCCTGCTACCGGCCAGACGACCAGCGGGTTGACATCTATTACCTGGTTGATGATCCGGCCTTAAATGACAAAGACAGCCTGGACTTTAAGAAGGCTGCTGCCCGGCGGATCCGGGAGAAGAACCAGAACTTTAAAGGGGAGATCTACTACTACAATCTCTGCTCAAGTGCAGCTTCCGCCCGTCTGGCCCAGACCTTTGGGGTTTCAGATGCCCAATACGTCAATGATCCCCAAGCCCCGTCCTCTTTCCCTGGCCAGTTCCGCCCGGTCTGCGACACTGACCAAGGCTACCAGGAAGAAGAAGCGCCCTACCTGATGGGCTACAATTCCAGCAACTACGACTTGACCATGCTGGCCTACTACTTTACTAGAGCCTGGCAGCCTGGCGAAAGCGGCAAGCGGGACCGCTTTTCAGCCGTGACGGCAAGGGAGATGCGGGACTTTAACGATGAGCTCTTCAGCCGCTATATCGGCAACATGCGCCTGCGCCTTTGGCAGGACAAGACCATGGGTTTAGTTGCCAAAAACTTCCAGATGTCCGGCCGCCATATCGACGTGGCCCAGCTCAATGAGCGGCAAAGACGGGTTGGCCTCAAGCGCCTTTTGGGGATGCTGGGCTGGCAGATTCTGGAAAGTGACAAATTAAATCCTGGCCAGGACTATTTGACCAGTCCCGAAGAACTGGCAGATCTCATTGCCTACAACGTTTCTGACGTGGTCAATTTAAAGGAGCTTTTCTGCCATCCTTACTACCAGGGCCAGTTTATTTTGAAAAAGGGCCTCTTGGGCCAGTACCCGGACTTGATCTACCAAGAAGACGGGGACAGCTACCAGGCGAAAATCGGCCCGGCCTTTGTCAGAAAAGACCGCTTGACCATCGATTCTTCTTCTGCTAATTTTGCCCGCCGGACCATCTGCCCATATGGCCGCTTAAAAGATGACCGGGCTGTTTCCTTCTTGTACCCGGCGGCCAGCGTGGCGGAAAAAACGGGCGAAAAGCAGAGAGACATCCTGGAAGAAAGCCGGGACTTTTTCTACAAGCTCTTTGAGGACGAAAACTTACGCAAGAAGTTCGACCGGGTTTATGACTACTACAAGCAGTTTGCCGGCAAGAACTTCAATCCTTCAAAAGAATACCGGGAAGATTACGGCGACCAGGCCCTGCCGGTCAGCGACTTAAGTGATGTCGAAAACGAAGATACCAACCTTTTCTACTACCAAAAGGACGGCCAGCCATCGACTTGCTACATTACTTTTTCCGTCGGCGGCCTGCATGGGTCAGAATATAACCGTGACCTTTATTTAAAAGACCATGCCCTTTGGGAGAAAAAGCAGGCTGACCTGGCTTATGTGCAAAAGCTTTATCCAGATCCTTTGGACTTGCGTAAGGCCAGGGAAGTTACCCTGCCAGACGGCCGGGTGGAAAAGTACCAGACTTTTCTGACTGCCAAAGCAACGATCAAGCTGATGGAGCAGACGGATCCAGCCGACCGGGGGCAGTTTTGGCGGGACTTCAGTCAAGATGAACCAACCGTTTTCAAAAAGCAGGGGAGCCGGGTCCGACTGGATGACCGCTATGCCTTTACTTCAAGCGACCTAACCAACCACGAGGACTTTACTTCCTACTATCCAAACATGCTCCGGCGCTTGAATGCTTTTTACAATGACCGCTTAGGTGAAGACCGGTATACGGCGATCTTTGAAAGAAAGCAGGAATTGGACAAAAAGCGGACTGATCCCCAATACAGCGACGAAGAGCGGCGGATGTTTAATATTGAAAGAGAAGGGACCAAGCTGATCTTAAACTCAGCTACCGGGGCCGCTGACCCAAGAGAGGGGCAAGTGCCGTCCTCTATTAGAATGAACAACCGGATCCGGTCCATGCGGATCATCGGCCAGCTCTTCACTTATATGATCGGCCAGGCCCAGACCTATGCCGGAGCCCGGATCGTGTCAACCAACACTGATGGCCTTTACTCAGTTTTGGACGCGGACTTAAACCGGAAGATCTTGGCTAAAGAAGCTGCTGAAATCGGGGTGGAAATCGTCCCGGAAGAACTCTACCTGGTTTCTAAAGACTCCAACAACCGCCTGGAAGCCAGCCCGGACTTGACCAAGATCCTGTCTGCCTCAGGCAGCCTGGCCTGCCGGAAGGACACCAGCCCGACCAAGTCCCTGGCCCACCCGGCCATCATCGACTGGGCCCTAAGCCGCTACCTGCTGGAAAAAAGAACAGACCTGGCAGCGCCTTTTGACCGGGACCTGGGCCGGCAGATTCTGGCGGAAGCTGAGGAAGCCTTCCCAGACCCGGCCCACCGGCTCAGAATGTTCCAAAACGTCCTCTCAGCCAACCACAGCAAGGAGCGGGCTAACTGCATTTTCGGCCGGGGGGATGCCGGCCAGCTCTTAATCTTGCAGCGCTACAACCGGGTCTTTATCTATCAAGACGGCCTGCCGAAGACGGTTCACCTTTATTCCGCCGCGGCTAAAAAGCTGACCCCGGCCATGCTGAACAAGCGCAAGAAAAGCGGGGAGGCCGTGATCCAGCATGACCAAGAAGCCCTGTCCGTCCTTAAGGCTAACGGCCTGGGCAACTTGGCAAAAGGCCGGGAGGCTACGGTCCAGAAAATTCCTAATCTGTCACCTGACTGGTTCATGCACGTGGAAAACCGGGCCGTCAACTTACTTCAAGCTGAAGAGCAGGAAGCAATTTTGCATTCGCTTGACTATGACAAGTACCTGGACTTGGTGGCCAGCGCTTATGAAAAGAACTGGCGGAATTTGACTACATCCGGGCCAGTCTTATAAAATGGTTAGCGATGCTTTTTTACCAGAATAAAAAATAGAAACAGAAAAGAACAATAGAATAGAAAAAACTACCATACGGAGAGAAGAAAAATGAGCAAACAAATCATGGATGAAGCGGGGATCCGCCGGGCTCTGACCAGAATGAGCTACGAAATTGTAGAAAGAAACAAGGGGACGGAAAACCTGGTCTTAATCGGAATTAAGACCCGGGGCTGGTACCTGGCCCAGAGAATCGGCGACCGCCTGGCCAAAATTGAAGACAGCCAGCTGCCAGTCTTGTCTTTAGACATCTCCGCCTACCGGGACGACCTCAGCCAGGAGGAAAAGGCCAAGGCCATTGCCAGCTTTGACACTTCCTTTGACTTGACTGGCAAGACGGTCATCCTGGTTGACGACGTCCTTTACACTGGCCGGACCATCCGGGCAGCTCTTGACGCCATCATGGACCAGGGTCGGCCAGACAAGATCGCTCTGGCGATCTTGATCGACCGGGGCCACCGGGAACTGCCGATCCGGCCGGACTTTATCGGTAAGAACATCCCAACCGCGGCCAGCGAGGACGTCCAGGTCCAGGTCAGCGAAATCGACGGTACTGACGCCGTAAAGATCAGCGAGGCATAAGATGGCTGAACAATACTTTACTGAAAATCCCACGGTTGACCATGATGAGCACCATGTCAACTACCACCTTAATGGCATTAACTTAAACCTGACCACGGATGCCGGCGTTTTTTCCAAAACCCGGGTCGACTACGGCAGCGGGGTCTTGATTGAGCAGATGCTGGACCAGGAGCTGCCAGGCGGCAATATTCTGGATGTCGGCTGCGGCTATGGCCCGATCGGTCTTTTCGCCGCTAAAAAATGGCCCGGCCGCCAGGTCGACATGGTTGACGTTAATGAACGGGCCATGGACCTGGCCAGAAGAAACGCGGCGGCCAACGGGGCAGGCAACGTTAATATTTTTGCCTCAGACCGCTATCAAGAAGTTTTCGGCCAATATGCCATGATCGTGACCAATCCGCCGATCCGGGCCGGCAAAGCCATCTGGTCCAGCATTTTGTCAGAAGCTAAGGGCCACTTAACTGATGGCGGGATTTTGCTGGTCGTCATCCAGAAAAAGCAGGGGGCACCGAGCGCGAAGAAGCTGATGGCAGCCAGCCTGGGCAACTGCGAAATCTTGACCCGGGACAAGGGCTACTACATTTTAAAGAGCGTGAAGAAATAATGTATTCAAGCGAAGAAAAAAAGACCTACATGGAGGCCGCCTTTGCGGAAGCAGAAAAGGCCCGCCGGCAAGACGAGGTTCCCATCGGGGCCGTTGTCGTGGGGCCAGACGGGCAGATTATCGGCCGGGGCTACAACCGGCGGGAGCTGGATGAAGACGGGACAGCCCATGCCGAAATTCTGGCTATTAAAGAAGCCTGCCAAAAGCTAGACTCCTGGCGCCTGATCGACTGCAACCTGTTTGTCACCCTGGAGCCTTGCGCCATGTGTGCCGGAGCCATTATCAACTCCCGGATCAAGGAAGTCTATTTTGCGGCCATGGACCCCAAAGCTGGCGCCGCCGGCAGCGTGGTCGACCTCTTCAGCGTGGAAAAATTCAACCACCATCCCAAGGTCATCCGGGGTCTTTACAAGGAGCAAGGGGCCCAGCTTTTGAAAGATTTCTTCCGGGAAATCCGCCGCAAACAAAAATTAGCAAAAAAAGCCCAGGAAAATTGCCAAAAGGATTAGTTTAGGTTACAATATTTGTTGGGCAATGTTCGACCTCCGAAGCGTGTCAGGACCGGAAGGTAGCAGCACTAAGGTCGCTTGGACATGTGCCCTTTATTTAGCAATTAACAGGCTCTTAGCTCTTCGGGGCTAGGAGCTTTTTCATTACGGGGAGAATGTATGGCTTATCAAGCTTTGTATCGCAAATGGCGCCCGCGCACCTTTGATGATGTGGTCGGGCAGGAAGCCATTACCGATACCCTCAAGAATTCACTTATCCGGGGCAAGGTCTCGCATGCCTTTCTTTTTGCCGGCCCGCGGGGAACGGGGAAGACCTCATGCGCCAAGATTTTTGCCAAGGCCTTGAACTGTTTAAACCTGCAAGAGGGCGAACCTTGCAACGAGTGCAGCAACTGCCTGGCCGCCGACCAGGGTGCAATGCCGGACATCATTGAAATGGACGCGGCCTCAAACAACAGCGTTGACGAAATCCGCGACCTTTTGGACAAGGTTCACTACGCCCCAACTGAAGGCAAGTACAAGGTTTACATCATTGACGAAGTCCACATGCTGTCGATTTCAGCCTTCAATGCCCTTTTGAAGACTTTGGAAGAACCGCCGGCCAGCGTCGTCTTTATTTTGGCGACGACTGAACTGCAGAAGGTGCCGGCCACCATCATTTCCAGAACCCAGCGCTACAACTTCAAGCGCTTCTCAAATGAGGCCATGGTCCAGCGGATGGAATACATCCTGGGCCAGGAAGGGGTCGAATATGAGGACAAGGCCTTAAAGGTCATCGCCCAAGTCGCTGACGGGGGGATGCGGGATGCCTTGAGCATTTTGGACCAGCTCCTTTCTTTTGAAAAAAGCAGTGTCCGCTACGAGGACGCCCTGGAAGTCACCGGCTTCGCCGCCCAGGAGCAAGTGGAAAAGCTCCTTTTGGCCCTCTTAAACGGGGACAGCCAGATGGCCCTGGACTTAGCTAAGTCTGCCATCCAGGACGGGGCCAGCGCCCAAAACATCTTAAATGAAATTATTAGCTTGACCGTCCAGGCCATGCTTTTTACCAAAACAGGGCAGGGGGAATTCCTGACGGATGACTTTGCCCAGGAAATTGCCCAGCAAAGCCCGGACCGCTTCAGCCAGATCATTGACCAGGCTAATGACGCCTTGGGCAGTCTCCGCTTTACCAACCAGCAGCAGATTCCCTTGGAAGTCTTTTTAGTCCAGGCCAGCCAGAAGCGGCAAAACAGCCAGGCAGGCCCGCAAGTTGTTTCCGCGGCCAGCAACCCGGCCATAGAGCGGCAGATCAAGGTCTTGAAAGAACAAGTCCACCAGCTGACCCAGCAGGTTCAGCAGCTGAGTCAGCGGCCAAGCCAGGCCTTCAGCCCCCGCCATGTCTTCCAGCTCAACCAGCAGCTGTACACGCAAAAGGGCGGGGCAACCGAAGTGGCCCAGCAGGCGGCGGAAAAGCAGCAGCAAGCCGAAAGCCTGCAGGCTGAAATCACCAGCAGCCAGGAAGAGATCTACGCGGTCTTAAGCCAGGCCACCAAGCCCGGCTTAGCTGAGGCCCGCAACCTTTGGGACCGGGACTTGCCAAGCATGCTGGAAGAGCCGGCCAAGACGGTCTTGGGCTTCCTGCAGCCGATCGCGGCCAGCGACCGGGCGGTTCTTTTGTCCAGCCAGTCCCGGGCCTGGCAGCTGGTCACAAATCCTCAGGAATTTTTAGCAACTCTCAAAGCTGACCTGGATCAATTGACCAAGGAGAGCTGGACCATCGCCATCGTTGACGAAAAGGCCTGGCCAAAGATCCGCCAGGAGTTCATTAAAGAACATGCCAGTCAGCTCCGGGCCAAGGCCCAGCCAGCAGAAGCTCAGCCGGCAGAAGAAGCAGCTCCTGAGCCGCCTTTGCCGGACCAGGCGCCGCCGGAAGAAGCGGCAGATGATGCGATCGTGACCAAGGCAGAAGAGCTTTTCGGCCCTTTGGCCCAGGTTAAGGACTAATATTCGCCAAAAAACTTTTTTCGCGTTAAAATTAAGCAGATAAAAACGAAGTAGTAAGAAGTAGTAAAAGGAGATTTTTTCATGAGCAAAAGACCAGCTTTCCCAGGAATGGGCGGCATGAACATGCAGCAGATGATGAAGCAAGCCAAGAAGCTGCAGGAACAAATGGCCCAGGAACAGGAAAACATCACGACCCAGGAATTCACCGGCAAGGCAGCTGACGACATGGTAGTGGCTACTTTTACCGGCGACCGGACTTTAAAGAGCTTGTTCATCAAGCCGGAAGCCATTGATCCGGATGACCCGGACATGCTGGAAGACCTGGTTATCGACGCTGTTAACAAGGGCTTGAAGCAGATCGACCAGGCAACCCAGCAGAGCCTGGGCAAGTACACGAAAGGCCTGATGTAATTTGCAATACCCATTGCCAATCGCCCGCTTGATCGATTCCTTCATGAAACTGCCGGGCATCGGTGAAAAGACGGCGACCCGCCTGGCCTTTTACGCCATGGACATGCCTAAAGAAGACGTGGACGAATTCGCCCAGGCTCTGGTCGACGTTAAGGAAAAGCTGCGCCAGTGCTCGGTCTGCGGCAACATCACCGAACAAGACCCTTGCGCCATCTGCAGCAATCCAGTCCGGGATCGGTCAACCATCATGGTGGTTGAGGAAGCCAAGGACGTGATGGCCTTTGAAAATATGGGCGAATATGACGGCCTCTACCATGTCCTGCATGGGGTCTTGTCCCCGATGGACGGGATCGGGCCGGAGCAGATCAACATCAAGTCCTTGATCGTCCGCCTGCAGAAAAATGATGCTGCCAAAGAAGTCATCCTGGCCCTTAATTCCACCCCGGAAGGGGAGTCAACGGCCATGTACATTTCCCGCTTGATCAAGCCGGCCGGCCTCAAGGTTACCCGGCTGGCCGCGGGCCTGGCGGTCGGCTCAGACATTGAGTATGCCAACTTGATCACTTTGAAGCGGGCAGTTCAAGGTAGAACGGAGCTATAGCATGAGTAAGCACAGCGACAAAATCAAGCAAGCAGAAGATGAGAAGCTGATGGCTTTGGTAGAAAAGCTGCAGCAGGAAATAAGCCTTAGCAAGGGTTTAGACAACACGACCCTGGACATGTCCGATGACAATATCGTGGCGGGCAAGATTTTTAGAGCTGAGTATGCCTTTTTGTACGATGAGGCCCGCTACCGCCATGCTTCTTACACCGGCGTGACCAACGCCATTTCCCAATAAAAAACTGATAATCTCCTGGTTTCGGGGGATTATTTTTTTACGATTTTTACCTACTAGATTTAGTGGGAAGATAAGTCTGTAAATACTAGCCTTAGTTCTGTAAAATAGATAGATAGGAGGCAAGTTCAAATGCAAGGTTACTTTATCACTTTTGAAGGTCCCGACGGCGCCGGCAAAACGACAGTGATCAATGAAGTCGTCAAGGCCATCCAGGGCCAGTGCAAGCGGGAAATTTTAGTAACGCGGGAGCCAGGCGGGTCAAAAATCGCGGAAAAAATCCGCGACATCATCCTGGACCCGGCCAATACGGAAATGAATGCCAAGACCGAGGCCCTGCTCTACGCGGCCAGCCGGTCCCAGCATGTCAGCGAGATTATCAATCCGGCTTTAAAGCGGGGGGACCTGGTCATGTCCGACCGCTTTGTCGACTCTTCTTTGGCCTACCAGGGCCAGGGGCGGGGACTGGGAATTGATGAAGTAGCCCAGATCAACGCTTTCGCTACCGGCCACTTGGAGCCGGACCTGACCATCTTTTTGGATTTAGACCCGGCCCAGGGCCTGGCCAGAATCGCCAAGGTCCGGTCAGGCAGCGAAGACCGGCTGGAACAAGAGAAGCTGGCCTTCCATGAAGAGGTCTACCGGGGCTACCAAAAGGTCAACCAGGCTCATCCGGACCGGGTAAAAGTGGTCGACGCGAGTCAAGATTTGCCGCAAGTTGTGGCCGCAAGTGTTAAACTGGTGAAAAGCACATTTCCAGAATTGTTTTAGGGGGGATCAAGATGAAACTGATCATTGCCATTGTCCAGTCTGAATACGCCAAGCGCCTGCAGTCGGCTTTTGTTGACAACAATGTCGGCGCCACTAAACTGGCGTCAACGGGCGGCTTTTTGCGCGAAGGCAACACCACCTTCTTGCTTGGGGTGGAAGATGAAGACGTTGACGGCGTTTTGAAGCTGATCGAAGAGCATTCCCAAACCAGAGAAGAAACAATTAACCCGGGCATTCACCCTGGCATTTCCTTCGAGCAGCCGATTGAACCGGTCAACATCACGGTCGGCGGCGCGACGGTCTTTGTCTTGCCGGTTGACCAGTCCCTGCACTTTTAATGCTGGATTTAAAGCAAATTGGCGCTTCTGAATCCCGGCAGCTCAAGCAAGCCCAGGATCGGGGGCAGCTGTCGCATGCCTACCTGCTCTTGTCAAGTGATGAGGTAGAAGCCTTAAACACGGCCTACTGGCTGATCTGCTACGTGAACTGCACGGGCGAAAAGAAGCCGGACGGGACCTGCCCGGCCTGCCGGCGGATTCTGGCCGGCAAACACCCGGACGTCTTTTTGATCGACACGGAAGAAAACAAGCAGTCGATCGCGATTGACCAGATCCGGCCGCTTAAGCAGGAATTAGCCAAGAGCCCTCTGGAAGGCGACCGGCGCTACTTCGTGATCAACCATGCCCAGAAATTGACCCTGCCGGCTGCAAACGCCCTGCTCAACCTGCTGGAAGAGCCAGCGGCACCGGTAGTCACCTTCTTGATTGCCAATAACGGCGGGCAGATTCTGCCGACGATCAAGTCCAGAACCCAGATCATCAATTTCAGCCAGCAAGCTGCTTCCAGCAAGGACAGGCTCCTTTTGGCCAACGGGATGAGCCAGGAAGAAGTTGACCAGGTGAAAAGCAGCCAGGAAGTCGACCAGGCGGTAAAATTTTTTTACCAGGAGCTCCGCGAGCATGACTCTTTGGCTATCGTGTCCGCCCACCAGCTGGCGGGCCTGGTTAAAAAGCAAAAGCAGGGGACCAAGGCGTGGGAGAAGTATGTCTGGATTTTGCTCAAGAAGTGGGGCGAAAAGGACCTGGAGAAGGGTGACTGCCAGGAAGCGGCAAACTTTTTGGCGGACCTCATGCGGGTTGACCAGATGTGGCAGAGTAATGTCGGCTTTTTGAACAATTTGGACTATTTGGCCTTAAAGTGGCAGCAGTAAAGGCGGTAAGGAAAGTGGACCCATATACTAAATTGCAGCAGCTGCAGCAGCAGATGGAGCGCATGCTCAAAAGCATGGGCTCCCTGCAGCAGGAGGTGCTGGAGAGCCTGAAGGAAAATACCGAGCTCAAGGTTGAAAACCAGCTTTTGCGCGAGAAGCTGGACAAATTGACGGTTAAAGAACACGAAGGCAAGAGCCAGAGCGGGATGGCCATGCTCAAGCAGATCTACCAGTCTGGCTACCATATTTGCAACATGTACTACGGAACCCACCGGGATCCCAGCGCGGACTGCATGTTTTGCCTGGATATTTTGGATAATTTTGGAAAGAAGTTGGTGCACAAATAATGCAAACGCAACACAGCTACGCGGATGACCAGCAGGGCAAGCTCTACTTGGTGCCTACCCCCATCGGCAACCTGGAAGACATTACGATCCGGGCCAAGCGGATTCTGGAAGAGGCTGACTACATTGCCGCTGAAGATACCAGAACCAGCGGGATCATGCTGGACCGGCTGGGCATTAACAACAAGATGGTGGCCTTTCACAAGTTCAACTCTAAAGAAAAGGCGCCGGAACTGGTCAAGTTGATGCAGGAGGGGGCGACAATCGCTGAGATCAGCGATGCCGGCATGCCGGTGATTTCTGATCCCGGCTATATTTTGGTCCAGGAATGCATCAAAAGCAATGTTCCAGTCGTTCCCCTGCCGGGCCCGTCGGCTTTTGCCACGGCCTTGATCGCTTCCGGCTTTGACGGGCAGCCCTTTACCTACTACGGCTTTTTGCCCCGCAAGGCCAGCCAGCAGCGGCCTTTTTTAGAAGAAATCAATGCTTCAAGAGCGACCTCGATCTTTTATGAGGCACCCCACCGGCTCTTGAAGACTTTAGAGCAAATGGTGGAAGTTTTGCCAGGCGGCCGGCAGGTCGTCTGTGCCAGAGAACTGACCAAGATTCATGAAGAATTCGTCCGCGGCAGCCTGGAAGAAGTCATCCAGCACTTTAAAGAAGTCGACCCCCGGGGCGAGTTCGTCGTTTTGGTGTCGCCAAACACGGAAGAAAAGACCCTGGACTGGGCTGACCTGGTCAAGCTGGTCAAAGAGCAAGTTGCCCAAGGCGTTTCTAAAAAGGATGCCATCAAGCAGGTGGCCAAGAGCCAGGGCGTTTCCAAAAACGAACTCTATGACCGCTACCACCAGGAGGGGGCAAAATGAGATACTACAAGGATTACCAGTTGGAATACGCTGACTGCGGGGAAAGCGGCCAGCTGAAATTGCCCAGAATGATCGACCTGATGATGGGAAGCTCTGAAGGGCAGCTGGCGCCAACTTTAGGCGGGGCTAGCGCCATGAAAGAGCGGGGCAGGGGCTGGGTAGTCACTCAGTACGAGTTTGAATTTACCAGCCTTCCCCGGGCCGGGCAAAAAGTCAGGGTCTGGACCGAAGCGGTTGGCTACAACCGCTTTTTGTCCTACCGGGACTTCGGCATTGAGGACGAAGCAGGCAAAGACCTGGTAATTGCCCACAGCCAGTGGGTTTTGTTTGATTTAAAGAGCCGGAAGCTTTTGCCCAGCGATGATAAAATCGCTGAGGAATTGGGAGCACCCTTTTTGGCTAAAATACCTCGCTTTAAGAAATTGCGGCCAAAAGACGATTACAAAGACGAGAAGGTCTACCGGGCCTACTACTATGACCTGGACTCCAACCACCACGTCAACAACGCCCACTACCTGGACTGGATCGTCGACAGCCTTCCCCGGGACTTCGTCAACAGCCATGAGCCGAAAGACCTGGCCATCAAGTTTGATAAGGAAATTAAATACGGCGATGAAGTTGTCTGCCAGGTTATGCAGGAAACGGAAGACAGCGCTGTCAAGACTTGCCACGCCATTACCCGGCAAGGTGAACTTATGGCACTTTGTGAGGTAAACTGGCAAAAAATGTGCTTTAATAGAGACTGAATTAGTTGTTTTTGATAAGCCATTTTTTAGGAGGACAGTCTTGTGAAAAGTGAATCAAAAGTCAGCAGCAAGCTGGAGTTGCGGGAGCTGGTCTTACTGGCCATGGTTATCGCCATCAAGGTGGTTTTGGGACAGTTTAAGGTCGGGGATGCCACCCTGCAGGTGGGCCTGGGCTTTATCGGCAGCGTCATGCTGGGCTACTTGTTCGGGCCTTGGTGGGGCTTTGCCGGCGGTGCCTTGAGCGACCTGGTTTCATCCGTAATTTTTGGCAACCTGGGCGGCTTCTTTATCGGTTTCACCTTGACCGCGGCCTTGGAGTCGATGATCTACGGCTTCTTCTTGTACAAGAAGCCCATCCAGATTTGGCGGGTCATCGCGTCCGTAATCTGTGTCACGGTAATCTGCTACATCGGCTTGAACACCCTTTGGGTCAGCATGCTGGGCGGGACCAATTTTATGGTCGCCTTGTCCAGCCGGATCCTCAAGGAAATGATCACTCCATGGATTCAGATGGTCGTGGTTTGGTTTATCCTAGAAGGCCTGTCCCGGGTCAAGCTGAGTAGAAAATTTTAGGAAATAAAAGTTAGAGCATGAAGATTTTAAGCATTTCGACGGCAACGAGCGATTTGATAAGCCATTTTTTAGGAGGACAGTCTTGTGAAAAGTGAATCAAAAGTCAGCAGCAAGCTGGAGTTGCGGGAGCTGGTCTTACTGGCCATGGTTATCGCCATCAAGGTGGTTTTGGGACAGTTTAAGGTCGGGGATGCCACCCTGCAGGTGGGCCTGGGCTTTATCGGCAGCGTCATGCTGGGCTACTTGTTCGGGCCTTGGTGGGGCTTTGCCGGCGGTGCCTTGAGCGACCTGGTTTCATCCGTAATTTTTGGCAACCTGGGCGGCTTCTTTATCGGTTTCACCTTGACCGCGGCCTTGGAGTCGATGATCTACGGCTTCTTCTTGTACAAGAAGCCCATCCAGATTTGGCGGGTCATCGCGTCCGTAATCTGTGTCACGGTAATCTGCTACATCGGCTTGAACACCCTTTGGGTCAGCATGCTGGGCGGGACCAATTTTATGGTCGCCTTGTCCAGCCGGATCCTCAAGGAAATGATCACTCCATGGATTCAGATGGTCGTGGTTTGGTTTATCCTAGAAGGCCTGTCCCGGGTCAAGCTGAGTAGAAAATTTTAGGAAATAAAAGTTAGAGCATGAAGATTTTAAGCATTTCGACGGCAACGAGCGATTTGAGCATTGCCTTGAATGAAGCTGACCACTTGGTCAGCGAAAAGATCGAGGAAAACCAGCGCAACCACAGCGTTGACCTTGATCCGGATATTGCCAGCCTGCTGGCAGAAAACGGTCTGTCTCTAAAAGACATCGACCGCTTCGCGGTGGCGATCGGGCCTGGTTCATATACTGGCCTCAGAGTCGGCTTGACCACGGCTAAGATGTTTGCCAGCATTTTGAATAAAGAGCTGGTTGGAGTCTCAACTTTACAGGCCCTGGCCCAGAACTTTGCCGGTGAAGATGCCTTGATCGTGGCGGCATTAGACGCCAGAAACAAGAACTTCTTTGCCGGTGCTTACCGGGGCAAGGAAGCCGTGATTGCAGACGGTCACTACCACTTAAGCGAGCTCTTAGAGCAAGTAGGGGCCCTGCCTGACCAGAAGGTGATTTTTGTCGGCAGCGACTTCAGAAAGTACCAGGAAGAAATCGCGGCAGGGCTGGCTGACAAGGACCTGCGCCTGGCTGAAGGGGAAGAGAACCTTCTGCACGCCGGTGCAATTGGCCGCTTGGCGGTAAGTGCTCCCGTCCTTGATCCGGACCAGGCCGTGCCGAACTATCTGCGCCGGACGCAGGCTGAGTATGACTGGGCAAAGAAGACCGGCCAGGAATTTGAAGCAGACAGTGCATATGTAGAAGAAGTTTAGACTTATGGGACTATTCTTTAAAGATGACCTGGTGCAGTTTGCCCCCCGGGCAATCAGCATCAGCGGCCATGAATACTGTTTAAAGAAGGCGGAGGCAGGCGAGCTTGCCCGCCTCCTTTTGCTAGAAAAGGAAGTTTATGCCGGCCGCCGGCCCTGGGACGGGGAAGTCTTTGCCGAAGAATTGCGTCGCCGGGATTCCTTATACTTGCTCTTGCTTGAGGGGGATTTTTTGGTCGGAGCCATCGGCTGCCGCTTCAGTCTCTCTAAAGCCCACATCACCTTTTTGGCGGTGATGCCGAAAGAGCAGGGGCAGGGGATCGGGAGCTACCTGGTTCAGACGGTTTTAGACTTGGCCAAGTCGGCTGACCTTAAAGCGGTCACCTTGGAAGTGCGGGTCGAAAACAAGAAGGCCCAAGAGCTCTACCGGCAGCTTGGCTTTGAAGACAATTTTGTCCGCAAGAACTACTACGATAATGATGACCGTCCGGACAGCGACGGTTTGAACATGATCTGCCATCTAAGAAAGAAGAACTGACTGTGAAGGAAAAGAAAGACATTCGCATTTTAGCTTTTGAAAGCTCCTGTGACGAGACTTCGACTGCCGTGGTCAAGAACGGGTCAGAGATCGAAAGCCTGGTCGTTGCTACCCAAATCAAGAGCCATGCCCGCTTTGGCGGGGTTGTGCCGGAAGTGGCCAGCCGCCACCATATCGAAGTGATTACCCAGATTACCCGGGAAGCCCTGGAAGAAGCCAAGGTCAGCTGGGAAGATCTGGACGCCATCGCCGTAACCCACGGGCCAGGCCTGGTCGGAGCCCTTTTGATCGGGATCAACGCGGCCAAGGCGGCCTCCATGGCGACCGGCTTGCCTTTGATTGGGGTGGACCATATCATGGGCCACATTTCAGCTGCCCAGTTGGTTGAACCGGTTGAGTATCCGGCCTTGGCCCTGCAGGTTTCCGGCGGCCACACCGAAATTGCTTTGTTGAAAGACCCGACCCACTTTGAAATCGTGGGCGACACCCGCGATGACGCGGCCGGAGAAGCTTACGACAAGATCGGCCGGGTCCTGGGGGTCAACTACCCGGCCGGCAAGACGATCGACCAGTGGGCCCACCAGGGTAAGGATACTTTCGGCTTCCCTAGAGCCATGATCGATGAAGATAATTACGACTTCTCTTTCTCAGGCCTCAAGAGTGCCTTTATCAACACCTGCCACCATGCTGACCAAATCGGCGAAAAGCTGGATAAGTATGACCTGGCAGCCAGCTTCCAGGCGGCCGTGGTGGACGTTCTGGCTGAAAAGACCGTGCGGGCCATCCGGCAGTACCAGCCCAAGACCTTCATCATGGGGGGCGGGGTTGCCGCCAACCTGGGCTTAAGAGAGCGGATGAACAAGGAGATCGCTGCTTTGGAAAAGGCACCGAAGGTTATCCTGCCGCCGCTTAAGCTCTGCGGGGACAACGCGGCCATGATCGGGGCTGCCGCTTACAACCAGTACCTAGCCGGTAATTTTGCCGACTTGACCTTGGACGCGGACCCGTCAATGGAACTGCCTTACGCTGAGGATTACAAGTAAAAAGCAAGACGAAAATGCAACAAAAAAGCAAGTCCGTTACTGGACTTGCTTTTCCTTTGCCTAAAATTAAAATTCTTCCAGGGCCAAGGAGGCATCTTCCCAAGCCTGGCTAACTTGGCTGATCTTTTCCTGGACAGCGGTCAAGTCTTCCTGGAGAGGCCCCAGCTTGCTGAAGTCGGCGGCAATTGCCGGGTCAGCCATTGCTTCCTGGATCTCTTGTTCTTTTGCTTCCAGCTCTTCCAGGTCCTTTTCTGCCTGGGCGACCTGACGCTCCAGTTTCCGCTTTTCCGAGTCCCGCTTTTTCTGCTCCTGGTAGGAGAACTTGCTTTCGCTGACTGCCTTGACGACTGGCGCTTCCTGCGCGGCTGTTTCTTGAGCAGCGGCTTCTTCCTTGGCCTTTTCGTTCAAGTAGTAAGTGTAGTTGCCTTCATAGATTTTGGCCTGGCCGTCTTTAGCGACGACGATCTTGTTGGCCAGTTCGTTGATGAAGTAGCGGTCGTGGGAAACGAAGAGGAGGGTGCCGTCGTAATCGGCCAAAGCTTTTTCCAAAACTTCCTTGGCGTCCAGGTCCAAGTGGTTGGTTGGTTCGTCCATCAAAAGGAAGTTGTTGTGTTCCATGGACAAGACGGTCAGCGTCAAGCGGGCTCTTTGCCCCCCGGACAATTGGCTGACCTTCTTGTCGATGTCCTTGGCGGTAAAGAGGAAGCTGGCCAAAATGGAGCGGATGTCCTTTTCGTTCATGTCCTTATGCCGGTCCCAGATGGTGTCGATCACAGTCTTAGAATAGTCTATCCCTTGCAGTTCCTGGTCATAGTAGCCGATGTCCAGGCTGGCCCCGTACTTGATGGCCCCGCTCTTAACCGGCAGCTGCTTCATGACGGTCTTTAAAAGGGTGGACTTGCCGATCCCGTTTTGGCCAATGATGGCCACCCGGTCACCCTTATTGATCTGGAAGGAGATGTCCTTAAGCATGGTCTTGTCTGGATAGCCAACGGCCAGGTCCTTCAAGATCAAGACTTCCTTGCCTGACGGCCGGGCGCTGTCAAACTTGATCCGGACTTTTGACTTGTGCTTTGGCGGGTCGACCAGTTCCATCTTCTCCAGGGCCTTGCGCCGGCTTTGGGCCTGCTTGGTGGTGGAGGCGCGGACGATGTTCTTTTGGATGAACTCTTCTTCTCGCTTGATCTCTTCCTGCTGCTTTTCATAAGCGGCTTCCTGCTGCTGGTCGCGCAGTTCTCTTTGCGCCAGGTACTGGCTGTAGTTGCCCTTAAAGACAGTCAGTTCCCCATGCTGGAGTTCAAAAATCTGCGTAGCCAGGTGGTCTAAGAAGTACTGGTCGTGGGAAACTGTCAGGATGGCGCCTGGGTAGTTCTTAAGGAAGGCTTCCAGCCAGTCCAAAGTATCCAGGTCCAGGTAGTTGGTCGGTTCGTCCAAAAGCAGGAGCGGGGGCTTCTTTAAAAGGAGCTTGACGAAGCTGAGCCGGGTCTTTTCCCCGCCGGACAGGCTGGCAATCTGCTTGTTCCAGGTCGCTTCCGGGAAGTTGAAGCCGTTGAGCATGCTCTTGATTTCGGCCTGGTAGGTATAGCCGCCGGCTTGTTCAAAATTATACTGGGCCTGGTCCAGGCGGCGGAGAAGGTCTTCGTCTTCCGGATGGTCGGCGATGGCGTACTGCAGCTTCTCCAGCTGCTGGCCCTGGTCGATCAAGGGCTGGAAGACCGTCAGCATCTCTTCCCAGATCGACTTCTCTTCGTCAAAGTCGTGCTCCTGGGCGATGTAGCCAAGCTCGATCCCCTTGTTGACGGTAAATTCCCCCTGGCTGGCTTCCTGGCGGCCGGTCATGATCTTTAAAAGAGTCGTTTTCCCGGCCCCGTTTGGCCCGACCAGGCCGATCCGGGCATTGTTCTCAATTGAAAAGTTTACCTTGCTGAATATAGGAGCAGCCCCGAAGCGTTGCTCCAAATTGTGTCCTTGTGCTATTATCATATTTTTTCACCTTGAAACATTGTACCATGCAAAAGGCTTGCCTGCCGTCAGCCGGGCTGATTTTCCCTTTCTTTTCCGCTTCTTTTTTCCTTCCTTTTTCTTTAAAGAAAATGCCGGAAGCGCTGATCTCTTAATCAATTTGTGAAAAAGTTCAATAAAAAGGATTTTACGGCAAATATTGTGAAAATACGACTTGCCAAGGACTGTTAAAAATGGGTATCATAGTAGATGATTGATTATAGATTCACATTCACAAAATAAAAACTGGAGGCATCTTTTTATGAACAACAAATTTAGAATTCCCAAGGCTACTGCCAGAAGATTGCCACTATATTACCGCTACTTGCTGCTTTTGAATGATGAAGGCAAAGACAAGGTTTCTTCAACTGAACTGGCGGAAGCCGTCCAAGTCGACAGCGCTTCAATCCGCCGGGACTTTTCTTACTTCGGTGCCCTGGGCAAGCGGGGTTACGGCTACGACGTCAAGAACCTGCTCAGCTTCTTTAAGAAGATCCTCAACCAGGACACTTTGACCAACGTTGCCCTGGTCGGGGTCGGCAACCTGGGTCACGCCCTTTTGAACTACAACTTCAAGCGCAGCAACAATATCAGAATTTCCTGCGCCTTCGACATCAACCCGGAAATCACCGGCAAGATCACCCAGGGGGTCCCGGTTTACTCAATGGATGAAATGAAGCAGCAGATCGCTGACCAGCAGATCCGGATCGCTATCTTGACCGTTCCCCAGGCGACGGCCCAGAATACGGCTGATGAAATGATCGAAGCCGGGATCAAGGGGATCATGAACTTTACCCCGATCCGCCTGTCCGCCCCAAACGGGGTCCGGATTCAAAACGTCGACCTGGCTACCGAATTGCAGACCTTGATCTACTTCCTTGACTCTGACGAATTGATCAAAAAGCAGCTGGAAGAGCGGAAAAAGGCCATGAACAACACGAATAAATAAGGAAAACAGCATTTTTTAGCACTCTCGACTAAAAAGTGCTATTTTTCTCTTGCCTTTTTGGGAAAAAGGGATTATTATCATAGTTGTAAGTTAGCACTTGATCAAGATGAGTGCTAAAGAATTTCTAAAGACAATTAGTCTTAGGAGGGAATAACATGTTACAACCAATTGGAGATCGCGTGATCGTTGAAGTTAAAGAAGTTGAAGAACAAACTGTTGGTGGTATCGTACTTGCTTCCAACGCTAAGGAAAAGCCAACCCAAGGCAAGGTTGTTGCCGTAGGCGGCGGCCTGTACGCGGAAGATGGTAGCAAGCTTCCTATGACCGTCCAAGAGGGCGATGAAGTTTTATACGATAAGTATTCTGGCACCAAAGTCAAGTACGAAGACAAGGAATACTTAGTCCTTCATGAAAAAGACATTTTGGCAATCGTTAAGTAATTTAAGGTAGGAGTGCGAATTAAAAAATGGCAAAAGACATCAAGTTTTCAGAAGACGCAAGACGTTCACTTTTAAACGGGGTTAACAAGCTGGCTAACACGGTCAAGACGACCTTGGGGCCTAAGGGCAGAAACGTTGTTTTGGAACAAAGCTACGGCGCCCCAACGATTACCAACGACGGCGTGACCATCGCCAAGGCAATTGAACTGGAAGACCACTACGAAAACATAGGGGCCAAGTTGGTTGCTGAAGCTGCTTCAAAGACCAACGACATCGCTGGTGATGGTACGACCACGGCCACTGTTTTGACCCAAGCCATCGTGCAAGAAGGGATGAAGAACGTGGTTGCCGGGGCTAACCCAGTTGGCATTCGCCGCGGGATTGAAAAGGCCACCAAAGCAGCCGTTGACCAATTGCACAAGAACAGCCACAAAGTTTCCAGCCGGGACCAAATTGCCCAAGTTGCTTCAATCTCAAGTGCTTCAAAGGAAATCGGCGACTTGATCGCTGAAGCCATGGAAAAGGTCGGCAAGGACGGTGTTATCACCATTGAAGACTCCCGCGGGATCGAAACTGAACTGAGCGTGGTTGAAGGGATGCAATTCGACCGCGGCTACCTGTCCCAATACATGGTAACGGACAACGACAAGATGGAAGCTGACTTGGAAAACCCATACATCTTGATCACTGACAAGAAGATTTCCAACATCCAGGACATCTTGCCAATGTTGCAGGAAATCGTGCAACAAGGCCGCTCACTCCTAATCATCGCTGATGACGTGACTGGCGAAGCTTTGCCAACTCTTGTTTTGAACAAGATCCGCGGTACCTTCAACGTTGTTGCTGTTAAGGCTCCTGGCTTTGGTGACCGCCGCAAGGAACAACTGGCTGACATCGCTGCTTTGACTGGCGGTACGGTAATTTCTGAAGACCTGGGCCTGGAACTCAAGGACACCCAGCTCAGCCAATTGGGTCAAGCCCGCCGGGTAACTATCACCAAGGACTCAACTACTATCGTTGACGGCTCTGGCGCTAAGGAAGCCATCCAAGAACGGGTTGACACCATCAGAAAGCAAATCGAAGACACTTCTTCTGACTTCGACAAGAAGAAGTTGCAAGAACGTCTGGCCAAGCTGACTGGCGGCGTAGCCGTAATCCACGTCGGTGCTGCTACTGAAACTGAACTCAAGGAACGCCGCTACCGGGTAGAAGATGCCTTGAACGCTACCCGTGCCGCTGTTGACGAAGGCTACGTAGCTGGTGGTGGTACTGCTTTGGTTAACGTTGAAGAAGCTGTTAAGGCAACCAAGGGTGACACTGATGACGAACAAACCGGGATCAACATCGTGGCCCGCGCCTTGACTGCCCCAGTTCGCCAAATCGCTGAAAACGCCGGCCAAGAAGGCTCAGTCGTTGTTGACCACCTGCGCAAGGTTGACCCGGAAGTCGGCTACAACGCTGCTGAAGACAAGTATGTCAACATGATTGACGAAGGGATCATCGACCCAACCCAGGTGACCCGGTCAGCCCTGCAAAATGCTGCTTCAATCGCCGGCCTCTTGCTGACCACTGAAGCAGTTGTGGCAGAAATTCCGGAAGACAAGCCAGAAGCTGCTCCAGCTCAACCAGGCATGATGTAAAATACTGAAATTTAACACACACAAGAATTACTTTAAGAAGGGTCCAGCTTTGGCTGGGCTCTTTTTGCGTGCAGACAAGGCAAGTAGGCCGGCGAAATGCTGTATAATTGAAAGCATACGATAAGCGAGGGAGTTTTTATGCCAAGAAAAGCCACGACTCCAATGATGGAGCAATATTACCAGATTAAAGACCAGTACCCGGATGCCTTTCTCTTCTACCGGGTGGGAGATTTTTACGAACTCTATGAAGACGATGCCATCAAGGGATCACAGATTTTAGAGTTGACCCTGACTCACCGGTCAAATAAGTCGGAAAACCCGATTCCCATGGCCGGGGTGCCCCACATGGCGGTTGATTCTTATGTCAACACTTTAGTGGAAAAAGGCTACAAGGTGGCCATCTGCGAGCAATTGGAAGACCCGAAGAAGGCCAAGGGGATGGTCAAGCGGGGGATCATCCAGCTGGTTACTCCCGGCACCAAGATGGCCCAGGGGCCAGACGACAGCCAGGAAAGCAACTACCTGACCAGCGTGGTTGAAAAGGCCGGCGGCTATGGCCTGGCTTACAGCGACCTGTCGACCGGGGAGATTTTTGTCACCCACGTCAAGCACTACGCCGAGGTGGTCAACGAGCTCCTGTCTTTGAGAACCCGGGAAGTCGTTTTTGCTGGCAACCTTAGCGCCAGCGACCGGGACAGACTGCAAAAGGCCAACATCACCGTGTCTGAACCGGCAGAACTGGAAGGCGAGCACGCGGAAATTTCCTATGTCCAGCAGAAACTGACTGACTCTATGGAAAAAGCCGCCGTCCGCCAGCTGGTCGTTTATCTTTTGGCCACACAAAAGCGGAGCCTGGCTCACCTGCAAGTGGCGGAAAGCTTTGAAATCGGCCAGTATTTACAGATGGCCAACACTGTCCAGCGGAATTTGGAACTGACCCAGTCAGCCACGACTGGCAGGAAGCAGGGCTCTTTATTCTGGGTTTTGGACAAGACCACCACGGCTATGGGGGGCCGGCTTTTAAAGCAGTGGCTGAGCCGGCCGCTCTTGTCTTTAGACCGGATTAAGCAGCGCCAGCAGATGGTGCAAGCCCTGTTGGACGACTACTTTACCAGGGAAAATATCGTTGACTCCTTGAAGGGAGTCTATGACCTGGAACGGTTGAGCGGCCGGGTGGCTTTTGGCAATGTCAACCCCCGTGAGCTCTTGCAACTGGCGAAAAGCCTGGAGGCGACCAAGCTGATCATCCAGACCCTGGTCGAATCGGGCAATCCAGACCTGGAAAAATACGGGCAGGGGATCGACCCGCAAAGTGAACTTGCTGAGAGCATCACTAACTGCTTAGTTGACCAGCCGCCGATTTCGGCTAAAGACGGCGGCATTATCCGGGCCGGGGTCAGCGAGGACCTGGACAAGTACAGAGAAGCCATGAATGGCGGGAAAAAGTGGCTAGCCCAGATGGAAATGGAAGAGCGGCAGAGAACCGGGATCGACAATCTGAAGATCGGCTACAACCGGGTCTTTGGCTACTTCATCCAAGTCAGCAAAGGGAATGTCGCTAAAGTGCCCCAGGACCGCTACACCAGAAAGCAGACCCTGACCAATGCTGAGCGCTACATTACCCCGGAATTAAAGGAACACGAAAACTTGATCCTGGAAGCTGAGAGCCGGTCAACTGACCTGGAATACGAGCTCTTCAGCCAGCTGAGAGAGGCTGTCAAGGCCCATATCCCGGACTTGCAGGAACTGGGCCGGCAATTGGCGGCCCTGGACGTCTTCGTGGCCTTTGCCCAGGATGCTGAAGAGAAAAATTACTGCCGGCCAAGTTTTTCCAGCAAAAACGAAATCACCGTTAAGAACGGCCGCCACCCGGTTGTTGAGGCAGTTTTACCAGCTGGCTCCTACATCCCTAACGACTTAGTCATGGATGAAGACACCAGCATCTACCTCATCACGGGGCCAAACATGTCTGGTAAGAGCACCTACATGCGGCAGTTGGCCTTAATCGCCATCATGGCCCAGATCGGCTCCTTCGTCCCGGCAGACAGCGCCAAGCTGCCAGTTTTTGACCAGGTCTTCACCCGGATCGGGGCCGCTGACGACCTCTACTCCGGCAAGTCCACCTTCATGGTGGAAATGAGCGAGGCCAATGAGGCCCTCCAGCACGCTTCCAGCCGGTCTTTGGTCCTGTTTGACGAAATCGGCCGGGGGACGGCCACTTACGACGGGATGGCCTTGGCCGGGGCGATTATCAAGTACCTGCATGACAAGGTTGGCGCCAAGACCCTTTTTGCCACCCACTACCATGAACTGACTGAACTGGATGAAACCTTGCTGCACTTAAAGAACATCCACGTCGGAGCAACGGAAGAAAACGGTAAGCTGATCTTCCTGCACAAGATTTTGCCAGGACCAGCCGACCAGTCTTACGGGATCCACGTGGCCAAATTGGCTGGCCTACCGCGGGTCGTTTTAAGAGAAGCCTCCAGCATGCTCAAGCGCCTGGAAGCAGAAGGGGCCCGGGAGATCAACCCAAGCCGCCAGCAGCTGGACCTCTTCAGTCCGGTGGAAGTAGTGGAAGAGAACCCGCTCAAGGCAGAGCAGGAGGAACTGTTAGACGAGATCAGCCAGGTCAACTTGAATGAAAAGACGCCGCTGGAAGTCATGCAGCTGGTAGCTGACTGGCAGCAGGCCTTGAAGGAAGAATAATGGCGAAAATTCATGAACTTTCAGAAAATCTGACCAACCAGATCGCGGCCGGGGAAGTTATCGAGCGGCCGGCCAGCGTGGTCAAGGAACTGGTCGAAAACGCGATCGATGCCCAAGCCAGCCGGATTAGGGTTGAAGTCCAGCATTCGGGCTTAAAGCAGATTTCTGTCCAAGACAACGGCAGCGGGATTGCCCCGGACCAGGTTGACCTGGCTTTTATGCGGCACGCGACCAGCAAGATTCAAGATGAGCATGACTTGTTCAATATCGCGACCTTGGGCTTCAGAGGGGAAGCCCTAGCTTCCATCGCAGCCGTAGCCCATGTGGAAATTTTGACTTCAACTGGCGGGCAGACGGCCACCCGGGCAGCTTTTGCCGGCGGGGTGAAAAAGTTCCAGGAAGATGCCGGCAGCGCTAAGGGAACCAAGATCACGGTCGGGGACATTTTTTACAATACTCCGGCCCGGCTGAAGTATCTGAAGAGCCCGAAGACTGAACTCTTGAAGATTGTGGATATTGTCAACCGGATTGCTCTGGGCCACCCGGAAATCAGCCTGACTTTGGCCAGCGACGGGAAAGTCTTGCTCAGAACGCCCGGTAACGGCAACTTAAAGCAGGACGTGGCCAATATTTATGGCCGCAAAGTCGCCGAAAAAATGCTGACGGTGGAAAATGAGGACCCGGACTTTACCCTCTATGGCCTGGTGTCAGAAGCAAACTTGACCCGGTCATCCCGCAACTTTATCTCGATTTTGCTCAATGGCCGCTACATCAAGAACTACCAGCTCTCCAGTGCCCTTTTGGACGGCTACGGCAACAAATTGGGAGGCAAGTACCCGATCGCGGTCTTGGCGATTGAGGCTGATCCCCTCTTAGTCGACGTCAACGTCCACCCGACTAAGGAAGAAGTCCGCCTGTCCAAGGAAAAAGAGCTCAGCCGCTTGATCACCAGTGCCGTGACTGAGGCTTTAATGGATGAGGACGAGGCCAGCCCGCTTTTTCAGCTGACTCCTTTTAAAGACAAGACCCAGTTGGACCAATTGGAATTCAACTTAAAACCAAACGTGGTCGACACCCGCCGGCCAGATGACTTCCAGCTGGAAGTCTCCCAGGTGGCTGAGCCGGAAGGCAAAACAGATATAACTAATAAAAAAGAAACAGAGACAAAAGAAAAAGCAGAGAAGAAAGAAAATAAACAAGAAGAGAAAGAAGAAAAAACTTCTGCTCCGGAATACGTGGACTTAAACCAGGTCAGAGAAGATGACCAATATGTCTTAACCAAGAGCTGGGACCAGCATGTCAAGGAACAGACGGCCCTGCCGCCTTTTGCGGGCGGAGAGGAAGCCGCTAGCCCGGTCACGTCAAAGGCTGACCAGCTGCTAAGGCAACACCTGCCGGCCCTGCGCCTTTTGGGCCAGATGGGGGGATATCTCCTGGCTGAACACGAGGGCGACCTTTACCTGATTGACCAGGTGGCGGCCAGAAGACGGCTGGAGTACGACCAGATTTTAGCCAGCCTGGAAAAAGACGAGAACTACCAGCAAGGCTTGCTTGAGCCTTTGGTCTTTGACTTCAGCGTCTATGACTACCAGAAATTAAAAGACCAGCTGCCCCTTTTGCGCCAGCTGGGCCTGGAGATGGAAGACTTTGGCCAGAACACCCTCTTGATGCACTCTTACCCAACCTGGCTGAAAGGGGAAGTCACCGTGCAGGTCAGGGAGCTCTTGGACCAGCTCTTGTCCAGCCGGGAAAACGATGGAAAAAGTCTCTTGAAGCTGGTGGCGGCTAAGGCGGCGGAAAGCAATGTTTCCCGCCGGGTCAATTTAACCGGCGCTGAAGCCGCCGATCTGCTGCTCCGTTTGCAGACGGCCAGCGACCCTTACCGGGATGCCAGCGGCCAGCTCGCCGTCGTCCGCTTGAGCCAGAATGATTTAAGCAAGCTTTTTAAGAAAGGAAAGTGACAAAACTAGATGTACGAGTATTTTGAGGGCACCATTACCGTGGTTAATCCGGCCTATGTCGTGATTGAAGTGGCCGGGATCGGCTACCGGATCCTGACCCCGACCCCTTATGCCTATAAAGATGGGGACAAGGCCCGGATCTACGTTGAACAGGTCGTCCGGGAAAACGGGATGACCCTCTACGGCTTCAAGAGCCAGCAAGACAAGGTCCTCTTCAACAAGCTTAATGAAGTTTCCGGTATCGGTCCTAAGTCTGCCCTGGCCATCATGGCCGCTGAAGACAACGGAGCCCTGGCTTCCGCCATTGAGAGCGGCGAAGTTTCCTACTTGACCCGTTTCCCGGGGATCGGCAAGAAGACGGCATCCCAGATCGTCCTGGACTTGCGGGGGAAGATGGGCAACTATGTGGCGGAAAACCTCTTTACCGAAGATGAACCGGTTAAGTCTGTTTTCCCAGCCCTGGAAGACGCCCTCCTGGCCCTTGGGGCTTTGGGCTACAGTCAAAAGGAAGTTGACCGGATCAAGCCGAAACTGAAGAAACTGCCGGAAATGTCCGCTGACGAATACATCAAGCAGGGGCTGGGCTTTTTGCTGAAGAAATAAGGGGGAAAGGGAAATGACGGAAGAACATTTGACCAGCCAGGAAGCCGCCGAAGGCGAGGAAGCGGTGGAACTGTCCTTACGGCCCCAGCTGCTCAGCCAGTATATCGGGCAAGGGCATGTCAAAAAGGACATGGAAGTCTACATCCAGGCCGCCCGCCAGCGTGACGAGGCCCTGGACCATGTCCTTCTTTATGGCCCGCCAGGTTTAGGTAAAACTACCCTGGCCTTTGTTATTGCCAATGAATTGGGGGTCAATTTAAAAAGCACCAGCGGTCCGGCCATCGAGCGGGCCGGGGACCTGGTGGCCCTCTTAACTGACCTTGAGCCGGGGGATGTCTTGTTTATCGACGAAATCCACCGCCTGGCCAAGCCGGTTGAAGAAGTCCTCTATTCAGCCATGGAAGACTTTTACATCGATATCGTGGTTGGGGAAGGGCAGACGACTCATGCCATCCACTTGCCTCTGCCGCCTTTTACCTTGATCGGGGCAACCACCCTGGCCGGGCAGTTGTCGGCGCCTCTGCGCGACCGCTTCGGGATCGTTGAGCACATGCAGTACTACCAGGTCGAAGACTTGGAAAAAATCATCCTCCGCTCAAGCGAGGTCTTCCACACCAAGATTTCCCCGCAAGCTGCCCATGAACTGGCCCGCCGGTCCCGGGGAACGCCCCGGGTGGCCAACCGCCTTTTAAAGCGGGTGCGGGACTTTGCGGAAGTCAAGGGAGAAAAAGAAATCTCCCTGGAAACCACGGCCATGGCCTTAAAGCAGCTGCAAGTCGACAGTGCCGGCTTGGACCAGACTGACCGCAAGCTGCTGAGAACCATGATCTTAAGCTATGGGGGCGGCCCGGTCGGGATCCGGACCCTGGCTTCCAATATCGGGGAAGACCGGGAGACGATCGAGTCCCTGTATGAGCCATATCTTTTGCAAAACGGCTTTATCGTCATGACCCCAAGGGGGCGAGTAGTGACCCAGAAGGCCTACCAGCAGCTGAATTTGCCCCTGCCGGGTGAGGAAGAATAGCAAAAAAATCTGGTTTACAGTATAATGTTCGTTAAAGCCTTTTGGCATCTGCCAAAAAACGGCAAATAAATTTTATGAGGTGGATAATTTGAATACTTTTGCATTAGCCGCAGCCAACAGCGGTGCTGGCAGCAACATCTTCATGTTGGTTATGCTGGCCGTTTTGTTTGGTTTTACTTACTTTACGATGATCAAGCCGCAAAAGAAGCAGCAACAGCAGCGCCAGGAAATGATGAATCAGCTCAAGAAGGGCGACAGCGTGGAAATGGTCGACGGCCTGCGCGGCAAGATCGACTCAATCAACGATGCTGACAAGACTATCGTCTTGGACGCTGACGGCATTTACCTAACCTTCTCCAGACTGGCAGTCAGAACTGTTTTGAAGCAAGCTGACGCAAGTGAAGCTGAAGCAGCCAAGCCAGCAGAAGAAAAGGCTGAAGCAGCCAAGACTGAAGAAGCAGAAGACAAAGACAGTCAAGAATAAACGAACAAAACGTTCCTTTGGGGACGTTTTTGCTTTGCTTGCGTCGATAAATTGCTAAAATAGTTAGTAGTTGATTTTTTTGAGGTACTATAATGAACAATATTCCAACAGTAATGATCCTTTTCGGCGGCAGCGGCGATCTGGCCCACCGCAAGATCTATCCGGCCCTCTTCAATCTCTACCGCCGGAATGTCATTCACGACAATTTTGCCGTTATCGGCACTGCCCGGCGGCCATGGTCGCATGAATACCTACGCGAGCAGGTGGCCCAAGCTGTTCATGAAAGCTGGGAAGAGGTCGACGAAGCGCAGCTGACGGAATTTGCCAGCCACTTTTACTACCAGTCCCACGACGTAACCAACGTTGAACACTACGTAACTTTGAAGCAATTGGCCCAGGAACTGGATGAGCGCTATGAATGCGGCGGAAACCGCATCTTCTACATGGCCATGGCCCCAAGCTTCTTTGGGACGATTACCGAACACATTGCCGACCAGCATTTGACCGGGACCGGCTTCAACCGCCTAGTGGTTGAGAAGCCATTTGGGACTGACCTGGCCAGTGCGGAAGTCTTGAACCAGCAGATCCGCAATTCTTTTGCTGAAGACCAGGTTTTCCGGATCGACCACTACCTGGGTAAGGAAATGGTGCAGAATATCCTGCCTCTGCGCTTTGGCAACTCCTTGTTTAAGCGGATTTGGAACGCCGACGCGGTTAAAAATGTCCAGGTTACCCTGGCTGAACGGCTGGGCGTTGAAGCCCGGGGCGGCTACTATAACAACTCCGGTGCCCTGCGGGACATGGTTCAGAACCACATCATGCAGATCATCACCCTTTTGGCCATGCCGGAGCCAAAAGACTTGTCTGACAAGGCCATCCACGCGGCTAAAGAAGACCTTTTGGCATCTTTAGTTATCCCAGATGAAAAAGCAGTCAGCGAAAACATCATCCGCGGCCAGTATCTGGGGACGGAAACCACTTTTGAATATGTCAAAGAGCCGAACGTGGCGGAAGACTCCAAGACGGAAACTTACGTGGCTGGCCGTTTGGAATTTAGTAAGGGACCTTTGGCTGGCGTGCCGGTTTACTTCCGAACTGGCAAGGAAATGCGGGAAAAGAAGACCCGGGTGGACGTGGTCTTTAAGGATGAAGCTGGCCTGTATGGCGATAAGGCTAAGACCAACGTACTGACTATTGAGATTGACCCGGTCAACCAGGTCTACTTCCGCTTAAACGGCAAGATTGTTGCTGGCGGTGGCCTCCGTCTTGAAAGATTCCGCTACCGCTACAGCGAAGATGAACAAGCTGAGGTGCCAGACGGCTATGAACGTTTGATCCACGACGTCTTTGTCAACGACTCCACCAACTTTACCAAGTGGGAAGAACTGAAGCAGTATTGGAGATTCGTGGACGCGGTTGAAGCTGCCTGGCAAAAGCAAAACGCTGCCGGCGAAAAGCCGGTCAAGTACCGTCCTTACGGCATGGGGCCGGATACCAGCAAGATCTTCGCGGATCCTGAGGATGGCTGGATCTACAAGTAATGGCCGATATTGACCTTTTGCCCAGGAACGATTTTTCCCGCCGGATCATCCACCTGGACATGGACGCTTTCTATGCTTCAGTTGAAATGCGGGACCGGCCGGAATTGGCTAATAAGGCAGTCGTGATTGCCCAGGACCCCCGGAAAACTGGCGGCCATGGCGTGATCGCCACCGCCAACTACCGGGCCAGAAAGTACGGGGTCGGGTCAGCCATGGCGGCCGCCCAAGCCGTCAAGCTGATTCCAGCTGAAGAACTGGTTTTCGTTGAACCCGATTTCGCGAAATACCACCGGGTTTCCGGGCAAGTGCACGGCTTAATGCACGAACTGACCGACCAGATCGAAAGCGTGGCGCTGGACGAAGCATATATGGACGTGACCCGGAGCAAGATCCCCGGCAAAAGCGCCCTGGAGCTGGCCAGCTATTTGCAAGAGCAGATCTTCCGCCAGCTGCATTTGACCTCATCTTTTGGGGTCAGCTACAACAAGTTTTTGGCCAAGATGGGGTCAGAATACGCCAAGCCTTTTGGCCGCACTTATCTTGCCCCGGACCGGGTCCAGGACTTTTTAGACAGGCAGGAGATCAAGAGATTCCCCGGCATCGGCAAGAAGACCCAGGAGCGGCTAAAGGAAGCCGGAGTTTTGACCGGCCGCGACATCAGAAATTACGGACTCAGCCGCCTTTTAAAAGACTATAAGAAGTCCGGCTACTACATGGCCCTGCATGCTTATGGCATTGACTTAAGCCCCGTCCAAGCCTCCAGGCAGCGCAAGTCCCTGGGCAAGGAGCGGACTTTTGAACCGGTAATCTATGACCCTGACCGGGCTGATGCCTACTTAAAGGACTTCAGCCAGACGGTGGCGGCTGAACTAAAGGGGAGAAATCTTTTAGCCCGGGTGGTCGTTTTAAAGGTCCGCGACCGCAATTTTAAAACTATCACCCGCCGGCAGCAGATCCAGCCGACCAGTGACCCGGAAGTCTTTTACCAGCTGGCCAAGGAGCTCCTGGCCCGGGAACCGGAATTCCTGGCTGAAGGCATCCGCCTCTTGGGCCTGTCAGCCGGCGAACTTGAAGAAAAACATTACCAGGAAATCAGTCTTTTTGCAGATGAATAGCTAAAAGGCTGATTTTTTGCTAAAATAAAATTTTGAACTCATAAGGCAGAAAGGACCCCGCGATGAACACTTTTGACGAAATATTCAGTAAGATTAAGCAATATCCAACCATCATCCTCCACCGGCACACCAATCCAGACCCGGACGCTATCGGCTCCCAAGCTGCTTTAGCCAAGAGCCTACGCCTGCAGTTCCCGGACAAGAAGATTCTCTGCACCGGGGAAAATGACGTCGGTGACCTGAACTGGATCAACACCATGGACGAAGTCAAGGATGAAGACTACCAAGGTGCCCTGGTGATCACGACTGACACGGCCAACACGCCGCGGATCTCTGACCAGCGCTACCGGCTGGGGGACTACCTGATCAAGATTGACCACCACCCGGATGTTGACCCATATGCTGACATGTCTTACGTTGACTCAAAAGCCGCTGCTGCCTGTGAAATCATCGCTGACTTTATCGAAGCAGAAGGCCTGCCCCTTACCCAGGAAATTGCCCTGGCCCTCTACGCCGGTATTGTCGGTGACACTGGCCGCTTCATGTACGACGCGACCAGCGCCCACACCTTCGAAGTAGTATCCCGCTTGATGGAGACGGGGATTGACATCTCCCAAATTGCCAGAAACGAAAGTGAAGTTACCTTCCAGCAGGCCAAGCTGCAGAGCCTGGCCCTGGAGAAAATGCAGCTGGACGAAAGCGGCCTGGTCGCTATCGCCGTAATTAGCCAGGCTGACTTAAAGGCCCTGGGCGTTACCCAGCCGCAAGCTTCAGTCACTGTTTCAACCCCGGGTCGGATCAAGGGGATTCTGACCTGGCTGGTCATCGTGGAAAAAGAAGACGGTACTTACCGGGTCCACTACCGGTCAAAGGGTCCGCACATCAACAAGCTGGCTGAAGCCCACGACGGTGGCGGCCATGAATTAGCCTCTGGGGCAACGGCCCATGACCAGGTGGAAATCGACCAGATTTTCCAGGAATTAGTTGAAGTAACCAAGAAATACAAGGAAGACCATGAATAACATTTTTACTGATACCCGCTTAAGAAGCGAAATCCGCCAGGGCCTGGCCAAGATCGGCTTTACTAAACCGACTCCGGTGCAGGAGAAAGTCATCCCGGCCATGCTGAAAGGCGAAAGCGTGATCGTCCAGGCGGCTACGGGGAGCGGGAAGACCCACGCCTACTTGATCCCGATTTTAAACGCCATTGATGAAGACGCCCGCTATGTCCAGGCCATCGTCACGGCTCCCAGCCGGGAACTGGCTGACCAGCTCTACCGGGTGGCCCGCCAGCTGCGGGATAATTCCGGCTTAAACATCGCCATTGCCCACCTGGCCGGGGGCAGCGACCGGGACCGGCAGATCGCCAGATTTGAACAGAACGAGCCCCAGTTGGTTATCGCTACGCCGGGCCGGCTTTTGGACTTTGCTGACAAGAAGATCCTGCTTTTGGACCAGGTCAAGAACTTTGTCATCGACGAAGCCGACATGACCCTGGACTTGGGCTTCCTGGCCGATGTGGACAAGATTGCCGCCCGCCTGCCAAAGGACGTGGTCATGTCCGCCTTTTCAGCCACGATTCCGGTCAAGCTGACCAACTTTTTACGCAAGTACATGGCCAAGCCGGAAGAAATCGTGATCGACAATCCGGCAGTTATTGCCCCAACCATCAAAAACGACCTCTTGGACATCGGCAGCAAGGACAGAAAGAAGATCGTCTACAAGCTTTTGACCATGGGCCAGCCTTACCTGGCCCTGGTTTTCGCCAACACCAAGCAGATGGTTGACGAACTGGCTGACTACCTGACTAAGCAAGGGCTTAAGGTGGCCAAGATCCACGGCAGCATTACCGAACGGGAAAGAAAGCGGACCCTGCGGGAAGTCCGGGCCGGCCAGTACCAGTATGTCGTCGCCAGCGACCTGGCTGCCCGGGGGATCGACCTGCCTGGCGTCAGCCTGGTGATCAACTATGAGATTCCCAAGGACCTGGAATTCATTATCCACCGGATCGGCCGGACTGGCCGGAACGGCCTGCCGGGCCACGCCGTGACTTTGGTCAGGGAAGAAGAGATGAATCGGGTGGGGGCCTTGGAGTACATGGGCGTTCACTTTGACTTCGTTGAAATCAAGGACGGGGCACTCGCTCCGCGGACTCACTACCGCCGCCGGGACAACCGGACGGCTGCAAACCGCCAGCTTGACCCCCACATGAAGGGCGTGGTCAAGAAGATCAAGTCCAAGCGCAAGCCTGGCTACAAGAAGAAGATCAAGCAGGCGATTCAAGAAGACAACCGCAAGAAGCGGAAGATTGAAGCCCGCCACGAAATGCGCCACCAAAAGCACCTCCGTAAGCGCAAGCGCGAGCAAAAACGTTGACATTTTTTCTCTAAGTAGTAAAATTAGAGACGCTTAAGATATGTTTTCTGTCCAGGCGATTCAAAGAGAGAACCGGCAGCTGGGAAGGGTTTATCACCAGGCAGGAAATGCTACTTAAAGTGATTAATTTAAGATAATCAAGAGGTAACAAGCATTGTTGCAATCAAGGTGGTACCGCGTCTAGAGCGTCCTTGAAGAAGGCAAACATGCTTGTTTTTTGTATTTTTAGGAGATTTTGATGAAAAAGTTAAACAGTTCAGAATTTCGGCAAATGTTCCTCGACTTTTTTGCTGAACACGGCCACATGGTCATGCAGTCAGCCAGCCTGATTCCAAAGGATGACCCGACTTTGCTCTGGATCAACTCCGGGGTGGCAACCATGAAGAAGTACTTCGACGGCTCAGTCGTGCCAAAGAACCGCCGGATTACTAGCTCACAAAAGTCAATCAGAACCAACGACATTGAAAACGTCGGTAAGACTGCCCGCCACCAAACCTTGTTTGAAATGCTGGGCAACTTCTCAGTTGGTGACTACTTCAAGGAAGAAGCGATTCCTTGGGCCTGGGAATTTTTGACCAGTCCTGACTGGCTGGACCTGGACAAGGACAAGCTTTACGTAACTGTTTACCCTAAGGATACTGAAGCTCACCGGATCTGGCATGAAGTCGTCGGCCTGCCGGAAAGCCACATCGTGCAATTGGAAGACAACTTCTGGGACATCGGTGAAGGCCCATGTGGTCCTGACTCAGAAATCTTCTACGACCGTGGCCAGGAAAACAATGACGTGCCAGAAGACGACCCGGAAAACTACCCAGGCGGGGAAAACGCCCGTTACCTGGAAATCTGGAACATCGTCTTCTCAGAATTCAACCACCTGCCAGACGGCAGCTACGTTGAACAGCCACACAAGAACATCGATACCGGGATGGGTCTGGAACGTGTCCTGTCTATCCTGCAAGATGCCCCGACCAACTTTGAAACCGACCTCTTCCTGCCAATCATCCACGCTACTGAAGAAATGAGCGCGGGCAAGAAGTACGGCGCAAACAAGGCTGACGACATTTCCTTCAAGATTATCGCTGACCACATCCGGGCTATCTCCTTTGCCATCGGTGACGGGGCTCTGCCAGGCAACACTGGCCGCGGCTACGTTTTGCGCCGGCTTTTGCGGCGGGCAGCCTTGAACGGCCGCAAGCTGGGCATCGACGGCGCCTTTCTTTACAAGCTGGTGCCAGTTGTCGGCGACATCATGAAGAGCCACTACCCAGAAGTCAGCGACCAGGCTGAATTCATCAGCAAGGTCGTTAAGAACGAAGAAGACCGCTTCGGTGCAACTTTGGAAGCCGGCTTGACTTTGCTGGACGACTTGATCGACAAGGCCGAAAACAGCGAAGACAAGACCATCTCTGGCAAGGACGCCTTCAAGATGTTCGACACTTACGGCTTCCCATACGAATTGACGGTTGAAGCTGCTGAAGACAAGGGCTTGAAGGTTGACAAGGATGGCTTTGACGCCGAAATGGAAGCGCAGAAGGAACGCGCCCGCAAGGCCCGGGGCAACCTGCAATCCATGGGTTCACAAGACGAAACCTTGATGAAAATCAAGGACAAGAGCGTCTTTGAATACGGGGTCTATGAAGAAGAAAGCCAGCTGGTTGACATCATCGTTGACGACAAGCTTGTGGACAAGGCTGACGGTGAAAAGGCAACCTTGATCTTCGACAAGACGCCATTTTACGCTGAACGGGGCGGCCAGGTGGCTGACCACGGTGACATCTACGACCAGGAAGGCAACTTAGTTGCCCGGGTAGTTGACGTTCAGCACGCGCCTAACGACCAGAACCTGCACTTTGTCGACGTGGTCCTGCCACTTGTAAAGGGGCAGACCTACAAGCTGAAGATTGACCGGGCGCGCCGGGAAGGCCTCCGCCACTCCCACTCTGCTACCCACCTCTTGCACGCTGCCTTGCGGCAAGTTTTGGGTGAACACACCCACCAGGCCGGGTCAGTTGTTGAACCAGACTACTTGAGATTCGACTTCACTTCCCTTGACCCAATCACGCCAAGAGAATTGAAGAACGTTGAAAAGATCGTCAACGAAAAGATCTGGGAAGCAATCCAAGTCAAGACCACGGAAACTGATCCGGAAACCGGTAAGAAGATGGGCGCCTTGGCTCTGTTTGACGGCAAGTACACTGACAAGGTCAGAGTCGTGCAAATGGATGACTTCTCCATCGAATTCTGCGGGGGTACTCACTGTGACAACACCTCCCAAATCGGCGTCTTCAAGATTATTTCTGAACAAGCCATCGGTGCCGGGGTCAGAAGAATTGAAGCCGTAACTTCCAAGCTGGCTTACGAATACTTAGCTGGCCGCTCAGACATCCTGGACCAGATCCAGGCTCAAGTTAAGGCCACTAAGGTTGACGGCATCCAAAGCAAGATTGCCAGCCTGCAAGAAGAACTCAGAAGCGCTGAAAAGCAAAACGCCGCTTACGAAGCCCAAATCAACGCTTCCAAGGCCGGCAAGATCTTTGACCAGGTCAAGACGGTTGGTGACTTGACGGTTATCGCCACGATCGCTGACGTCAAGGGGATGAACGACTTGCGGGAAATCGCTGACCAATGGAAGAGTGAAGGCAAGTCTGACGTCTTGATCCTGGGCGCTAAGTCTGAAGACAAGGCCAACATGCTGATCAGCCTGGGCCAAAAGGCCCTGGACAAGGGTCTGAAGGCCGGCGACTTGATCAAGAGCGTGGCTGCTATCTTTGGCGGTGGCGGCGGCGGCCGGCCAAACATGGCCCAAGCCGGCGGCAAGAATCCAGAAGGCCTGCAGGATGCCATCGATGCTGCAGTCAGCCAGCTGGACTAATTAAGCTAAAATAATTGAGTTAAGGAAAATTTTAAAGTAGAATAGACAAAAGAGGGGGAATAACGATGAGTTCGCTTGATAAAACGATGCACTTTGATTTTAACCAGAATAAGGGCAAGAACATCCGCGACACTCTGGAAGACGTATACAAGGCCCTGGAAGAAAAGGGCTACAGCCCGATCAACCAAATCGTGGGTTACCTGCTTTCAGGCGACCCAGCGTACATCCCACGCCACAACGACGCCCGGAACCTGATCTTGAAGCACGAACGCGATGAAATCATCGAAGAACTGGTCAAGAGCTACCTGGGCAAGGACAAGTAATGCGCCTGCTGGGTTTGGACGTCGGCTCCAAGACCATTGGGGTGGCCGTCAGTGATCCCTTGGGCATCACCGCCCAGGCCGTGATGACGATCCCGATTGATGAAGACCGGCACAATTTCGGCATGCGGTCTTTAAAGAAGCTGGTCCGCGAATATGAAGCGAACGGCTTTGTCCTGGGCCTGCCTAAGAACATGGACGGAACGGCCGGTCGGTCGGTCAGCCGGAGCAAGGCCATGGGCGAGCGCCTGGAGCAGAAGTTCGGCTTGCCAGTCTACTATGACGATGAACGCTTGACGACCGTGGCCTCAGAGAGGATTTTGGTTGAAGAGGCGGGAATGCATGATCGCCGGCAGCGCAAGGAGGTCGTTGACCAAATGGCAGCTGTGTTGATTTTGCAGAACTATTTGGATTTACAGCGAAAGGAATAACTATGGCTTTTGAAGTTAGCGCCGAAGATCAAGACAGACAATTGACCTTGATCGATGAAGACGGCAACGAAGAATTATTTGAAGTATTGTTTACTTTCCATTCTGACGACAATGACAAGTCCTACATCCTGCTTTACCCGGCAGCTGTAGAAGATGACGACGAAATTGAAGTCCAGGCTTTCAGCTACGACGCCGATGAAGATGGCGACGTAACCAGCAGCGACCTGCACGAAATCACTTCTGACGCTGAATGGGACATGGTTCAAGGAGTGCTCAACACCTTCCTTGAAGATGACCGTTTGAGCGGTGACGATTCTGCAGAATAACAAAGAAGCGGGTGCTTAGCCCGCTTTTTTTGTTAGGAAAATTTTTTAGATAAAATTACTGAGATGATGAATCATAAAATTTTAGACATTCTGGAATACCAGGAAATTAGCAGCCGCCTGGCTGAACAAGCGGTAACGGCTCCGGCCAAGAGCAAGGCCTTGAACCTCCAGCCCGCCAGCGACCGGGAGACGGTCAGCCGGGCCTTAAGCGAAACCAAGGCCCTGGTTGACTTGGACCGGATCAAGGGCCAGCTGCCTTTGACCGACTTTCAAGATGTTGCGCCCAGCCTCAAGCGTTTGAAGGTCAAGGCCGACTTGAACGCCCTGGAATTAGGCAATATACTGCTGATTTTCACCCTGGCCCAGGAAAGCAGCCGCTTTGTAGAAGACGCGGAAGAAAATGAGACCTTGGATCTGGCGGCGATTGAAACTTTGCTGGAGGACCTGGAATTGCCGGATGACCTTTACCGGCGCCTGCGGACTTCGCTGACTTATGACGGGGAAGTCCTGGATACCGCTTCAGCTGACCTGGCCCGCCTCCGCCACGGCCGCCTGGCCACGGAAGCGGAAATCAAGGAAAAGATGATCGCCTACACCAAGGGCAAGAACGGCCAGTACCTGTCTGAGCAGATCGTGACCATCCGGGACGACCGCTACGTTATCCCGGTCAAGCAGGAATACCGCTACAAGTTCGGCGGGGTGGTCCACGACCAAAGCGCCTCTGGCCAGACCTTGTTTGTTGAACCGGCTGCCATCCTGCCTTTAAACAACCGCCTGCAAAACTTGCTGGCTGAAGAGCGGCAGGAAATCCACCGGGTTCTGCATGAACTGTCTCTGGACGCCAGAGAAGAAATGGAGACTATCAAGCGGGTGGCCGCGGCTTTAAGCGAATTGGACTTCCTCCAGGCCAAGGCCAAGCTGGCCAAGCAGATGCGGGCCAGCCAGCCGGCTTTGTCTGCAGACCAGTCCTTTAAGCTTCTGGGGGCCCGTCACCCATTGATTGATCCAGACAAGGTCGTGGCCAATGACATTGCTTTAGGCCAGGACTTTGACACGATTTTGATCACCGGGCCCAACACTGGTGGTAAAACGATCACTTTGAAGACGGCAGGCTTGCTCCAGCTGATGGCCCAGTCCGGTCTCTTTATTCCGGCTAATGAGGGCTCCAGCGTGGCGGTTTTTGACCAGATTTTTGCTGATATTGGGGACGAACAGTCAATCGAGCAGTCGCTGAGTACTTTTTCATCCCATATCAACGATATCGTGGCGATCATGAAGCGGGTCAGCGACCAAAGCCTGGTCCTGATCGACGAAATCGGGGCCGGGACCGACCCGGAAGAAGGGGCCAGCCTGGCCATCTCAATTTTGGACTTCTTCAGAAAGAAGGGGGCTAAGATCATCGTCACGACCCACTACCCGGAACTCAAGCTCTATGGCTATAACAGAGAGCGGACCACCAACGCCTCCATGGAATTTGACATCAAGACCCTGTCGCCGACCTACCGCCTGCAGATGGGGATCCCGGGTCACAGTAATGCCTTTGCCATTGCCCGCCGGCTGGGCATGCGGGAAGACGTGGTGGTCGGGGCTGAGAAGCTGATGAGCAGCGATGATTCTGACATCAACCACATGATCGACGAATTAAACAAGCAGACCAAACTGGCCACGGAAAACAAGCAGAAGCTGCAGACCAGCCTGGACCGGGCCAAGCAGCTGGAAAAGAAGTTGCAGGATGCCCTGGATATCTACAACCAGCGGGTCCAAAAGCAGCTGGACTTTGCCTTGGACCGGGCCAATGAAATCGTGGCCAAGAAGCGAAAGAAGGCCGACAAGATCATCGCCGAGCTGGAAGAAGCCCGCAAGGAAGGGATGCAGGTCAAGACCAACCAGCTGATGGACGCCAAGGGCGAATTCAACCAGCTGGCCAAGCAGGAGGTCAACCTGGCCAAAAACAAGGTCCTGCAAAAGGAAAAGAAACGCCACCACGTCCAGGTGGGTGACAAGGTCAAGGTCCTGTCTTACGGGCAGACCGGGACGGTGACCAAGCAGCTGGGTGAGCATGATTATGAGGTTTCCTTGGGCCGGATCAAGCTCAAGGTGACCGACAGGTACATCGACAAGCTGGCCGCCGGGCAGAAGCAGCAGGCCCAAAGACGGGCCACTTCTGCCTCCCGGTCCAGCCGGGCCCGCAGTTCCCTGGATCTTAGAGGTCAGCGCTATGAAGAGGCCATGGTCAATTTGGACCGGTACTTTGACACCATCCTTTTGTCCGGCCTTAGCACGGTCACGATCATCCACGGGATCGGGACCGGGGCCATTCGGCAGGGGGTCCAGCAGTATCTCAAGCGCAACAAGCATGTCAAGACCTACAGCTACGCGCCAGCCAATGAAGGCGGGACCGGGGCCACGATCGTGACCTTAAAGTAGGCAATCTACTTGCGAAAAGTAAGTAAGTCTAGTAAACTTAAAGCAGTAAGTAGATAATAATGTTTTTCAGATTAACGAATTTGAGGTATTTACATGGTAGATGAAATTACTGACGCAACTTTTGAAGAAGAAACCAAGGATGGCTTAGTTCTGGTTGACTTTTGGGCAACCTGGTGCGGTCCTTGCCGGATGCAGTCACCAGTCATCGAAGCTTTGGCTGAAGAAAGACAAGACGTGCACTTCACCAAGATGGACGTTGACGACAACCCGGAAACGGCCAAGAACTTTGGCATCATGTCCATCCCAACCCTCTTGATCAAGAAGGATGGGCAAGTGGTTGACCGCTTGACTGGCTACACTCCAAAGGAAAAGCTGAACGAAATTCTTGACCAGTACGCTGACTAAGAAATAAGCATGTTAAAAGACCAGAGCCATTGGCTCTGGTCTTTTTCGTTTGTATTTTCTTTATCTTGCTGAATTTGCTTGTTAGAAGAAGGCGGTGATCTGAACGGTCTCTTTCTTGTCGTCGATGGCGATTTCGGCTTCAGCTGACCGGCCCCGGTTCTGTTCAACCGCTTCGGCGATCATTCCGCTTTCTAGGGAGAATTCCCGGCTGCCGGCGGCCAGGCGGTCGCTAATTGGCTGCCCGCTCAAGGAGAAGATGACTGAGGAACGGCGCTCCTTGACAATGGTTAAATTGCCGAATTCAGCCATCTTGAAGAATTCGCTTAAGTCTTCAAATTCACTCAAGGCATATTTGCGGGTGATCCGCTTGCCGGCCCAGTAGAGAATTGCCGGCGTGTCCCCGCCTAAAATGGTTGGCAACAAGAAGTCGCGGTATAGTTGATTGACAAAGTATACGTGTTCGTTGTGTTCTGACATAATCCTCATCCTTATTCGCTATTTTAATTCTACCGTAAATATTACAGGATGGTGAAATTTTTTAACAAGTTTTAGAAAAAGGCTAGGAAATCGCCGAAAAAAAGAAAAAAGTTCCTGCCGGCTGAAAAAGCGGTGAAAATAGCAGAAATTACTCTTTTTGTAAGTTCGAAAAGGCTTGAATAAGTGGTAAAATTTCAGTAGAGAGATTTTTTATATTTTGAAATGATAGGAGTAACATATGACTCAAGTACTATTGTTTGCTACAGATAATCAAAACAAGGTTAAGGAATTGCAAGAAGTTTTCAAGCAGGCTGGTCTGGACATTGAGCTTAAATCAAATGCAGATTTGGACAACCCGCCATACGTTAACGAAAAGGGGACGACTTTTGAAGCTAATGCTAAGCTGAAGGCACACGCTTTGGCAGACTATAGTAAGCTGCCAACTCTGGCTGACGACTCAGGCCTGCTGGTTGCTAAACTGAACGGCGCTCCCGGCGTACACTCAGCCCGTTACGGCGGTGAGGCCCACAACGATGCTAGAAACAACGCTAAGCTTTTGGCAGCCTTGGGCGGGGTTCCGCAAGACGAGCGCCAAGCCAAGTTTGTCACTACCCTTGTTTTGACCATGCCAGGCCACGAAGACAAGGACTTGGTTGTAACTGGCACCTGCGAAGGTGAAGTTCTTGCAATTCCGCGCGGCAAGGACGGCTTCGGCTACGACCCACTCTTCTACGTACCAAGCAAGGGCAAGACTTTCGCCGAAATGACCACTGAAGAAAAGAACGAAGTCTCCCACCGGGGCAAGGCAGTCAAGGCTTTGATCGAAGAACTGCCAGCTTGGCTCGCTCAATTCAACTAAGGTCAAAAAAATGCTGGGCCGCGGCCCAGCATTTTTAGATCAAGCTTTTTTACTGTTGTTGATGATAACCGGTTCCTGGCCAAATTTGACCTGGTTGACCCGTAAGTATTGCAGGTAGGTCTGCCAGTAGGCCTGGCGGATTTTGCCTTCAAAGCCCGGCTTGACTTGGAAGTGGACCCGGTAGGTGATTGTCTGCCCCTGCTGGCCGACGACCCCGATCTGGGTTGGTCCGCTGACTAGTTTGTCATGCCAGGCAAGCAGATCTTCATCAGCCTGGTCAAGCAGGCTGGCCAGCTGCTTTAAGTCGGTATTTGCATCCAGGTTCAGGTCCAAGTTAAGGCCAATCCCGCCGTGGGTCAGGTTTCTGACGATGGAAATCTGCCGGTTGGGGATGAAGATCAAGGTGCCGTCAGTGGTGACGATCTGGGTGGTTCTGAGGCCCAGCTGGGTCACGGTCCCGGCTTCAGTCCCGATCTCGACATTGTCGCCGACATCGTACTGGCCTTCACTGAGGATAAAGAAGCCGTTGACCAGGTCGCTCATGAAGCCCTGGGCCCCAAGGCCGATGGCCAAAGAGAAGATCCCGGCACTGGCAATCAAGGTGCCGACGGGGATGCCCAGGATGGTTAAGATGGAGTAGACATAGAAGAAGACCATGGTGTAGTGGAAGAGGCTGTTCACCAAGGCTGAGATGGTCTGGGACCTTTTGGAGAGGACAAGCTTGTCGTTGTGCTTGTCCAGGTAGCGCTTGATAATTTTCCGGCCAAAATGGCTGACCAGGTAGAAGACCAGGGTCGAAATCAGCAGCTTCCAGAGGATGGTCACGCCGCTGGTAAAAAGATTGTCGACGTCGACAGAGATGCCGGCAATTTTGAAATCAAGATTTTTCATTGAAAAAATGCTCCTTTCAGCTATGCTTAAAGGATAACAGAAAAGCGGGTAAAAACTTCGGAAGATCTTTCGATTGTGTCTAAATCGTTTTCATGCTAGACTTTTTTAGAAAGGAAAGGGGAAGTAAGCTATGACAATTTCATTTGGCGCTTTAGCCGGTTTGATTGCGGCCATTGCCTTTTTGGTACTGGTCCTGTTCACGATTCCCATGTTGCTTAATGTTTCGAAGACTTTGAAAGAGGCGAAGAAGACAGTCCAATTGACCAATGAATCTATGGCCAAGCTGACTGAAGACATGGATGACTTGATGAAGCAGACCGGCGGACTCTTGGAAAAGATAGACGCGCTTTTGCAAGACGTCAATGGCAAGATGGAAACTTTGCAGCCGGTCGTTCAGGCCGCCGCTGACCTGGGCCAAAGCGTCTCAGACATCAACGAATCATCCAAGAAGATGATCAACAAGGTTTCCAATGCCCACTTTACCCGGACGGGAATGATCACTTCCGTAATTACGTCGGCTTTTGCCAGACATTTCCGGCGGAAGGGTTAGGATTAAGAAAAGGAGAACAATCATGAGCAAATTTGGTAGCTTTTTATTAGGGGCCGTCTTTGGGGCTGCTGCTGGGGTTGCAGCTGCCAGCCTGATCTCAGACGACAAGCTTGAAGAAGTCAAGGACAAGATCAAGAGCAATCCAAACGTTGAAGACTTGAAGGGAAAGTACGACAACGGGACAGAAATCTTGAAGAACCAACTGGCTTCTTTCCCAAAGAACATTGAAGATGATTCTGAATTGAAGGACTTCGACGACATCGTAATCGACGATTCAGCTAACGGCGCCGGCGAACAAGACGCCAGCGACCTGGACAATGCTGAAAAGAGCGAAGAAGGGGAAGAGAAGCCGGAAGAACCAAGCACTCCGACTAGTCCAGATCAAGAATAGTTAACGCGAATATAAAAAATGACGAGCCGCAAGACTCGTCATTTTTTTGCTTTTTCAGTTTTATTCCTTAACTGGCAGAACCTTCAATTCCTTGCTGGTGTGGGTGAATGGCTTGAAGCCTTCCTTGGTGAGGACCCCGCAGTCTTCGATCCGGACCCCGGCAAAGCCTGGGATGTAGATCCCTGGTTCAATGGAGAAGCACATGCCTTCTTCCAAAACGACGTCGTTGCCGTTAGGAATTTTAAATAATTGGATTTCCATTAAAATACGGGTTGTATTATTACCAATTGTGGTGTATTATTGCTCAATAATTAAAATTGTTGCTTGAAATTAGTAATCAACGGATTGCTAAATTTGCATAGGAGGATAAATCACATGACGACAACAAACATGGTCCTTTTTCTGATTTACTTAATGGTAACGTATTTTTCCTTCAGAAAATCAGATAATCCTTTTGTTTTGAAGCTGAGAAAATACCGGGGGATAATTTTGACTATCCTGCCTGCCGTGTTTTTTGCCATTTTTGTCATGAAGGAAGGCTATCATGATTTTCAGAATGTCTTCTTGCTGTTGACTTTAATTGGCGTCTACTACTTGATTCGCGACCTTCGTAAGGTATAATTGTATACGAAAAAAAGGCTTCTAAAAGAGAGATACTTCTAGAAGCCTTTTTCTGTTTTCAGTCTTATTCCTTAACTGGCAGAACCTTCAATTCCTTGCTAGTGTGGGTGAATGGCTTGAAGCCATCCTTGGTGAGGACCCCGCAGTCTTCGATCCGGACACCGGCAAAGCCTGGGATGTAGATCCCTGGTTCAATGGAGAAGCACATGCCTTCTTCCAAAACGACGTCGTTGCCGTTAGCAATGGACGGGAATTCATGGACTTCCATCCCGATCCCGTGGCCCAGGCGGTGGATGAAGTATTCACCATAGCCGGCGTCAGTGATGATCTTGCGGGCTACCCCGTCAAGTTCGCTGGCCGTCATGCCTGGCTTAGCCGCGTCGATGGCTGCTTGCTGGGCAGTCCGGTTGACTTCGTAGATTTCCCGCATCTTATCAGTTGGTTCCCCGTAAGCGACCGTCCGGCTGGAGTCAGAAGCGTAGCCTTCGTGCATGGTCCCTAAGTCAAAAAGTACCAGTTCATTTGGCTGCACCGTGTTCATGCTTGGGCCTTGGTGCGGGTTGGCCGCGTTCTTGCCGGCCTGGACGATGGTGTCAAAGCTGGTCTGCATCACGCCCTTTTGCAGCTTCAATTGGTATTCAATCTGGCTGACTACGGCCCGTTCGGTAACCCCGTTTCTTAGGGCCTCAAAACCGATCTGGAAGGCAAAGTCAGCTTCTTCCCCGGCCTTGCGCAGCTTGACCAGTTCGCTTTCCGTCTTGAAGAGGCGGATGTGGGCGATGAAGTCAGACAAGTCCTTGGAGAAGTCGGAGTCTGGGAATTGAGCGTGCAGGGCCTGGTAGTGGGCAACCGTCAAGCCGTTCTTTTCGACAGCCCAGTTTTGGTAGTCCTTGCTCCGCTGCTTGATTTCTTCAGCGATCTTGCCCCATGGGTCTTCGCTGTCCAGGTAGCCGACCACGTCCCCGTCCCAAGCTGATGCCTTGGCTTCTTCATAGTTCAAGGCCGGGCAGAAGAGGAAGGGTTCAGCGTCCTTGAAGGCGAAAAGCTTGAAGATTCTTTCTTCAGGATCAGTAATGAAACCCGTGAAATAGTTGATGGTAGTCGGGCTGGAAACGTAGGCTACGTCCATCCCGTTTTCCTGCAGCCAGTTTTGTAATTTGTCTAAATTCATGGCAAAATTCTCCTTACTAATGAAATTAACCTCAGTATAGCACTAAAAAAAGTGAAAAAAGTTGAAAAAATAGCTGTAAGCGATTGCACCAAAAAAGTTCTCATGGTATCATTAAATCAGTAATTAGTATTTAGATAGGTGGGGCTGTTATTATGAATAAGCAAGATGTAACCATTTACGATGTTGCTCGGGAAGCCAAGGTTTCTATGGCCACGGTTTCCCGGGTAGTCAACGGCAACAACAATGTCCGCAAGGAAACCCGTGACCGGGTCATGGAAGTTATCAAGCGTCTGCACTACCAACCAAACGCGGTAGCGCAGGGTCTGGCCTCAAAGCGGACCACAACGGTCGGCTTGATCGTGCCGGACCTGACCAACTTGTACTTTGCCGAATTGTCAAAGGGGATCGACGACATTGCTGTTTTGTACAAGTACAATATCATCATCTCCAGCGTGGAAAACCGTTTGATGAAGGAAGACGCCGTTATTCAAGGCTTGCTCAACAAGCAGGTTGACGGGGTTATTTACATGTCCAACAAGCTGTCTGAAGAAGCAGCGGAAGCCTTCAAGCGGACCGACACGCCAGTCGTTTTGGCCGGGACTGTTTCCGACAACCTAGAATTCCCTTCAGCCAACATCGACTACAAGAAGGCCGACACGGAAGCTTTGAACCTGCTTTTGAACGACGGCAAGAAGAAGCTGGCCTTGATCGTGGGCGACAAGGAAGCTCCGATCAACCGGAACCACCGGATTCCGGCCTTTGAGAAGTTCGTGGCTGACAATGAACTGGAAGGCTGCGTGATTTTTGACAACATCAAGGACTACTCTGACGGCTACAACCTTTACCCGGAACTGGCCAAGAAGGGGATCAACGGGGCCATCATCACCAAGGACGTTTCCTCAGTCGGCCTCCTCAACTCAGCTCTGGACCGCGGGGCTAAGGTGCCGGAAGACTTCGAAATCGTTACGGCCAGCGCGACCCAGATCGCCTCAGTTGTCCGGCCAGCCTTGACTACGATCAAGCAGCCGCTCTACGACTTGGGTGCCGTGGCCATGAGAATGCTGACCAAGCTGATGAACGATGAAGGCTTGGAAGACAAGCACATCGTTTTGCCATATGAACTGATCAAGAAGCAAAGTACCTTGAACAAGTAAGATTTTTCGAAAGAGCCTGCCAAGCGGCGGGCTCTTTTAGTTTCGCCCGGGCAAAGGCGGCTGAACTTTGTGTTACAATCTTTTTATAAGATAATGGGGGGCACAAATGGATCACTTATACGAGCAATTCGACTTGATCGAAGAGATTACCAGAAACGACGGCAGTCAGTACTATGAAATTTCCAACATCGACCAAAACGGCTTCGCGGAACTGGCGGTCAACAACGGTTTAATCAAGAGCGTGCGGATTCTGGTCATCAACATCCCGCGCACCAAGGCGCTGGAAACTTACGAGCAGTACATTAACAAGGCCTACCAGTTGCATACTTTGATGAACGAAGAAGACTGGGAGAACCCGCAATGGGTGGAATGGGACAAGCCTAAAGGCCCGGTCAGGGATGCTTACGAAATGGTTTTGAAAGCCAACAAGATCGGCTAGGAGGAAGACAATGGAAACTTTGCGGATTCTGCATACCAACGACTTGCACTCGCACTTTGAGCATTTTCCAAAAATCAGGCGCTATTTGAAGCAGGTGCAAGAAACGGCGGCTGCCGACCAGGTTTTGACTTTTGACGCCGGCGACTTCATGGACCGGTCCCATCCCTTGTCTGATGCTACAGAGGGCCAGGCCAACATCCGCTTGATGAATGACTTTCACTATGACGCCATCACGATCGGCAACAATGAGGGGATTTCCAACCCGCATGCCGTTTTGGAGCGGCTTTTTGACCATGCCAACTTCCCAGTCCTCTTGTCAAATCTCAGAGAAGAAGACGAAAGCTGGCCGGCCTGGGCCAATGACTACAAGATTATCAAGACCAAAAAGGGCACCCGCCTGGCCTTGGTGGGTCTGACGGCCGCTTATCCAATGACATACGGTCCTAACCACTGGCAGATCAAGATGCTGGGCGAAACTATGGACCGGGTCCTGCCGGAAATTGCCGGCCAGTATGACTGCTTGATTTTGTTGACTCACGTGGGCCTCAGAATGGACCAGTGGCTGGCCAAGCACTACCCGGAAATCGACCTGATCGTGGGCGGACACAGCCACACCCTTTTGGAAAAAGGGGTCAAGGAAGGCCGCACCTGGATCACCCAGACGGACAAGTGGGGCAATTATGTCGGCGACATCAGCCTGGAAATCGGCGATGACCACAAGATCATTTCGATTAAACCAACTACCGTGCCGGTAGCTGATTTGCCAAGTCAGGCGGGCGACGAAGCAGAAATTGCCGCCTTATATGAAGAGGGGCAGAAGATGCTGCAGAGCCGGCATGTGGCGGACTTGCCAGAGAAGTTCAAGGATGACAAGCTGGCCGCGATCGACGTCTCCCTGGAAGCGATCGCTGACTTTGCCGGTACCGACCTGGCCATGCTGAGCACCGGCCTCTTTTTGACGCCATTTAAGGGAGGCCTCATCAACCAGTTTGACCTCCAGCATGCCCTGCCGCACCCGATGCATGTCGTCCGGACTACCCTTTTAGGCCGGGACTTGTGGCGGCTGGTCATGGAAGTGGAAAAGAACCGGCACTTTTTGGAAAATTATTCTCTGGTGGGGATGAGCTTTAGAGGGAAGATTTTTGGCCAGGTCTACTACAGGGGGATCAAGTATGACCCAATGACCAGGAACGTTTTCGTCAACGGGCAATTGCTGGACCCGGCGGAAGAATACCGGATCGCCGTTTTGGACCACTATGTCCTGATCCCGTTTTTCCCGACTTTGGCCATTGTCGGTGAAAATGAATTCCTCTTCCCGCAGTTTTTAAGGGAAGTAGTAGGCGACTACTTAGGACGCAAGTATCCTATGAAAAAAGAAGGTGAATTTATTGAGGAAAGAGCAGAAAGAGCCGAAAAAAGATAAGGGCAAAAAAGAGCAGAAAACAGAGGCAGCTGAAGCTAAGCCCCTCCACCCCCTGGCAGAGGTGGTGGTTGCCGGTGAAAAGGTCGTGATCAATCAGCGGGAATACCGCCTTTTGGTCAACCAGCGGGATGCTTTAGACCGGGAAGTTTTGAAGCAAAAGTACGATCCATACCTGGACCAGTATGATTATCTGGTCGGGGATGTATCTAGCGACCACCTCCGCCTCAGGGGCTTTTACAATGACTATGTCAAGACATCCATTGACCGGAAAAAGTCGACGATTGTTGACTACTTGACTGAATACTGCAACCCCGGCGCGCCTTATTTTATCCTGGAATCCCTCCAGCCCAGCCGTAAGCCCTGGCCGACCCAGCGCCGGCGGCCAGCCAGAAAGCGGCCGAAGAACAAGGCGGCTTTTAGCGAAAGAAAGGTCAAGGGCGGCCGTCCCAAGAAGGGCAGCTATGCTGAAAGCTTCAAGAAGAACCGCCGCCACCAGGCCTTTGTGATTAGAAAGAAGAAGCCGTGAAAGATTACCGCTTATTTTTGATTGATTTGGACGGGACCATTTACCGGGGCAAGGAGACCATTGAATCCGGCGTCCGCTTTGTCAAGCGCCTGGATGAGGCAGGTCTTGACTACTTATTTTTGACCAACAACACGACCCGGACGCCCCAGATGGTAGCTGACAAACTGGCCGGGCACGGAGTCAAGACCGACGTTTCCAAGATCTACACGCCCAGCATGGCCACGGCCAGCTATATTTTGGAAAAAGAGGCGAAAAGGCCAATCGGCGTCTACATCATTGGCCAAATTGGCCTGTGGAAGGAGATCCTGGACCGGCCGGAATTCTATTATGACGAGGAAAATCCTGACTACGTGATAGTGGGGATGGACACGGACTTGACCTACCACAAGCTCATGGTTGCCACCCGCTGCATTCACCGGGGAGCGGTCTTTATCGGCACCAATTCCGACCAGAACCTGCCGGTGGGCAAGGAGCTGCGGCCAGGCAACGGTTCAATTTGCGCGGCTCTGGAAGTCGCGTCCGGGCAAAAGCCCCTTTTTATCGGCAAGCCGGAAGCCATTATTGTCAACCGCGCCCTGGACTTGGCTGGGGTCAAGGCGGAAGAGGCCTTGATTGTCGGGGACAATTACCCAACTGACATTATGGCCGGAATCAACAGCGGAGTCGACACCCTCTTGACCTTGACCGGGGTGACGCAAAAGGCAGACCTGGCCGGTCTCACTCCGCCGACTTATTTAGTGAACGATTTGGATGAATTTAGCCTATGAAAAAATTCCTAAGCAAGCTGGGCCAGCCCCTTTTCCATTTCTTTTTCGCGGTCTCCAGCGCTGTCGTTGGCGCGATCGTAGTCAGCTGGCCCTTGCTTTTGCTTTTTACCTTGCTGGAGAAGACTTACCAAACGGTTAACTTGACCGTGGGCCAGGTCATGAGCAACTATAACCAGCTCCTGCTTTACCTGGTTTGGCCTGGGCAGACCAAGCTGCAGATGAGCAACCTGCCGACTTCGGCTTTAGCGGCTGCCCACTTTGCCGATGTCAAAAATCTTTTTATTCTGGCCGAGCTGGTTTTCCTGCTCTGCCTGGCTCTCAGCAGCTATTTCCGTAATTACAAGAAGCCGCTTAAATTGACCCAGACCCAGGCCTTGCTCTTGATGCTGCTGCCAATTGTGGTCATGCCTTTTGCCTTGACCGACTTTGGCAGTTTCTTCCGGGTCTTTCATACTTTCTTTTTCCGCAATGACAACTGGCTCTTTGACCCGGCGACTGACCCGGTCATCAACGTGCTGACGGAAGGCTTCTTTGCCTCCTGCTTTGCGGTTGGCGGAGCGATTTACGAGCTCTACCTGGCCCGCTATTTGCTGAAAAAGTAAACTGAAAAGTACTTAAACAGAATTTAGACCAAAAAAATAAGGACCGGCAGGTCCTTATTTTTTGCTTTGTTTTAATCATTGAAGTGCTGCTCGCGCCGCATGGTGAGCTTTTTCTTCAAGGCCACGACCAGGATAGGCACGACTGAAACCAGGATGATGCCGATCACGATCAAGGAGAAGTGGCCCTTGACGACTGGGAAGTTGCCGAAGAAGTAGCCGATGCTGGTAAAGAGGGCCGTCCAGAGCAGGCCACCCAGGATGTTGTAAATAACGAAGGTTTGGTAGTGCATCTTGCTGCCCCCGGAAATGAAAGGCACGAAGGTCCGGATGAAGGGGATGAAACGGCCGATCACGATGGTGATGGAGCCATGTCTTTCAAAGAACTTTTCCGCTGCCAGCCGGTCGTTTTCATTGATCAGCTTGTTGAACCAGCTGTGCTTAGCCCCGGAAGTTACTGACCACTTGCCGATTTCATAGTTGATGCTGTCACCGATAATGGCGGCAGCGGCAGCAACGATGTAGAGCAGCCAGACATTTAAACCGTATTTCGGGTTGGCGGCCATGGCGGCTGCCGCGAAGATCAAGGAGTCACCTGGCAGGAAGGGGAAGATGACCAAACCGGTTTCGATAAAGATGATGGCAAAAATGATCCAATAGGTTCCTGCCCCAAAGTTGTTGACGATGGTCACCAAGTGGTCATCGATGTGCAGGATAAAGTCAATCAGTGGCATGTGTTAACCTCATTTCTTATTTTTCTTTTTTCCGCTAGATACTGGTTGAGTGGATGGTCAGGCTCTTTTCCGGGAAGAGGTCCTGCATAATCGCGTTGACCGCGATCTGGGCTTCCCCAAAACCAATCCCGATAACTGGCACCCGGCCCGGGTAGCCGCAGGAGTCGCCAATGGCATAGATGCCAGGCACGCTGGTCTGCATGGACCGGTCAACGGCGATCAAGCCCTGGTCCAGGTCAACCCCCCACTTGCTGACGAAGCGGTTGTCGGCCCGGAAGCCGTAGGCGACCAGGATCTGGTCAAAAGTTTCTTGAGTGACTTCATCTCCGCCAACCATTTTCAAGGAAATTTCCAGCTGGCCCTTTTCGACCTGCATGTTCTTTGGCAGGTAGGGGGTCTTCAAGGTCACCTTTTGGTCAGCCTTCAAGTTTTCCACGCTGCTTTCCATGCCCCGGAACTGGTCGCGCCGGTGAACGAGGGTGACGTCAGCGATTTGGGAAAGTTCCTGGGCCCAGTCTAAGGCCGTGTCTCCGCCGCCAAAGATGCCGATCTTCTGGCCAGCAAAGAGGTCAGGATTTTTGAAAAAGTAGTGGATGTGGTCTTCAGCTTCCGGGGTCGCCTTGAGGGGGAACTTTTTGGCCTTAAAGGCCCCGTTGCCAGTTGCGACGATAATGCTGCGGACCTGGTATTCGCCATCGATCACAAATTCGTCAGTTTTCTCCAGCTGGCTGACCTTGTGGCCAGTGACCAGGTCCTGGTCGGTTAAGTTGGCTAAGAGGCGCTTGGTTAAGTCAGCCGCGGTGATTTCATTGAAGACAGGGATGTCCAGGATCTTCTTGAAGGGGTAGAGCATTTCTGGCTGTCCGCCAGGCTCGTTCAAGGATTCAAGGATAACCGTCTTTAAGCCATGCAGGTGTGCGAAGTAGGCCGCGAAGAGGCCGACTGGTCCAGCGCCAATCACGGCAAGATCATATTGTTTGATAAGCGAGATCTCCTTTCGAAAATATACTAAAACCACTTTACCATAGAACGCCGGCAAAATTAATTAAGAAGCGAAACGAAAAAAGCAAAAAACTTGTTACAGAATTTTAAAGCCGAAAAAGGCAAAAATCGAACTATCTTTTCCAGGCAAAGATTATTTTTCAGCGAAAAGCAGAAAAGTGGAATATAAGCAGAAAACTATCAATCACAACTCGTCCGGGTGCGCCAATCATAAAACGAATGAAAAAGCAAATTTGACGAATCAGAAAAAGCTAGTATACTAATGTTTGTTGCCGTGTGAGACAAACAAGTCTCGCGGAGGCAAAAAGAAAATATCGAAAACTTGTTGACAAGAAGTCAACAAGCGAGTAAGATATAAAACGTTGCGTCACTAAGACGCAAGTTGGTACTTTG
>OLNW01000309.1_pt1 | contig 61422 bp, 56 predicted proteins | sample 1672121 | NCBI WGS metagenome assembly OLNW01 (sample SAMEA3136648, study PRJEB25190) | human gut metagenome
TAACATCTGAACCTATTATAGAATCATCAAATACATCTACATAATATGTCCAATCATATCTTTGTCTTTTAAACCATATCATTGTTGTATCAGAAGTTATTTTTTCTAATGGTCTTGTAGTATTCCAATCATTATTAATAAGATTTGGATATTTAATTGATTCTTCTCCTGGTTTTTTATAAATGGAATAATGTCTAGCTTTACTTCTTATTTTTAATATCTTACATACTTTATGAACTAAATTATCTGATACAACCCAACCAGTTTCCTTACGAATTAAATAATTTATTCTATGATAACCATAACTTGGTTTTCTTTTATGAATATCTCTTATTAAAGGTTCTAAATTTCTACGATTTATTTCATATTGATTTAATATATTCTTTGTTTTTAACCATTTATAATAGCCACTTCTAGAAATATTCATTACTTCACATAATGATTTAACTGAATATTCTTTCCTTAATATTTCTATAATTTCAAATTCCTTTTGTTTTATTTCTTGAATACTACAACTGAACCATCTCCTTTCACAAGGTATCCTTTTTTTAATCGTTCATTCTCAATTCTTAATTTCATATTTTCATATTCTAGTTTTTCTATATCTGTTAAATTTTTCTTATTTGAATATTTGCATAAAGGGTTTCCTGGTTTCTTTTGATTTTCTAATCCTTTTTCGCCATACTCATTAAATAGGTGTAACCATTTATTTGAAACAGAATGATTAATACCATATTCATTAGTAATATCTTTTGTTGTTTTTCCATTTAACATTTCTTGTACTATTTTAATTTTTTCCTCTTTTGAATAATATTTATTTTTACCGCCTTTTGGTCTTCCTTGCATTTTTTCATCTCCTTTACTAAATTATACCAAAGAAAAAGTAAACACATCTTTTTTGTGTCTACTTTTATTTTACAACTTCAGCATTTTTTTCAATGGATTCTTCTATTTTTTACTATTTTTTTCATATAAATCTGTATTTAAAGTATTAATTTTACCAGAAATATAGTTTTTCATTTTATTAATATCTGCTACTGTATTATAAGTATCAATATTAATATCTGTAGCAGCTTTTTCAATTTCATCAAACTCAATTTTACCAGATATTTCATTTTTTGACTTATTAATATCTGCTACTGTAATATAACCATCACCATTAATATCCCCTTTAACAACTAATACTAATTGATCATATACAGTACCATTAATTGATAATTTAACTATATATCTTGTTTTTACAATATCATCAATAGAAACTATTTCTGTTTCCGTCTTTTCATATACATTTACCGTATCACGATCATTTTTTAAATTATTTAAAAAGTCTTCAACAGTCGTATAAGGTTCCATACCTGTGATATATTCAGAGCCTTCAGTATCACGATTAATAACATAAGTATCTGTTTCTATCTTAGGATTAATTACATGAACGGTAACTGTTTTCGTTAATGATTTATTTCTAGTAGAAGTTATAGTAATCGTTGTATCTCCTACTGTTAATGGTGTAATTAAACCTGTATCTGATACAGTAAGAATAGATTTATTATTTACTGTATAAGTCATACCTTTATAATCAGTATTTTCAGGATTATATTTTATGCCAATTTGATAATCATTGCCAACTGGTACATTAATTTCTAAATCTGTATCAAAAGAAATAATATCTGTTTTCTTATATACTTCAATATTTACTGATTCTTGTGTAATACCATCTTCAGCAATAGAAGTAATTGTGATGATATTTTTACCAGCAAATAAAGTTGTTACACCATTACCAACTACTAATGCATCTTTTGAATTAGTAGTAACATCAAAGGAAATATTATTAACATCACCTTCTACTTCTATAGTGTAAGATTTAGTATCTGATGTAAAACTAGGATTAAGACTACCAACACTTGGTTTAATATTAGTAATTAAAGCATCATGACTAGCTTCTCTTACGATAGTAACTTCATAAGTATTTACTAAACCACTTTGAGAAGTAACAGTAATATATTTAGTTACTGTTCCAACAGTTAATGGATAAGTTTCTAATCCGTTAACGGTAGCATTTTCTGATACAGTTCCTGATAATGTTACATATTTAGTACCAACTGGTACATTTAAAGTATAACTATTTACATCTTTATCAAACTTAGGAGTAATATTACCTGTACTACTTTCTAGAGTTAATAATTTATTTTCATCACTATTTTCTCTAGTAACAACAAGTTTATATACTCTTTCTGCTTTGGAAATACTAACTATTTTAATATAAATTGTGTTCTCTCCTGGCGTTAAATTAATAGTTGTAACTCCTGTTGTTTCTTTATAATCTGTATCTTTTTTAATATAAACGGTACTTGTTGATAACTCTGGTGTTGCTTTTAATTCAATGGAAGCTATATTATTTGCTACTGTTAAAGTATAATTTTGAATTGTTTTATCAAACTCTGGTGTAATATCATGATTCATTACAGATAAAACACTTAAATAAGTATTACTTGCTTCTTGTCTAATAGCATCAATTGTATAAGTAGTAGCTTCTCCATTATAAGATACTTTTACAGTAATGATATTATGTCCAACTTCTAAGTTATCATTTCCATAAATATCTACTACAGCATCAGGATTATGAACTTTATAAGTAACAGTAGCACTTTCATATTCATTTGGAATATTTACAATATAGTTAAGAGTATTTGGATTAAAATCTGGTGTTAAAGCACCCTCTAATACACTTAAATCTTCTAGTAGTGTTTGTTCTAATTCATTTTCTTTTCTAGTTACTGTTATTGTATAAGTCTTAATTGTTCCATCCTCTGCTGTTACCATAATCTGAATTTTATTTTTTCCTTCTACAAGATTATAATTACCATTTCCAGATACAGTAGCTTTATCTGATTCACTTTTACCAGTTACATTAATAGAATCAATATAATTTTCAAGTTCTAATGTATATTCTAAAGTATCTTTATCAAAGTTAGGTACTAATTCACCATTATTAATCGTTAAACTTTCTAGATTATTATTAGATTCTTTTTTCTTAGTTACTACTACAGTATATACTTTTGTAGTTCCATCTTGGGCTACTACAGTAAGTTTTACTGTTAAATCTTCACCAGTTAACTGATAAATACCATTTCCAGTTATTTTAGCAGTAGTATCTTCTCTAATACCAATTATTTGGATATTATTTATATTACTTTCTACATGATAAATATAATTATATTTTTCTTTATCAAAAGTAAAATCCTTTTCTGGGAAAGTAACGATATCGCTTAAGTAAGCATTACTTGATGCTTTTTTAGTAACAATAATAGTATATTCTAAACTTGTTTTACCATCTTGAGCAAGAGTCGTAATAGTAATGGTATTTTCACCTATTTTTAAGTTTTTATTACCACTTATTGTATAAGTTGCTTTTTCATCCATCATAGTTACTGTTTCTGTTAATTTAGTTACAGTATTCTCAACTTCCATTGTATAAGCATTTTTATTTTTATCAAATACAGGAGCTAATATACCATAATCAAATGATAAATTTTTAATACGAGCTTCATTTGGTCCAGCACGATAAATATCTAATTGATAGTTTCTAACACTACCCTCATAGTTGGTAACTCTGATAACAAAAGAGTTTTTACCAGCATCTACATTTAACATAATCTTAGGATCATCTACTTTCATATCTACTTTTGTTTTCGTAGTAGAACCTAATTTATATACTTCAACAGTTGAATACATTTTTTCTTCTGCTTGTAAGTGTAGATTAACCCTTTTTGTATCTTTTAAAACTTCGGCTGTATAATTCATAATACCAATATTAAAGACTGGTTCTAATGTAGCTTCATCAATATACATATTAATTAAGCGATTACTTGCTGTAGGTTTTGGAAGTTTAGTAGCATGAATAATATAGGTTTTAATATCTCCATTTTCTGCTGTTACTATTACTTCAATATCTTTGGTAATACCAATTTCTAAATCTGTATTATTTCTTATTTCAACAGTTGCATCTTTAGAATTTGTTTCATAAATAACAGTAGCACTATCAAATTCATATGGAATATCAACATTATATTCTAAAATATCTTTATTAAAGCTTGGATCTATTAATCCTTCTGCTACTTGTAATGATTTTAACGAATTATCACTACATTTTTTTCTATTAACATGAATTGTATAATCTCTACTATTTTCACCATAACTTACAGTAATTACTATGTCATTATTACCTGTATTTAATTGATATTCACCTAATCCATCAATATCATTTAATGTTTCTTTTAAAGTAGCATCAACGATAACACTATCAATTTCATAATCAACCGATACATTATATTCTAAAGTATCTGGATCAAATACTGGATCTAAATCATAAATAGTATCATCATGACTTACAGTTAAACTGTTTAATCCAAATTCAAATTCTCTATTTATAGTTATATTATAAGTATTTACTAATCCACTTTCACTAGTTACCGTAATTGGAATTACATTAATTCCATAATCTAAAATATAACTACCATTTCCCACTATTGTTTGCATTTTTTGACCTTTAATAGTTTTAATATTTATTTCACTGATATCTTTTGAAACATTTACAGTATAATCATTTACTTCATTATTAAAGTCTGGTGTTAATGGATAAATAGTTTCTATTTCATTTTTCATAGAAGAAACAGTAATACCATTTAATAAATTATTATCACTTGCACTCCTATTAGCATGAATTTTATAAGTTTTACCACGTGTTTTATCAGCAGATAATACTACAACATTTACGATATTTTCACCAGTTACAAAGTTAGAATTACCAGTAATATATACTAATTGGTCTTCTGCTTCTTTAGTATAAATAATATCTAGTTGGTTAACGGTACTATCAATATTAATGTAGTAGTCAACGGTATTTTTAACAAACTCTGGTGATAATTCATAACCTGTTACTTTCAAATTGGCTAAGTTAACATTATCACTTTGCTTTCTTATAATATTTAAAGTATATGTAGATGGATCACCTATTTCTGGTGTTACTATAATTTGGAAAGTATTTAAACCAGGTGTTAAATTAAATTCACCATTTCCAGATACTGTTGTATGAGTAGTATCAATAGCAGTACCCTCAATTTTAACGGTGCTAATTTCACTATCTACTTCTAATACATAATCAAATTTATACTTATTGAAAACTTGTAAGAAATCACCGGTATCACCTGATGAAACAGTTAAACTAGCAAGTAGATTACTATATTTTTCATTACGATAAGCATGAATGATATAGTCTTTTTCGTTACAACCATATCTTGTTTTAACAGTAGTAGAACAGCTTTCTGATTTAGTATGAACTATAATATCATTACGTCCAAAGTATAATACTTTAGCACCTTTTATTTCTATTTGTTGATTATCGTTTTTCTTTTCAACATCAAGTTCATATTTACCACTTTCTATTGCATTAAATTCTACGTTGTATTCATATAAATTTTCATCAAAATCTGTAATCTCATATTCTGGAGTAATAAAGGAAATACCTAGAATATTAGGATCACTACTTGCTTCTCTATATACTGTTAAAGTATAATCAAAAGTTTCATTTAATGAATTTTTAACTCTTATGATAATAGTATTTTCACCAACACTTAAATTACTATTTCCAATTATTTCATAAGTTTGTAGATTGTTTTTAGGTGTTATTACTAAATCATCTAAACTAGTAATTTCATTAGGGATATAGATTTCATAGTTAGTAGTATCTTCATTAAATACTTTATCAAAAGTACATATACCACTACAATCATCTTCTTTTTGGAAATTAGCTTCAATATTAGCTAATTTTAACTCTCTTGTTTTACTTCTTACCAAGTTAACAGTATAAATAGCTACATCACCATTTTCAGCTGTTACCATAAATTGATACTGATTATCATAAGTTAATTTTTGAGGAAGCATTACATTATGTAAAGCATATTCATTACTTAATGTAATAGAAGTAAGAGTTGCATTTGTATCTGTATCAAAAATATCATAATTAAATTCTTTATCTTTATTAGGTTTTATCTCAACACCATCTACTACAATTTTATCAACATTATTATTAGTAGATAACTCTGGTAATACAGAAATGTGATAATACTTCTGAACGACACCATCACCTGCTGTTACTGTAATCGTATAGATATTACTTGTTTTATCAAAATCAATATCTAGTTTATTATCTAAAGTAATACTAGCATTTTTATCTGCTAAACTGTAAATTATTTCATCTCTAGTTAATGTTTTTTTCGTTCTTGGAACTCTAATTGTATATTCAGTTTCTTCTGGATCATAAGTTTCTTCAAATGGGTAATTTTTTACTGATAAACTACTAAGTTGTGCATTAACTGAATCACATCTAGTAATTTCTATTGTATAAGTTTTTTCTGTCTTGTCTTCAGCTCTTACTACTATTTCAATCGTATTAAGTCCATACTCTAGATTAAATGGTTTACTTAAATCTGTTACAACAGTAGCTTTTGTATCAGCTAAAACTGCCGTTATCATTACTTGATTCATAGTACCAATTACGGTTTTCTCATAACTTAATTTAGTTGATGAAAAATTAGGTAATGAAACATAGTTTACTTGTAGGTCCATTAAATCATTATTACTAGATTCACTACGAATAATACGAACAGTATAAGTATCAGTAGTATCATCTTCAGCTGTTACTGTTAAAGAAATATCTTTATTATATTCTGTAGCTAATAGAGTATGTTTAGATGGATTAGCTGGATTAACACTAGCCATATCAGGAAGTGTTGCTTCTAAAGTAAAATCAGAAGTATTACTTGGTACTTCAATAGTACATAATTTAGAAGTTGGGTCCATATTACAGCTAAATTTATTATCAGATACTGTTACAGTAACACTAGAAATTGTTGTATCACTAGATTTTTCACGACTTACATTTAATATATAAGTTGATTTATTAGTTCCATCTTCTGAAGTTGATACAATTGTATATTTTGTTACTTTTCCTGATACTAAATCTTTGTCTTCAAAAGTTACTGTACTATCTGGATCTATTGTTGTATAAGTAAAATTATCTTTACTTAAATGGTTTATAAAATTAGGTACTGTTACATTATATTCATAAGTATCAGATTGGAAAACTGGATCTAGTGTATAGGTACTAAGTTCTAAATTAGACAATCTAGATTCATTAGAAAGTGGTCTTCTTATTGTAACATTATATACTCTTTCTTCTCCACGACTTGATGTTACAGTAATAGGAATATCTAAATATTTTTCATTGGCTGGGAAGTTATAATCACCATTTCCAGTAATTGTAGCAATATCAACTTCTTTAGTAGCTAATACAGTACAAGAAGTTACATTGCTTTCTGTAAATACAGTATAAGAAGTAGTTTCTCTATCAAAGACTGGATCTAAATTACCACAACTAACATTTAAAGTAGATAAATAATTATTAATTACTACTTCATCTGTTAAAGTTAAAGTATAAGTAGTTTCAGTATTATCTTCTGCTTTTACAGTAACCGTAATATTACTACTTGTAGTAATATCAGGTATCGTAATTACATTTTTATAAGTATTTGAAGAAGTAGTTACTTGTTCATTATTATCTATCATAATACTTTTAATAGTAGCTGTATTCTTTAGTGTTTTTAACTCTAGGTTAGCACTTGTTAGAGTACTAGGAATAAATACTTCATAAGTAGTTGTATCTTTATCAAACTTAGGAGTAAATTCATAATTACCAAGTTTAAATATCTCTAATCTAGAATCTGTTGATACTACTTTGGTAACAGTAAGTTTATAAGTATTTGTAGTTTTCTTATCCTCAGCTGTAACTTTAATTAGAACTTCTTGCGTTTGATCATTTGTAAAATTACTATTACCTTCTACTGTATAAGTAGCATAGGAATCTGTTAAGACAATATTATCTAAATTCAAACTAGATTCATCAGTAGTAATTGTATAATTAAAGGTATTTTTATCAAATGTTTCATTAGTAGTAATACCTAGTGAATCAATAGTAGCAATATTATTATCTAGCCTATTTATCACTAAATTATAAGTAGATGTCGTATTATCTTCAGCAGTAACAATAATCATATAAATATTACTTCCTGTTATTAAATTAATATCATTATCTACAATATCACCATTAATATCATAAATTTTATAACTAGCATACTCATTTCTAACAGTTGGTGTGATAGTAAGATTATGAGCTTTTGTATTTAAAGTATATTGATAACTTTCGGAATTAAATTCTTCATTTAATCCTTCACTAGTCGTTAAGTTTGATAGTTTAGAATCACTACTCTTATTTCTATTAATAGTAATTTTATAAGTTCTAACATTACCATTTTGAGCAGTAACATTTACAAAGAAAATATTTTCTCCTAAAGTTAATTCTTGTGGGAAAGTATCTATAATGTTACCAGTTGAATCAGTGATAGAATAAGTAGCATTCTTACTTTCTATAGTAGCATTTATCGTAATACGGCTATCTTCTGTTGTTTTTGTATATTCCAATAATTCTTTTGAAAATTCTTGTTCCAATCCAGTGTTGGTAGTTAAATTTGATAAATAATTATTATCATCTAATACAAAATTAGCATTAATTTTATAGATTCTAATATCTCCCGTTTCACTTGTTACTTTAATTTCAATTTCATTTAATCCAAGATTTAGTTTTAAATTTCCAATTATTTCTACTTTAGCATATTTATTATTTGGAATTGCGGTAATTTCAATATTTACTTTATGGGTATCAAAATTATATTCTAAAGTATTTGGATCAAAGGAAGGATTAAGAATAATATCTTTTACTTCTAGTGTTTTTAAAGTATTATCACTGCTTAATTCTCTTGTTACAGTTAAAGTATATACTTTTTCTACACCAGTTTCACTAGTTACGGTAATTGTGATGATATTCTCCCCTGGTACTAAATTTTTAGCATTATCACTAATTACTACTTTGGCATATTTGTTATTTGGAACTGCCTTAATATTTAGTGAATGATCATTGGTAGTAAAACTATAATTTAAGGTATCTGGATTGAAATTAGGAATTAGAGTATTCTCTTCTACTTCTAAACTAGCTAGTGTATTATCACTGGATTTTTCCCTTGTGATTATTACAGAGTATGTTCTAGTAGTTCCATCTTCTGCAGTCACAACAATATTATTTTCAGAAGGATTATCTGATAATAAATTAATATTTTTTACATATACACTACTATTTCCAATTGATGCACGCTTTTTACCATTAGAAGTTGCAGTTAAGACTACATTCGTTATATCATTTGGTAAATTTAATACATATTTATCATATAATGGATCAAAATTTGGTGTTAGTATGTAATTTTCATTACCATTTGTTACTAATAATGATTGTAAGTAATTATCATTGTAGCCAGTACGATTTACTATTAATTTATAATCACAAGTTGATTTATCTTCTGATGTTACTCTAATAGTTATTTCATTTTTACCAGCAATTAAATTATTGTAATTACCTATTATTTGATATGTAGAAGTTGCTGCTTGAGGTGTTGCATTTATAGTTAGTTTTTCAACTTCTCCAGTTACATATAAATAATATACAAATTTTGTAGATTCAAACTTTTCTGTTAGTGTAGCTTCATCTACTGTTAAATCAGCAAGTAAAGTATTACTATTTGCTTTTCTTCTTACCACAATAGTATAAGTTAAACTGCTGCCATCTTGAGCTGTTACTACTACATTAATAGTATTTGCACCAACATTTAAGTCATATTCTTGTAAACCAGTAGAAGTTGCTAATAATTCATCTTCTAAAGTACCGGTTAAAGAGATTTTTGAAACAGAGTTTTCTACTTCTAGGTCATATTTTAAATTCATTTTGTTGAATTCTGGACTAAGAGTTATTTTTTTAGGATTATCTTTATTCGTAATATCTGTTACTGTTAAATCTGTTAAGAAAGCATTATTACTTTCTAGTCTAGTAACATAAATGTTATATTGCTTTTCGGTACCATTTTGAGCTGTTACTGTTATCTTAATAGTATTTTGTCCATAATCTAAGGTATCAGGTTTGATAATTTTTACAGTAGCATTTGGATCATCTGCTATAGCTTCTATTTCAACATTTTCTGTTTCATGAGGAACTGTTACATAATAATCCGTTATATTGTAAGAATAATTAATATCATACTCAGGTGAAGTCATCTTTAAAGATCTTAAATCAGCATTACCTGTCATATCACGGTAAATATCATAATACCATGAAGTAGTATTATTTTTATCTTCTGATGTAACATCTATTTGGAATTTATTGCTTCCACCTGATAATTCATATAAACCATCACCATTTACTGTTTGGAAATAATGAGCTTTATCTACTACCATTACGATTTCACGGATAGTATATGGTACTTTTACTTGATATGAGTTAGTATTTTCATCAAATTTATAAACACAAGCACCTTCCATAGAAGAACAGTATTCTTGAAGTAAACCATTAATTAAAATATTTTTAGGAGAAGCATTAGTATCAGCTTTTCTTGTTACTACTACTTTATAAGTTTTGGTATAACCGTTTTCAGCAGTTACCACTAATGGTATTTCTGTAGTACCAGCTTCAATAATATAATCACCATTTCCAACAACACTTGCTTTACCATCTGCTGGAACTCCTTCAATATTAATTTCAACTTCATCACTTGCTAAGGTTAAGTAATAAGTATCGGTATTATAATCCCAGTCTGGAGTCATTACTCCTTTATTTGAAATGATACCATCAAGGTAGTTATTTTCACTTTCTTGATAAGGAATTGTGATTTTGGCATAACCATTACCGGCATGTCCTGTTTCTTGTGTTCCTGTTGGTGAAGTAAAGGAATTAGAACCACTTAAGGTGTTAGCATTTGTTAAATAATAATCACTGTTTAATAGCCATTTACTGTCATTTTCAATTACGGATGCATTTTCTTCAGTATAGATGAAACCAGATCCACCACCGCCACCGTTAGACCAGCCGCTTGTAGCTCCACTTCCACCACCGTACCAGCCGCCACCGCCGCCGCCACCGTAGTAATTTCCACCACTAGTAGGAGCGTTAGCACCAATACCAAATTTACCTATTGTTCCAATTGCACTACTATATTTTCCGTAAGTTCCACCTTCTGTTTGTGTACCACCACCAGCTTGTGTTCCACATGAACCACTGGAACTAGTACCACCACCATTAAAGCCTCCACCTACAGCACCACTAGCACAACCGTCTGATCCGTGTCCGCCACCACCACCAGCAACGATTACACGACTATATAAAGAGTCTGTACCAATACGAATATCTGATGCTCCTCCACCTTTACCAACGCGAGAAGTACCACCACCATTAAATCCACCACTGGCACCACTTCCACCAGCATATACATAAAGAATAGTACCTTTGGTTAAGTAAATATTACCATAAGAGTAACCACCACGGCCACCACCATTACCACCTTGGGCTCCCCAAACTTCTAGTAAATATTCATGGTCGTATGGAATAATTACAGTTTGAACATTACCATTATAACTTAAATCTTTTTCATAACCACTTACAGTTACTCGTTTTACATGAAGAATATAAGTTGTTGTATCAACATGTGGTTCTGTTACATTGATCGTAATATCAAAATTGTCAGATTCAATGTAGCCATCGCCAGTTACTGTAGCTTTAGCTTCATTATCATATAAATCAACAATAGTATTCACTGCAGCTATATGACTTTCAAATTCAATATCAAATTCCGTTTGATCATTAGGAATTGGTATTTCTATTACTGAACCACCACTACTGTTAAAGGTTAATTTTTTAATTTTACTTGAGTGAGGTAAAGTAATGTTTAAAGTATAAGTTTTCGTACTTGTACCAGTTTCATTGGTTACTGAAATTGGTATTTTATAAGTATTATTTTTATTAGAAATATGACCGATATTAGTAATAATTTGGTCAGCTGAACCTTTATCAACTGTTAAATCATACTCATCCATATAATAAGGTAAGGTTACATTATAAGTTAAAGTATCTTTATCAAAAGTTTTATCAGAAAATTCAGAGATAGAATGTTCATCAAAATAGATATTATTTAAATAATCAATATCATTTGCTTCACGGTGAATGTGATATGTAAATACTTCTACAGCGCCATTAATATAAGTAATGGTTATATTATAAGTATTATCACCAACGTGAATTTCTTGTTTACCATCACCATCTACTTTTAAGATAGAATCACTATCAGTTACTGTGAAGGTTACTAAAGAAGAATCATTACTAGATAAAGTTCCAGTATATTCTTTTGTATCATAATCAAATTCTTTATCTAAAGTAACATTATCACTAACGATAATATCATAATCATATGATAATGAGAAAGATATTTTAACGAATCCATTACCAGTATGACCTGTTTCATTACCACCTTTTGGTGCTGGGAAGCTAGTGTTTCCTGCTTTAGTAGATGCTTCAGATAGATACTGACTAGATGATAATAAGTATTCATCAGGTACAATAGACGCGTTTGATTCGGTCCAAACAAAACCAGAACCTCCACCGCCTCCACGGTCATCGTCTCCAGAACCGTCAACGCCAGCTCCGCCACCGCCGTACCAGCCGCCGCCACCGCCTCCGCCGTAGCCACCATTAGCCGCAATACCCGCTCCACCTTTTCCAAATGTTCCATTATTTTCGCCTGCTAAAGTCTGAGTAGCTCCTTGGGCACCATTACCATAACTGCCATTACCAATTCCGCCAGTAATTCCACCACCAAATCCTCCGGCGTTGCTAGTTGCTCCGACAGAGCCACCACCTCCAGCAACTATTAAACGATTATATAATGATTGGCCACCTAAGCGAATATCTGATGCACCACCACCATAGATAGTGCCATAACCTGCTTTTCCGCCACCGTTCCAGCCACCATTATTACCGTTACTTCCAACATATACATATAAAATTTGCCCTTTATTTAAGAAAATTTGCCCAGTTGAATAGCCACCTGCTCCACCATTATTAGCTCCACGATGTCCACCTTGGGCACCCCATGCTTCAAGAGTATAAATTCCAGCTGCAGGAGCAATAAATTTTTGTGGCAAGCCACTATATTCATAACCATAAGATCCTGTTGTACCACTCATTAAGTAATCACTTTGCTTATGGAAAGTAATTTTATAATTAACTGTTAAACCAGTAATATCATTTTTTACATCAACACTATATACATATTGTTTACTGTTTGTGATATCATAGCTGCCCGTATGACTTTCAACCATAGAATAGCCATCATTTAATTGAAGATTAACAGTGATACTATTTACACTATCAAGTACTGAAATATTGTATTCATAAATTGTATAATCAAAATCAATTGGAACTGCACCATCATTAATCGTAATATCAGCAACACCATTGATTAATTTAGGACTAATTCTGACATAACCATCACCAGGATGACCAGTTTCGTTAGAACCAGTTGGTGACAAAAACGAAACATCACCATTTATTAAAGAAGCATTCGTTAAATAGTTTTTATCAGTAACTAAGTAACCTTGTGGTACATATTTACTATTTTCACTAGTAAAAGCAAAATTGGAACCACCGCCACCGCCACGATCATCGTCACCAGAACCATCAGGATTAGCTCCACCGCCGCCGTACCAGCCTCCGCCACCGGCACCAGCATAGCCGCTATTTCCAAATGCTCCGTCTCCACCGTAGCCAAAGCCAGCACGATAACTTCCAGCTGCATTAATAGAACCTGCTGTTCCACCTGAACCATATCCACTTGAACTTGTACCAGCAGCTGCTCCTGAATTAGCACCCACGGAACCACCACCAGCAGCAACTATGACTCTATTATATAAAGTATTACCACCATAACGGATATCAGTAGCACCACCACCATACATATTAGTAGTTTCATGCCAAACACCGCCTGTCGTATAATAACCAACGGTATGACCACCACCATTATAACCCTTTTTTAAGCCATCTTTTGTTAAGGTAGAACCAGATCCACCTACGTAAATATATAATACTTCACCTTTTACTAAATACATATCAGCTTTGGCATAGCCACCTTTTCCACCATTATTACTTCCACGGTGTCCACCTTGTGCCCCCCAAGTTTCAAGAGTATAAATACCTGTTGCTGGTACATAAAATTTTTCATAATCACCAGTATATGAGTAACCATATGATACACTGCTACGATTTTCTAAGTAAGCATTTTGTTTTTTTACTGTTACTGTATAAATTTGCACAACACCAGTTTCATTATCTGTTAAAGTAATAGTATTCGTAACAGATAATTTATTAGTCATATCGGTACTACGATTTGATTGAGTTAAATTGTAACCTTCCTCAGTAGTTATATTAAAACGAATATTTTCAATGTCATTATCTACAGTTAAATCATAATTATAGATATTATATTTATAATCTATTGGAACATTTCCACGATTGATTTCAAAATTAGTAATTCCATCTAATTTTACAGCAGTTATTTTAGCATAACCATCACCTGTTCTATTGCCATCAGTATAGTCAATTGATGTCATTAAATAATCATTAGAAACAGAATAGCCGCTTGGTACATATTGCTTAGTTTGTGAGTTCCAAGTAAAACTTGAACCACCGCCTCCACCGCGATCATCGTCACCAGAGCCATCAGGATTAGCTCCACCGCCTCCGTACCAGCCACCTCCACCAGCACCAGCATAACCGCCTGAACCAGAAGTTCCATCACCACCATAACCAAATCCTGCACGGTAACCACCAGCTGCTGATAAAGAAGCTCCACCGCCGCCAGAACCATATCCACCTGAAGTTTCCCCGGTAAGACCACCATAGCCACCGGCACCAGCTCCAACGGAACCTCCACCGCCAGCAACAATTAATCTTGATTTAAGGCTTGCCTCATTATTCCATTCACCAGATACAAAACGAATATCAGTAGCACCACCACCATATATTTTTAACTGTGGTTGAAATCCTCCACCATTGTATCCTGTATGAGTTTGACCATTACCACCAACATAAATATATAGAGTATCTCCTCTTTTTAGATATACTTCTCCTGTTGCATAGCCACCTTTTCCACCGTTATTAGACCCACGGTGTCCACCTTGAGCTCCCCAAGTTTCAAGTTTATAAATACCACTTCTTGGAACAACAAAAGTTTGATAATCACCTGTGTAATTAAATTCATATATATTACTATTAGTTCCTGCATTTACTATTGGTAATCCCAAAAATCCTGTTAATAAAGTTACTAGCAAGATACTAAATACCCTTTTATTTAAATTTTTAAATACTCTATTCATACTATCACCATTTTACTCTATAAATAAGTATACTATATTTGTCTTATTTTGTCATTAAAATGGAACTTTTTTTTCACTTTTGTACGCATAAAAAGTCTGCTATATTTAGCAGACCATCTATTTCTTATTTTGTTTCTTCTACTTCAAATCCACACACTAGATTTGTATCAATACGGTAATCCTTTTTACCATAAGGTTCTTTAGGGTAAATAATAACCATTGAATTTGTTTTATCACATTCTTGATTTGTTTTACTATTTACAAATTTCTTGATAATTTCTTCTGACTCATCTTTTTTATAACGAGCTAAATTATCTAAACTTACTTTAATACCAATATCAGTATATTTTTCTAAGAATGTTTTCTTTTCTTCATCAGTTTTCCCTATTTGATTATAGTAAAAATCTTCATAAAATGATATCCCTAGTTCTTTTAATTCTTTTGTTAGTTTTTGAGATTCATTTTTTGAGTTATTATTAAATATCAAAAATAAGCTGATAATTACTATTAATAGTAATACAATACCTCCTATTATATAATACTGTTTTTTATTTAGTTTTTTTAAATTTATTTTTTTCATACTTCTACCTACCTAACGCATTCATTATAACATATTTTTATCATTTGAAACATATAAGTGTAAAAAAATACTAACTCTCTATCTCTATTTAGAGAAAGTTAGAATTAGTATTTATATTTATTATCATTTTATTACTCAAATTATTTAAATAAATTTAAAATTTGTTGAAAGAAGTTGGTTACACTTTTCGTTATTTTTTGTATTAGGCTTTTTTCTTTTTGAGTAGTAACTTGGTGTGAAACTATTGTATTCTTTTCCTCTTTTTTACTTTCTACTTCTTCTTGTTTTACGATTTCAGTATTTTCTTTTTCAGCATTTAAATTTATTTCATTTTCTGGTTCTACTTTGATTTCTTTTTCATTCTTTATAGATTCAGTGTTTATAACTGGTATTTCTATATTTTTTAGTTCTTCATTTTTATTTTTTTGGATAATATCAATTTCTTTAGTTACCACATTAGTAGCAATATAATCTTTACTATCTGTTAGTTTTGCGTTTGTTAGAGTAATTGTAGTAGTACCTTCTTGTAAAGCTTTGAATGTAAATTCATATACAGTTAAATTATCTTTAATACCGTTCTCTAGAGTAAAATCAAGTCCAGCTATTTTATAGTTATAATCCTCATTAATTTGAAATTGGTATGGTGTATCTATTCCTTTTGAAGAAATATATTCAATTTTTGTGTTATCAAATGATAAATTACCACCCATACTAACAACACCATCGTAAGTATCTTTAATATCTTCAACATTCATTTTTACTGTAAAAGTATCTCCAACTGTAACTGTATCATCACTATTAAATGATACTGTAGCATTTCCCATAGCATAAACAGAAGTAGTAGAGCTTAATAAACCAATTGTCATTAATCCTATAAGTATTTTATTTTTCATATAAATTTTCCCCCTTTTTATCTAAGATGCTCCTTTCCTTTTAAGTTGTGCGTTATTATACCACAAAATGTCAAAAAAAGCAAACTTTTTCATTTCTATAAGTTGACATTTACATTTTTTTAAGATAGAATTGAAATGTACTCAAAAAAGAGGAATAAACATATAATAAAATATATGGGTCTATAGCCAAGTGGTAAGGCGTGGGACTGCAACTCCCTGATCGTTGGTTCAAATCCGACTAGGCCCTCCACTTTTATGCGGACATAGTTTAATGGTAGAATACAACCTTGCCAAGGTTGCTGTGGGGGTCCGATTCCCCTTGTCCGCTCCATAAGGAAATACGCTCGAACTTTTCGAGTTTTTTTAATACAACTAACTCAGGTTTGGGTTAGTTTTTTTGTATATCCAACTTCCACGTGTCAAGCTTGGAAGTCATACAAAGACTATCCTACAAAGAAAGTATGGTATTTATGGTAAATATTATTAAGCAAGAAGTTGTTATTGAAGAATCATTAAAAAAGAAGTTAGAACTAACATGCGAGTTTTCAAATACTACTTTAAAAATCATAAATGGTAGTATAAGAAAAATTGATAGGACTAACTTAACTTATGTCGAACCACATAGAATAATAATTAATGATATAACATTTCTCGCTTTTAATTATTCTAATGAGATATTCATCGAGAACTTATCTAATAAGATTAAACTATCTGAATTAGAAGATAACAAACAATCTATTAATAAACAAATAACTAAACTTAATAAAGATAAAAGCGATATAACCGATGAAATCGACCAAAAGAAAAGGATAAATAATAAAATTGTATTAAAATCTAAAAATAAAATGCATGATGAAATTAATAAATTAACCGAAGAAAATATTCATTTAAGGTTTGAAAATAAACATATTAAAGAAAAATATGAGCAATTAGAAGAAAAAACAAATTATCTAATTTATCATCTAAATAAAGTGTTTGAAAAACTCCCTGAGTTTATTCAAAAGATAGTTGAAAAATTATTTAATAATAAAGTTTTAAGTTTATTTTCTTTTAAACATGATTACGATCCGGAATAACGAAAAACAAATCAAGAATATATAAGAAAGCATAATATATTTAATAAAAGAGAAATTGAAAAAGCAACTAAACATATTAATGATGAAATGGAAGAATCTGCTGAAAATTTTTATGTCGATAAAAAATATAAAGAAAAAGACGATGGCTTGTCGTTGTAAGCTATCGTCTGAATTATCTGTTCATTCCTTTTTCTTCAGAATTATTCATCATTCTTTCATAAAACATTTGATTATATTGCATTACTTCTTCCATAGTAGCAACATCTTTTCCATCACATGTTTTATAAGAAATACCTCTTCCAAAATCAGTTCTTGGATCAATCTTTGGTTCTAAACCTTTACCATAATCAGTTATGTTATCAATTGGTTCTGGATTTAAATATAAATCTTTTTTATCCATTTGTATTCCTCCTTACAATTTAATTATACACTATTTTTATTTTTTTACTATATTTTTGGAAAATGTGGTATAATTTATATAGAAGTTAGTTGTATTAACTTATATAGTGATAGTTTCAAATTATCTTATCTATCGCTCCATTTGAATTAATACTCGCACACTTATATAGTGATTGCGAGTTTTTTAATCTGTTTTTATTTAAGAATACTCTACCCTTTACAAAAAAGTGTCACAAAACTAAACGAAAAAGAGCTATCAATCTCCATAAAAAGAATAAGATAGCTCTTTTATAATATAAAAATTAACAGTTTTTCTATTTATAATTATAATCAAATTTATGTATTTCTAAATGTTTATCTGATTTATCATACTTCATTGCATATATTTCATAGTTACTAGCTATAGTAGGTAAAGTATTGTATTCATTAGTAGTTTTATTATAAATTGAATAGTAGGCATCAAAGTCAGATTTTAGTTGTGATGGAATTAATATTTTTAATTCTGATTTTATTTCTTTATTTAAAATCCAGTTATTACTATTCTCAATACCATTTACCAAATCATTTACATCTTCCTTATCGTAATAAACATTAATGATTGTGTAATTTGTTTTATCTTCATCAAAATAGGTTCCCCAATTTTGAATTTCAAGTTCTCCATTATTTGGAAGAGGTGCATCAATATAATTTTTATATGCATCAATTTTATTATAATCCTGTTCAAAGGTTGGCATTAGGCAAAACGAACCATATATTAGCATTAAAAATCCTATTATAAATCCACCAACAATATTTTTAGTACATTTAAAACCAGCATTTTTATATTTAAATCCCAAAATAATAGATAACACTGGAATTGGCAACCAACACCAAAATACCCAAGCATTTCTAATAAAGTTAAATCCATGTTGATGATTTATTTCACTAACAAAAGCAAATGTCCACAACGCTCCCCATAAACTGCATATCGTTATTATAAATAATATATTCATAAAATTTCTAATAAATTTAGGATTATGATATTCTTTAACACCTTTAAAATTAGAATTATCCCCTATATGATTCTCTATTTTAAAAGTTGTCCTTATAAAATTTATTAACTCTAAATCACATCTATTTTTCTGCAAATTTATAACCATATTTTGGTTAGGATATTCTAAATAAAAATTAGTATCATTCTCAATTAATCTAGTTATTTCTGAGTAGTTGGCTGTTATTGAAACATTTTTCCCTTTTCTTATAAAATAATCCTCATAAAACTCTATTTCAGAACTAGCTTCTATTTCACCACGCTGTAACCTAGCATTGTGAACTTTTTCTGCCATTGATCCCAATCTTATTCTATATAAAATTAACAAATATATTTCAAATACTATAAAGAAAATCAGTGTTTCAATCCAACTTTGAGAGATTATTGCAATGAAAGCTGTTATTAATATATTAAGAATAGTCCCTCTAAGTGCAAATACCCAGTACACTCTTTTAGGAAAATACTTTACCATCTTTTTATATTCATAACCGTCCACTATACTTTCACAAATATATAAACATTTACTATTTTTTTTGCTTCTTTTTCTTTATTCAATTTAACCACCTCTATAATAAGATATATTTTATAAATAAAGTATAACATATTTCTAAGTGATTTTTCATATTCTGTATCATTATTTAAAACTCAACATTATTATGATTAAATTTAACTGATAAATTCTTAGTGATAAACAAAAACTACCGAAATTATTTTAAATTGATAATTAACAGATATTATTATAGACAAATTTTTAGAAATCTCATGAAATTATGATAAGAAGATATAACTATTTTCATCAATTTCTGAAACAATATATTTACCAATTTGTATCTTTTTGACGTTTTTTTAAAGTTTTTCCAGCATGAACACTGTTTTTATACCAACTTTTTAACATGTCTTCATTTATATTTATGTTATTAATAAACTCTTCTTTTGTGCATTGCTCAAAACCATTAGTATTATAATGGTTATACCTTTTACCATAGCTATGTGATGTACTTGTGTGTTTTCTAAAATTTTCTCTACCACTAGTTGGTGTAGGATTGTTTTGATTATCAAATCCTGTAGTACTATTGTTTTTTTGATATTGTCCACTTTTTCTTAATGTTTCATCATATAATCTTCTAGACTTTGTATCTTTTAAAACTTTATAAGCCTCATTTATTTTGTACATCATTTCGTCATTTGCATCTGGATTAACATCATGGTGATATTTCATAGCCATTTTTCTATAAGCAATTTTAATTTCTTCGGAAGTTGCTGTTGGCGATATTTTTAATATTTCATACAAAGTTTGTTCATTATTTTCTTGCATAAATTTTTCTCCTTGAATTTGACTCATATTATATCATAAACTATATAATTTATATATAGCTTTTTTGCATAGTTAATCTTTTCTTTTGCCAATCAAATGTAAAAGTAAAACGAAATTGATTATAACCATAAAAGAAAAGTGAAAATGTAAATTTTAAAAATCATAGTTAAGTAACAAAAAAATGATCCATCTTAAATTTAACTTATAATCTATTAATGTTATAAACGAAAGTTACTGAAATTATTTTGTATTTGATAGTATAGCTTTTTTCTCAATATTATTTATTATATTAATAAATCTAGCAGTAATATTTTTATTTTTATGATAGAATAATGATGGTGATATTACATGAATATTTATAAAAGTTTAAATGAAGTTACACAATACATTGACCAAAATTTAAGTGAAGAAATTAATTATGATGTTTTAGCTAAAATGTTAGGTGTAAACACTTATACTATGCAAAGATTATTTACTATGATAGCTGGAGTTTCTCTATCTGAATATATAAGGAAAAGAAGATTATCTTCTGCTGGATATGATATATATACTAATAATATGAAAGTTATAGATATTGCTGTTAAATATCAATATAATAATGCTACTTCCTTTTCAAGGGCATTTGAAAAGTTTCATGGTATTAAACCAAGTTTAGTAACTAAAACAACAAAATTAAAAATTTTTCCTAAAATTATTTTTGATGAAAATATAAATATAACTACCGAGCTTGATTATGAAATTATTACACTGGATGAATTTAATTTGTATGGTATTAGTATTACTACTAACAATAAAAATATAGGAAATGATGCTCCTCGCTTTTTTCAACAAACAGAACAAAAATTTTTACAAAAATATGGGGAAATAAAATATGGAATGATTACCTATAATCCAAAAAGGGAAGAAAGTCAAAAATATTATTGCTTATATGAACAAAAAGCTAAAGAGCTTGAACATATATTTATTCCTAAAAGCAAATGGCTAAAATTTACAATCCACTCACAAAATGCAAATGATATACAAGATATATCTCATAAATTCTATAATGAATTTTTACCTTCTTCTAAATATAATTTAAAAGAATTACCTGAGCTTGAATACTATCATGACAATATAACTGATTTTTTAGTAGCTATTTATTAAACTGATAAAACTGATTACTAAAAAGTCAGTTTTATCTTTTTATTTTATGATATATTGAGCTAGAGGTGATTATTATGAAATCAGTTAATGAAATATATTTAACTAAAAAATGTATTTCCAATGATGAGTGGATAAAGTTAATTCATACTATATCCATATATAATGGCATCTTAAGAAAATGGAAGATAATAGTTACTAATGATAAAAATAAACTTCGCTATTTTGTTAAAACTAATTGCAATTTACCAACAACAATTAATAATTTAGATTCATTTTTATTCAAAGTTTCCTGTGATATTAATTGTCCAAAAGAAACATGTCCACTCTTTTTTCTTCCTAAAATTGATAATAATATTATAGATTTAATAAATTATAATAAAATAAAAAATAAAGGTAATTTAGAATATTTAGAAATTAAGTTTTTTAATATCTTCAATCATAAGATAAAAGCGAAAATTAAATTTTATTTAAGAAAAAACAACATAATTAAAAAATATATTGTGATTTTTGCTCTCCCTAGTACTATTTTAGCAATAGACTTTGAGAAAAATAAACAATATTTTTATAAAACTTGTCCAAAATATTTAGATATCAGTAAAACAATTGATTTATTTGATTTTCATAAAAATAATTCATTATTATCTGTTGATACTTTTCCATATTTACAAGGTGAATTTTACCTAAATCAAAATAGTTTTTGTTTTGATAAACATACTATTGTGATGGGAGCTTCTGGCTGTGGCAAATCCAAATTTATTAGTTCTTTTATTTACAATATATATCAAGATGAAAATTTAAGAAATCTCTATAGAGTGGTAGTTATCGATCCACATGCATCATTAAAAAATGATATTGGTGGAATTGGAAAAGTATTGGATTTTAGTACTAGACAAAATAGTACTTATTTATTTGCTAATAATAAAAATGATGTTGTATCTTCTACAGAATTATTACTAGACTTATTTAAAATATTAATTGCTGAACAATATAATTCAAAATTAGAAAGAGTTTTGCGTCATTCAGTATATCTGTTATTAACTTATGAAGCTTTTAACTTTGAAAATTTAAAAAAAGTTTTATTGGATTTAGAATATCGAAACGCTCTAATTAAGCAATTAAAACATACACTACCGATCAGCATAATAGACTTTTTTTTAACTGACTTTAATGATTTAAAAACTAAATCTTATGGGGAAGCTATTTCCCCTATTATATCTTTTATTGATGAAATGGAAATGGTTCCTATATTTAATAGTCAAAATAAATGTAATAATTTAAAAGAAATTATTGATGATAATTTTTTAACATTATTTTCATTAGATAGAACTGTTTTTGGTGATAAAGTAACAAAAACTGTATCTGGACTTATTATGCAATTATTATTTACTATTATGCAAAAACAGAAAATTAATAAACATATTATATTTATTATTGATGAAGTAGCTACTATTGAGAATCCTATTTTATCTAAGTATCTAGCAGAATCTAGAAAGTATAACTTATCTTTAATATTAGCAGGACAATATTTTAATCAAATATCATCTCAACTCCAAAAAGCTATTTTTGCTAATACCATTAACTATTTTATTTTTAGGGTATCAAAATTAGATGCTAATGTCTTAGTTGACAATTTCAATATGAAAATACCATTAGATGATTCTAGAGAAAGAAAAATAAAATTATTAACAGAACTAAATAATCGTGAATGTATTGTTAGATTAGAAGCTAATAATACACTATTTCCTGCTTTTAAGGGGAAAACTTTAGAATATAAAAGTATTCCAGAAATAATAAAAGAAAATAGTATAGACATTTCACATAAGCAAAAAAAAGATGAAGTTAATAAAAGTCACTTTTATTTCAATAATAATATAAATTTAAGAGATATATTAATATCAAATTCTACTAGTAGAAAGGTTGTAAAAAAATGAATGAAGAAAAAGCATTAGAAATAATTAATAAAATATTTAAAAATGTATTTGATAAAAACAATAATTTTAATTTAGAAGAGATTTTAGAAAAATTTGCTTTTGATGTAAAACTTCCTAAGCAGGTGTATGATACTACTACAAATGAAATAACTTGGGCTGATTCTATTAATAGTGGTAGATTTATCACTAATAAAAATATGATGAAAAGGGATAATAACAAAGGTTGGTTATTGCCAAAAAAACAAATTAATAATTTAGAGGAATTAATCGATATATGGAATACCATTAACTTAACTACTACCGAAAGAGTATATAACTCTATTAATGTTATTAAAAGTGATACTATTTATAGATGTGAAAATGTATACAACAGTACAGATTGTAATGATTGTAAAAATATTATTTACTGTGACTCTTGTGGAAATAGTGAATTCCTACTAGCCTGCGGAAGATCTGGAAGTTGTAATTTTTGCATCAGAACTGATGATTCTAAGGATTGTAGTAATAGTTACAATATCATATGTTGTAATAAAATCAGTAATTCATTATTTATCCAAGATTGTTTTAACTTGTATGAATGTATGTTTTGTTCACATATTGCTGCAAAAAGATTTTGTATTGCCAATATGCAATTTGAAGAACAGGAATATTATGAAATCAAAAATAAAATTATAGAATGGATACTAAACCCTTAATTTTTTTGACTATTTATTATATTTTTTTCTATTCTAACATTTTATTTACTTCCTACAAGACTTTACTTGAATGTTCTATTAAAAAAGTGAAGTAATCCAGATATTATTTTAGAAAATTAAAATAGTATTCCTACTAATTTATACTCAAATTTTAGTAGCTAATTACATTTACTGAAGTAGTGTTATGGTAAATGATATAGTATTTAAAACATTTTCATCGTTTTTACCTATATAAATAAAAAGTGATGTAGAAAATAAAGGTGTTACTTTACCAACATAATCTTTATAAATTAAACTATCAGTAAGTTGTATATTACTCCAACTGGGTTTGTTATAAATTTCTTTTCTAGTTAGTGTTTAGTTTTTTTAAATACTAATTTAAAATCTTCAATTTTTTACTACTTTATATTATTAATTTTCCTAATTATAGATATTGTCACAGTCAAGAAGAGGTTTTCTTACATACTTTATATTAACTATTATGGAGGTTAAATTATGAATCATAAAGATAAGATAAATGAAATTATAGAAGTAAGTAAAAAGCGTTTGGAACTTAAAAAAATTGGTTTACTTCCTTATGCAATTGGGCCAACTGGTCCTACTGGGCCTAGTGGTAGAGGGTTAGAAATTATGGGTAGTTATGCTAGTTTAGAAGAATTAAAAAAAGATCACCCTACTGGTAAAGATGGCGATAGTTATATTATCAATGGTGAATTATATATTTGGGATTCTACTATTCATAACTGGACTGATATTGGTAATATTAATGGGCCTAAAGGAGATACTGGAGATACTGAGACTTTTATTATTCAAAAAACTACTACAGGAGAAGCTGGTACAAAAGCACAGGTAATTGACAATAAAACTGGATTAGAACATCACTTAAATTTTATAATTCCTAAGGGTGATAAAGGTGAGACTGGTAACGAAGGTAAAATGGGGCCTACTGGTCCTAAAGGAGAAAAAGGAGAAATAGGTCCTATAGGAATTCAAGGGCCAACTGGACCAACTGGACCAACGGGACCACGAGGAACTGCTAGTCCAACTGATTATAATACTATTGGCTTTGCTAGTATTATAGATACCAAAAAAGCTGGAACTACTCAAATTGGTAACACAAGAGTAATCCCTGGCGTTAGTGATTATATAGTGATTAACGGTAATAGTATCACGATTAAAAAAACTAGTGTGTTTGAAATTGTACTTTGTGGTAGAATTTCTGGAGTTACTCAAAATACAGGAGCATCTTTTTCATTATTTAATATAGAAACAAATGCTGTAGTTAGTGACTTATTATTTGTATTAGAAGCAGGAAATACGCCTGATATGAATTTTTCTGAAATGACTGTAACAGATATTATAGGTCCTACTACTTTAGAAGTTAGAACGACTATTAATGGTAATGATGAAATTAGTTTTTCAGAAATGAATGTATTACTTAAAAGCTATAATATTTAGAAAATAAAAACTATAAACAAATTTAAAAAGTAAAGCTGTTTATAGTTTTTTTATTATTTTAATAAATGGTAGACATGATTAAGACATTAGATATTGTTCCTTTTAAAATAATTTTTAGTAGATATGAGCACATCAAATTACATAAATTTATTATTTTTTCGATAGTGTATTCACTTTGTTATTAGGTACCTACTTAAAAGTTTTAGTCTTTAAAGAATAGTAAAAAGAACCTATTAAAAGGCTCCTGTTTGATTATTTTTAGGATAAACGATTAATTGTTCTGGTAAGAGATAAATATTTTGATTATAGTATAAGATCTCATTTACTGGTACTTGTAAATCTTCTGTAATCTTTTTAAGAGTATCATCATCTTTGGTAATATAAACTCCTACTCCAGCTTTTGGTATTAATAATGTTTGGTCTGGATAAATATATTCATTTAACTCTAAACCATTTATTTCTGCTAATGTTTTATCACTTATATTATACTTTTTAGCAATTGCATATAAGTTATCACCTTTTTTTACAGTATAGTATTCAAAGGCACCATTATTACTACTATTAGTTGTAGTATTCATGGTATTACCATTTGCATTATTAGTAGAATTATTATTGTTAGAAATAGGAATAATTAATTCTAAGCCTGGCACCAAATAATAAATATTTTCTAAATTATTTTCTCTTACTAAACTAATAACATCAACATTAAACTTTTGTGCAATACTATTAATAGTATCACCTGGCATCACAATATAAGTTTGCATAATAACCTCCTACATCATTATATGTAAAAAGGTTAGAATATTAACTATTTTTGATAGATATCTACTCTATTTACCGTATTATAACGAAGTTCATTATTTTTTAAAACTGGTATAATGTTAGATCCTTCGTCTTGATAATATAGAGTATCATCTATTATAAAGTAAATTGTATTTGCTACTACTTTTAAGTTATGAATACCATTTTGTTTATATAATAAGATAGGACTATCTAAATGATGATTAGATACTCGATATACTTCTCCTTGTTTTGTTAGAATGTAATAATTATTATTACTCATGATAATTTGTTGGTAATCAAATTTATTTTTTACTTCTTCTACTATTTCTTCTTCAAATAATATATGATTTTCTCTAAAGTCATAAATATTAGCATTTTGCCATTTTCCATTATATAACTGTCCACCTATTTCATTACTACCAATTAATCTAGCTATTTTCTTTACTGGATTTATCTCTATTTGTAGTAAGTTAGAAGGATCTGTATAATATAGTTTATTATCAACTATGCCATTAATATAAGTATCACTTGATAAAGTATACCCTAAAGAAATAGTATCTGTTTTTGAATTTTCTAGATTAATTAAGGTAACAGAATCAAATTCTTGAACTTTACTACTCAAATAATTTGGTACAATATAATAATTTCCTACTAAATAGCCTTGAGTATTTTCATACTTATCAAAGTTTAAAATAGGTTTTACACTTGCATTTTTACTACGAATAATCTCAATTCCTTTATAATTCCATAAAGTAATGGTATCTTTTTCTTTTAAATTCTTAGTATATACACTAGAAGTTCCAACTGCTTCTTTGGTTTCTAAATCAATATTAAAAGGCTCTATCTTAATATTTTTTTCTGTTAAAAACGCTTTCATATTCGTAATAATACTTTGATTTGGTAAAGTCAATTCTGTATATAATTGATTATCTTGAATACATTCTATATAAGTACCCGTTTTATTTTCTAATATTGGGTAAATACACTCTATACCATTTTCTTGATAATATAAAATTTCTTTAATAATCTTCTTTTGTTTATTATATTGATTACCAATTACATAAGAATATTTATGATTATCATTGGTAATTAAAATATCATAAATATCAGTAGAAGTTTTTTCATATACTTCATCTACTTGAAACTTTTTATCGTTAAAATATACTTCATAATTTACTTCATGTCCTTTTTTAAAGAAAGTAAACCCCCACTCAAAAGCTAAAAACATTAAAATCATTAAAATTAAAATAGAAATTACTTTTTTCACACTAACCACTTCCAATTATATTTATTATATCTAATATTTTGCCCAAAAAAAAGATAAATTTACTATTTATCTTTTGAAATTCTTAATTTTTGCTTTTCTTTCATCATATAATCGGTAATCATAGTTTCAATTTCAGGAAGTGCTCTCTTATCAATATTAGATAGAGTTACAAATTCATTAATAGTATCAATATAAATTTTTCCCCAAATCATACCAGATAACACTTTTAAATCGTTAAACATATCGGGCGTAATAGAATCTAAAAAGTAACCAAACACTACTCTTTTACGACCTATCAAGATTCTTTTATTGGTTAAAGCTATAACGGCAGTAGAAAAAAGATCAAACATATTATCATTTTTTTGAGCAGTAAAAGCATAAAGTATTTTCTCATTTGGATTTAAATGTTTTTCCACAATCTTAGCATTCTTTTTAATACGCCAAGCTACACTCATTTTATATTTTTTCTTAAATTTACTTGCTAATTCATAAGCAGAGTTACCTTTATTATCCATAACTACACTACCCTTCTTCATAGCCTTATTATATCATATCTTCGATAAATTTTAAAATATTTTCTAATATGTCATCAATAAAACTAGTAATTGATGCTAGTAAATTATCAAAGAAGCTTTGAAAAGAATTTTTCTTTTTAGTATTTTTTAATTTTGTTTGCGTACTTTCAGTAGTAGTTTCTTTTTTCCATATTCCTACTTGACTATTTTTTGCTTCTTTTTCACTTTCCTCTAAGGAAGAAAAATACTTAGAATTACTATATAAATTATCTACTTTACCATATCCAGATTTTATAATACTATCTTGAATTAATATATCATCTACAAAAACCCAAGCAAGGGTTCTGCCATATACATCTTCTTCTTTAAAATTATCATCTGTTACTAATTTTATTTCTTTAGCTTTTGTTAGAGTCGTACAAGTATACTCTTTTGCTTCTTTTAAAATAGGAGTTTCTACACTACTTACTCCATCATCAATATCTTCTATATTAAGTGCTAAAAATCTTACTTTGATGATACTATTACTAGATGTTCTAAATTTAGCAGTATTAATATCTACACATTCTTCTAGTGTTACTTTTTCTTCTACTACTTTTTCTTGTTCTTCTTTATCTATTTCTTCTGCATAACTCATAATGGGAGAAAATAAAAGAAATCCCATTAAAAACATATATACTACTTTTTTCATAATTCACCTACTACTTATATTGATTAATTTCTAAAATAATATTATCTTTTTTTGTATTTCCTAATTTTGTACCAATCTTAAATTTTCCCACATGACGAATGGATAAAATATCATTTTCTTTTAAAAGAATACTATTATTTTTTAATTCTTGATAATTTAAGAATATTTTTTTAGATGTTATTAAATCCTTTACTTGACTACGACTTTTATTTGCTAGTTTACTAACAATAATATCTACTCGCATACTACTTACCATAATCGTAAAATTTTGAAAATGATTTTCTGTTAGTGATAATTCAGATATAGGAATTAATTCAATTAATTTGTTACCCACATAATGAAAGTTCTCTAATAGATATGAGTCTAATTTAGAAAGACTTACATAATAACTATCTTTTTCTACAAAGATATCACCTATTACATTATCATTTAGACCAAGTGCAAATAAGCTTCCTAAAATTTCAGAGTGAGTAAGAGAAGTATCTGCTTTTATTTGATAAAAAGTAAGATAAGATTCATACTCTCCAAAATAAATAATTTTCTTTTCTAAAAAGGGATACTTATCATAGATAGAATATGGTATCTGATAATAATTTAAGTAGTTTGTAACAAGTTTCATTTCACTAGGATTTAAAAAGTTACTGGCTACTCCTTTTTGTGTTTTCTGATATTGTCTGTATTTATCTAATATACTAGATACTAAAGTTCTATCTTTTTTATTTAAGGTTAACAATTTATCTTTTTCTATCATAACATCTCCAGTAATATTATATATGATTTTGAATAGAAAAAAAAGAAATGTCTTTCACTATACATTTCTTTACAGTTTTATTATCTTGCTTTTAAAGATAAATTTTCTTTGGTGTAATACTTTTTTCTAAAACTTTTTGTTTTTCTTCTATGATAGGATTCACTATTTTAAATTCAATATTATCATGTTCTAGTTTATGAGAGGCAATTTCTAGTAAACATTCATGACAATTATGTTCAAAGAAATTACATCTAGATTCAAAACCAGATATATGATTACCGCTAGCACATAAATCATAATCTTCCCATACTTTTACTATTTCTAATGGTGTTAGTTTTCCTTTTTTATGAATCTCATTTTCCTGTTCTTCTGTAATTGAAGCATAAAATCTTTTTATCTGTGCTTTTATAATAATATGTTCACATAATTTTTTTAAAGATACTATTTGTCCTTTGCTTCCTGTTGTGTAAATAGCTAAATTAATCACATCATCATCTATATTATCAAGATACATCAGAAAGAATCTTCTATACTCGTTATAATTGTCAAAAATATATACATCATTAAAATCAGATTCACTAATATTTAAATCAAGTTTATCTTTGACTTCTTTAATCTCAATATGTTTTTTTATTTTTGCTTTTGTAATATGCAAAAATAGGCTTGTTTTTAAATCTAAATTTTTCATTTCAAATCTTCCTCCCAGAAAGTTATTAAAATTAGAATCATCATACAAATCTAATTAATATATTTAAAATATATTTCTTCTATTTTGTCTTTACATAATAGATTTTCTTTGATAGTTATGTTTTCATATTATAGCCACTAAGTAAATTGGTGTCAACTAAATTATATATTTTTATTTTGATACAATCTATCCAACAATAACATAATAGTTAGAAAAAGTGGACAAAAAGTCCACTTATTTTTATTTATGGTGCCGATTATCGGATTCGAACCAATGACCTACGCGTTACGAGTGCGTTGCACTACCAACTGTGCTAAATCGGCATAAAAAAACACTACTCAAATATGAGTAATGTTAAACTCAATTTTGGTGGGCTGTTAGGGATTCGAACCCTAGACCCACTGATTAAGAGTCAGTTGCTCTACCAACTGAGCTAACAGCCCAAAATTTGAATTACTTCTATAGTATATCATAAAAATTAAAAAAGAAAATATTTTTTTTATATTTTCTTCAACTTTTTTCTATCCTGAAATTTCAAAGTAAAATTCATTCCTGATAAAAAGGGTTGCATTTACTTTGCTATTTTACCTCTTTATGTTCCTTTAAGTAGGAATAGTCTGGTTTAGAAAGGCAAAAATTAACTTTACGAATTTAACATTTCTTATTTTTTTATAGTCCTCTTAAGTGGGAATATCTAAATTAAAAAGGGCAAATCTTACTTTGTAAATATTTCTATTTTTATAATTCGTCTAGGTAATAATAATACACCAAAAAGCAGTTATGAGAATATCTTATAGTAGATAATTATAAAGGACTACATACTATGTAACCAAAAAAATCATAAACTAGATTTGCTACAAACAAATGCCTACTGAATAATTATCAACTTTTATGAAAGGAGGTATTTTCATGTGTCAAGAAAATAATAACACAAACAACAACTGCTGCTTAGCAAACATTCTAGAAGTAATTGTGAAACTACAAGACCGTAGTGAAAAATTTGATTGTTTAGGAGATGGTTGTGACCGTCCATTCTTAGGACCAACACCTGCTACTGTTTGTTACAACACTAGACCAGTTACTTTTTATCAATGCTCAAATGGAGAATTATGGAGTTTCCCTTATACATTAAATGGTGCAGATAATACAAGTAATGTATTTAGATGTGAACATGTAGAAGGTTGTTGTGCAACATGCCGTGTATTAGCTCCTAATACAGATGAAGCAACTGCTACAACTACTCCATATCTTCCAACCGATTCATACTTTACAATTAATTTAAACTGCGTTGGTGCATTAAGATGCTTACCAGATACATTTATTGCTTGTAGTTAAAAGGATCGCTAAAAGCGATCTTTTATTATAATGTTTCGAATTGTCTTAATAGGAATAATATCACCATCTACCGTAATTAAATTATCATTTAATTTACCAGCTACTTTAGTATCATAAGTTTTAGTATCTGTCTCTATCCTGACATGAATATTAAAAACATAACGACTACTTTTAAAAAGTTTTCTAATTTCTGTTTCTACACTATTAAGAGAATCTTGACTAATAGGAGTATCAACACTACGATATTCCTTTTTTTTATCATCTTGTAATCCTGCATAATACACTTTTTTATTATTATCATGACTACTACTTACATCTTTTTTAAAAATTTTAGGTAATTCTTTTTTCATACAACCTTTCCTTTCAATATATTCTATTCTAAATAAATATTTTTAAAACTTTTTTCCATATTAATAAAGAGGGATAAAATGATGAAACTAAAAAAATTTAAACTAAATAAATCATTAATAATTTGCGTATTTATTTTCATGATAATTAGTATAGTAACAATTTATAGTGCTATGACCTACTTACCAGACTATTTAGGAAATTTAGCATTCAAACAGTTTATGTGGTATTTAGTTGGTTTTTTCATGATAGTTATTGTGAATAAAATATCAGTAGAAAACATATATCATTTTAATTGGTACATATATGTTACTAGCATTTTATTACTAGCTATCTTGTTAGTGATAGGAGAACCTATTAATGGTAGTAAATGTTGGTTTACCATTCCTAAAATTGGATCTATTCAACCAAGTGAATTTGCTAAGATTAGTTTAATTTTAACAGTAAGTATCATAACCGAAAACTGGGCAAAAAAAATAAAAAAAGTCCCCACTTTAAAAGAAGAAATAATATTACTAGCTAAAATATTTATAATATGGCTAATTCCTTCTTTTTTAACTTTTCTAGAGCCAGATACAGGCGCCGTTTTTATTTATAGCATTATCGTAATAGCAATTTTATTTGTATCTCCTTTAAGAAAAAGATGGTTTATTCTTGCAATGATATTAATAGGAATTGGATTAGGTAGTTTTTTATTTTTATACTTCTTGAAAAAAGATATATTTGTAAATATATTTGGTACCGAATTATTCTACCGAATTGATCGACTTTTAGACTGGAAAAATGGAACAGGTATGCAGTTAGAAAATTCTTTAACATCAATTGGCTCTAGTAGTATTTTAGGACATGGTTACAATAAAACACCAATTTATTTTCCAGAGTCAGGAACCGATTTTATTTTCGCTGTATATGCATCTAATTTTGGACTATTAGGAAGTATCTTTTTAATAGTGATAATCTTATATTTTGATATTACCATTATAAAAATTGCCAAAAATGCTAGTAATATTACTGAAAAATTCACAGCAGTTGGCATTTTAGGAATCCTAGTATATCAGCAAATTCAAAATATTGGTATGACACTGGGAATTCTACCAATTACTGGAATTACTTTACCATTTATTAGCTATGGTGGTTCTTCACTACTTTCTTATATGTTAATGATTGGTATTTTATTAAATATTCATAATGACACTTATAAAACTATTAATTAAAAATTTAAATGGTAAATAAAAATGCTAGAAAATTAAAATGCAACCTTAGAGTAGACATTAAAGACTTACATCAAAAATCTAGTGTTTTTTTGTTTAATTAGGTACTATTACGTTAATATTAGAGGCTAAAAAGTAATGATAATATTTACTAAAATTGAAATTATCTAGAAATTAAAAAAAGAAGCACTATTTTTGTTTTAGTACTTCTTCGTAAACACTTTTTAACTGCTTTCCAATATTTTTTTGATCTCTTTCAATAGCTACTGGGTAAGCATTTTTACTAACACTTTTTAATTTGCCACTCATAAATTCTTTAATTTTAAATTCAAAATCATCAACATCTTTTGCTTTATAGACATTTTTTCCATCTTCTAGCCAACCATCAAAGATAGGAATATCACGAATAATAGCATCTGTACCACAAGAGATTGCTTCAATAATAGGAATTCCTTCCGTTTCTTCAAAAGTTGGAAATAAATATAAGTTGCACCCATTTAAAGCTGCTCTAATCATATCTCTTTCTACATATCCAGCAAAAGTTAAGTTATCTAATTTTGTATTTACAGCTTTTCTAACTGGTTCGGTTGCTACTGCTAAAGGACTGTAACCAAACCAAATAAATTTATATTCAGGCATTCTTTTAGCAAGTTCTACAAAATCAACAATACCTTTTCGTTCAATATATAAACCAATTCCTACAATAACCTTGTCATTTTCAGTATATCCATATTTTTTTCTAAATTCTTCTCCATATTTTTTATTCTTTATAAAAAAGTCTAATTCTACTCCATTTGATATAGCATATATCTTTTTATTTTCTAATCCCTTATACCCTTCTAATAAGTTTTTAGAATAGATAGTAGGCGTAATAATGACATCACCAAGTGAATAACACTTAATCAGCCACCATTTAATAAGTTTAGAAGTTTGCTTTGCTAAAATAAACCCATTTTTATAATCTTCTTCTGTAGAATGAGCATGGTAAACAATCTTTTTGCCCTTTCTTTTCGCACGCTTAGCCATAAAATAAGATTTTAGAAACCAAGTATTGATATGTAAAATATCATAATCATCTTTATGATTTAAGGTATAATCAATATTTTCATCTTCCAACGCTTTCATTTGGTGTTGAATTGCTTTACCTAAGCCACTCTTTCCTATTGTTTTTAAACCTTCCGCATATAATAAAATTTTCATATTAAATTTCATTCCTTTCACTTTGTTTTAGGCATTATATCTATGAAAAATAATTATTTTCAACTATCTTCCTCCCATAGAATTTTCACCTTTTAAGCTTTCATCTACATAGTGCATTAAAAGTTTACTACCTTGTTTTAAATCATCAATATTTTCATATAAAGAATAAAAACTTTCTGTTTCTTCATTATATTTTTCCAAGAAAATACATTTGATTTTATCAATTTCTTCTTGATAAGCAGTTAGAATTTCTTTTTGTATAAGTGTTGTTTTAACAGGTAAATAAAATTGAGCAGAGCTTATACTATCATTAGAAAATAGCTTATGATTTTCATAAATAATATTTCCATCTTGAATTAGCATATTAAAAAAGAAAAATTTAGAGGTATCATCATCTCTAGAAAAGGTTAAACCAAAAGAGTTTCGTATTAAATAAGGATTTCGTTTAGAAAAATCTTGTAAATACTGATAATGATTTACATATTTATTATTGCATGATATTTCCATCACTTCACCACTAGGTCTTATTATCATATAAACAATGTCTTGTAACACTTCTATCACCACTTTATTATTATATCATCAAAAAACAAACAAAGAAAGAAAAAAACTAGGCATCAACCTAGTTTAGTATCAAATGGTGATCTGTACGGGATTCGAACCCGAGAATGCCACCTTGAGAGGGTGGTGTGTTAAGCCACTTCACCAACAGACCAAAAGTCAACCTAATGACTTTTATAGTGTAACATAACTTAAATCAAAAAGGCAATCATTTATGAATATTTTTTGTAATTTAAAAATTTACTACTTTTTCATTTCATTGAGGCGAGCTCTAATTAATAATGTCAACTCCATAGAACCCTTAACCTTAGGCAATATAAGTAAAGCATCTTGTAGTTTTGTCTTTAAAGGTAATTTTTCAAGTTCATCTGCTATTTTGTAATAATCTATTGGTATTGGATAAAGTTGTATAAAACTACGAATATAATCTTCTATATCTTTTAAAACATATACTTTTGATGTATATTCATCTATTTCTGAAACTCCATAATAGCCACTAACTAATAACCTAAATTCTTCTTCTAAAGTCATAAAAACTCCTATTATTATATTTAATATGTTAATTACATTCTGTGCAGATATTGCTACCAGTGTCTGCTATCATTTTTTCTAATTTTTCTTTTAAGTCATTAACTTCATCTGTATTCCAATACTCATCTGGTGTTTCAAATCCTTTTGTATCCCAAGCTGTTTCATCATCAAAACCAACGATTTCTCCCTTTTTTAAAGCAATGACACTGGGTACATAAATACGTTTATTACCTTCTTCATCATTTTGTAAATAATTTTCTAAAATCGATACAATTTTATGATAATTTTCAGTATTTAGCTTTCTATCTTCACGAATATTATAGTAGTATATTTTACTAATACCCATGTCCATAGCTACTTCATTTAAATATTTAGTATATCTCTGACACCATTTACATTCAGGAAATCCTAAATACACAATACCAGTTCCCTTTTCCAAAATATTAATAATTTCATCAATATTACGATATACAAATACATTATTCTTAGCTACTTCATGATATTCAGCACTAAATTTTTCCATATCACTTACTGTTTTTTTATCTTTCTTTAAAAATAAAACTAAACTTACTACTCCAATCATAAATAAAATGATTACACTAACTAAAATAATGATTCTTTTCTTTTTCATACAAACCTCTCTACAATTTACAACTATATTTTAATTTTTTTCTTATTCAATCTATCGTTAGTTACTTTTCTTAAAATTGCATATAAGATAGATGCCAGTGGAAGCCCTATTATCATTCCTACAATTCCAAACATACTTCCACCTAAAATAACGGCCATTAATGTCCACATAGAAGCAAGACCAACTGACTTTCCAACTACTTTAGGGTAAATAAAATTATTTTCTATTTGTTGAATTACTTGGAAAACAATAATAAATAGAACAGCTTCAAGTGGATTAGTAACAGCTATTAATAACGCACCTATAATCATAGCTATCATAGCTCCAAACATTGGAATTAATGCTGTAACTGTAGTTACTACTGAAATAATTAAAGCATATGGAAAACGAAGAAGTGTTAAAACAACAAAGAAAATAGTTCCTAAAATAAAAGCTTCTACACACTGTCCAGATATAAACTTCGAAAAAGTACGATTTGATAAAGAAGCAATGTCTGTAATTTTTTCTACATGATCTTTCTTCAAATAAGCATACATCATTTTGGTAACTCCGCGATGCAAATATTCCTTTTGACTAAGCATATAGACAGCAAATACAATAGCCGTAAAAATAGTAAATAAACTAGAAATTAAGGAAGTAATAAAATTTATGGAACCATTAATGATATAATTTAAAACATTTATCATAATATTATTAACATTTGTAGTATCTTTAAACACTTCTTGAATTTTAGTCTGTATTTCTGGATAATTTCCTGCTAGATTTAAAATCCAAGTTTGAATATTCTCAAAAAAATGAGGAATATTTTTAATCAGCAATTGAATATTGTCAATTAATTCTGGTATTAATAAAAAGCAGATTAATAAGATAAAAGTAAGAAAGAAAACTAGTGATAAAGTAATAGAAATGGTTCTAATTGGAAGTTTAGTATTTTTATTTTTAAGTTTACCTTTTATAAATGATTCAATTTTTGTCATTGGAATATTTAAAATAAAAGCAATTATGGCACCTATGATAAAAGGAAGCAGTAAATGAATAAAATGAGAAAGAAATCCCAAAACTAATTCTAAATTACTAAGAATCCAAAAAAGTCCGATGCCAAAAGAAATTAGAATCATTAATTGTTGCATATTCTTTTTATTTAGTTCCATAGTATCAAATCCTTTTCTAGTAATATTATATAATTTTTTTTGCTGTTTTAAAAGAAAAGAATAGAAATAAACTTCTATTCTCGTTAATCATTTTACATAAACCTATAAAATCTACTAATAATTCTATCTTTTCCTAATAGTTTTAGTATTTCATATAAATCAGGTGTCATAGAGCTGGTAGTAGCTGCAACACGAATAACAGTAGAAACATCAGCAACGCTGCCCTTATACATATCTGGATTTTCCCTATAAGCTTTCATATCAGCACAATATCCTAATTTTTCTGTTAAATCCTTAATTTTATGAAACCATGTGTCCTTATCATCAGCAGCATCATAGTATTTTTCAATGTATGTTTTTAAAATTGTTTTAACTTCTTCCTTATCTGTGATTTTACCAAAATTGTATGTTACATCATTATTAAAATACTCATCATACATATACCAAATATTACTTTTAATAGATGAAAATGATTCAAAGTCTTTACGAGGCTTTTTCTGTTCTCTTTCAATATTTAAAATAGAAATAGAATAATCTTTGTATTTTTCTAAAATAGTAGCAAATTCTGTATCAAATTCTTTAGCCCAAGTAAGAGCTTTTTCATATACTTCACTAGCTTTTAATCTACTGATATAGCTTTTGGAGATATTTAATAACTTTTCTAAATCAAATAAAGAACCGCTAACACTCATCTTCTTAAAATCAAATTTAAAATCATCGATTCCAAGTGTCGGATTTTGATCCCACCAACCTTCAAAATTAGAATTAGCAATAGTCATTAGATAAAGTTTTACTGCTTCTACTGGAATACCTTTTTGATGATAATAGCTAACTGCAGCTTCAGGATCCTTTCTTTTAGAAAGTTTACGCCTTGTTCCATCTTCATCAATTTTCATAACTACACCTAAGTGAGCATATTTTGGAGTTTTAAAACCTAGTACTTGGAATAATTGTAGATGAACTGGGGTTGATGAAATCCATTCTTCTCCTCTTAAAACATGAGTAGTACGCATTAAATGATCATCAATAACATGGGCAAAATGGTATAAAGGTAATCCATCACTCTTAATTAAAACGATATCCATATCATTTTCCGGAAATTCAATTTTTCCGCGTACTAAATCATTTAATACAATTTTCTTATTAAAATTACCTGGTGACTTTAATCGAATAATATAAGGAACACCATTCTTTATTTTTTCAGCACGCTCTTCATTGGTTAAGAAACGACATTTTGCATAGCTACCATAGATACCTATTCTTTCTTTATTTAATTCCTGCATTTTTCTAGTTTCGTCAATTTCTTCTTGAGTACAAAAGCATGGATAAGCAAGGCCTTCTTCTACTAAATGTTTAGCATAAGTATCATAAATTTCTTTTCTTTCACTTTGAATGTATGGACCATATTTACCAATTTGTTCTGTTTCTGATACAACACCTTCATCGATTTTTATATCAAAATTATTTAAATCATCAATAATACCTTGAACACCATTTTCAACACTACGCTTGCCATCAGTATCTTCTATTCTTAAGTAAAAAACACCATTTGTTTCTTTTGGAACTTTGCTAGCAATAAAAGCTGATAATAAACTTCCCATGTGTACAAATCCAGTTGGACTAGGTGCAAAACGAGATACAACTGCTCCTTCAGGTAAATTTCTTTCAGGGTATAATGCTTCATAATAATCAACATCATGTTTTACATTAGGAAACATTAACTCTGCTAATTCTTTATTCGTCATGATATCACATTCCTTTTCTGTTTATATTTTATAATATTTTTAAAAAATATACAATCTCTTTCAATTTGGGTCCAATATTTTTCTAATCATTAATCTTAACTATAAATACAAATAGTTTTAAAAAGTTTTTTTTGTTTATTAAGGACAGTATTTTTAGTCAATAATTTCAATAAATTTATAAAACTTTACCAAAACTCAAACTTTCAAAAAATAAAATCCTTATTATTTAAGGATTTATTACATATTGGCTGCCCCAGTTAGATTCGAACTAACGCATAATAGATTCAGAGTCTACTGCCTTACCGCTTGGCTATGGGGCAATAACACTATAAATCTTAACATAATTCCAATCAAAATTCAATCATTACTGAATATCTTTTACGACTTTTTCAATATAATTTTTTATATCAGAGCTTGGTGCTTCCTTTAAAAAGAAGGAAAGAAAATTATCACGATTAATTGTTTGTAATAAGAAATCATAATCAACCTCTTTTAATACAGTTATCATATCTTTATGCGTAATTTTTTTGATATTATCTAAAATTTTCTTATTCTCCTGTTCTTTTTCTCTTCTCTCAACAGGATAACCACCACCAAAACTATTAGCAAATAATTTTTCAAAAAGGTAAGTAAGAGTTAATTCACTTCCCCAACCAAAACCTTTTGCAAAAGGAATACTAATAGCATTACCAGCATTAATTTGACTAAATAAATAAGCATCTGTTGCATCGTTAATTAAACCACATTCTATATTGGGAAAACTATTTAAGGCAAGCATAGCCCCTTCACCTGTTCCACAGCCTGTTACTACAAAATCAACAGCTTTACTATTTAGTAAAATTGCTGCCATTAAACCACTTTGGACATAAGTAAGATTAGGGTCACTACCAGAGGTCATACCTAAATTATATAATTCATACTTCTTTTCTTGACATACTTGATTAAGAGCATTAAAAATAACTTGATTTTTATCAGCTTGACTATTTTCATTAATTAAAGCAATTTTCATTAAAATACCTTCTTTCATTTTATATTATAGATTAAAATTAAAAAAATCCGAACTATAAGTCCAGATCTAATTCAAATATGGTGGAGCATAACGGGATCGAACCGTTGACCTCCACGGTGCAAACGTGGCGCTCTCCCAGCTGAGCTAATGCCCCATATTATCACTTAATACAGTTTTAATAGGCATACAAACTGCATCAGTGATTTAATAATACCCTAGCATTTAAAAAAAGTCAATACTTATTTTAAAATATTTCAAATTATTCAAATTTTTGTGGTTGATTAGTAATTTTATATCACTAATTAACAATTTTGCATCCTTTTGAATTTTAAAGATTTTAAATTTCTCTACAATTGAAACTTTAATAAGAAACTAAATTATATCGAAAATATATTATCATATAAAAATATTAAATCAAAATAATTTTTTCAAACACCAACTCATTTTAGAACTATATCTGCAAAAATAATTATTCTAAATTTATTTACTTTTTGATGCAATAACGAAAGCTTCGAATATTTTTCCCATAGAATAATCATAGTTAATCATACTTTCAGGGTGCCATTGAACACCAAGAGCAAATTTACAGTTTGGAATACTAATTGCCTCGATTAAGCCATCTTCAGAATATGCTTCTATATGAAAATAAGGTTTAGGCGTAATATGATAATTATGTCTACTATTTACTGTTATTTTCTCTGAATTTAAAATTTGATATAAAATGCCAGGCATAATAAAACAATCATGAACATATTTTTTATCAATTTGGCAATGATTAATATTTGTATCGTTTTTTACGGTAAAATCATGATTTCCATCAATATCAAAAACATCTATGCTCCCTAATATTTGCATACCCAAGCAAATACCTAAAATAGGAATATTATTTTTTAAAGCATAGGCACAAATATATTCATCAAAATCATACCAACAATACCCACCTGGCATAAGAATGCCATCACATTTTTCTAAAATTAAAGATAAGTCATTCTTTTCATCATCAGTTAAATGATGTCCTATATTAGACTGTGAAATTCCATAGTAGAAAGTATCATTAGGAATGATTTCTATAGGAATTCCTCCAGCCTTTACTATGGCTATTCGATATTCTTCGTTTAGCTGTATTACAGGCTGATTTTCTAGCAAATAACTTCTTCCTACTATTCCAATAATTGGCTTTTTCACTATTTATTCCTCCAATTAACATATACTCTATAAAATTGTATGCAAAACTACGACAAATTATAAATTTGAGTATAAAAAGAACTAATTAATGATTAAATTTTGTTTCAATTTCAGCTTTCAAACGCTTAAATGCAATTGGCATAGCATAATCATTTTCCAACTCATCAAAAGTAGCACATGAAAATTCAGTTAGCTAGTAACTACTTTTCAAAAATATAATATATGAAAAAATATTTGAAAATTGCCACATTCCAGAAAGTAATCTTTATTTATCTCTTTTTGAAATTGCTATTAAATCTTTATAGATAAATAATAAAGTTGTATAATTTTCCTTCGATTTTTCCTTTTTCGATAACTTAACTGATAGTGACAAGAAGGCCTTTTGACTATAGGCATGACAATAACGTATCTAAATGGCAATTAGCAAAATTTTCAATTGTTGGAAATTTCTAAATAAACCTATTATAATATGTGATAACGGCTTCAATCCTAGTTTGTTAAGGGATAATTTCAGAATCCAAACATGATAGGAATTTTTATCTATTCTCCAAAGTAAAGCGCTTTTATTTTGGTAAAATAAATTCAATAATGAAAAAACAAAATCTTTCATAATATTGCACTACAGAATTAAATTATACAAAAATGATAAAAAAATTAAGGAAATTTCAGATTTTTGAAGTAAAGTTTAATTTTTTATAAATAATATAATAGAGGGAGTGAATATTATGACAAAAATAAGTATATTTCAAGAATTAAAAAATAAAGCCATTACTAATAAATGGATTGAAGGAAAAAGTAAAGGATTTGGTGATGCTGGTATTACACTGGAAGCAATCCTAGGAAAAGAAAGAGAAAATTTTGAATTACCAGATTATCAAGGAATAGAAATAAAGACAAAATATTCCATAAAAGAAAGCTATATTACTTTATTTACTGCAGTACCAGATAGTTATTTATTTGAAATTAAAAGAATTGTTCGTGAATATGGATATCCAGATAGTAATTATCCAGAATTCAAGGTCTTTAATTTATCACTATATGGAAATAGAAAGAAAAAACTTAATAATAATTATTTTTCTATATATGTAGATAGAAAAAATGAGAAAGTTGTATTAAGAGTTTATGATTTAAAACACAATATCATAGATGAACTAACAACATGGTCTTTTGAAATGTTAAAAGAAAAATTAGAAAGAAAGTTAAAGTATTTAGCTATTATATATGCTGTTAGAAAATTGGAACATAACATTTCATATTATAAGTATACTAAAATCAACTGCTATGAATTAAAAGACTTTGAACAATTCTTGCTACTCTTAGAAAATGGAATGATCCGTATTACATTTCGTATCGGAATATATAAGTCAGGCAAACGATTTGGACAAATATATGATCATGGAACTAGCTTTTCGATAGATGAATGTGATATAAATAGACTTTTTGATAAAATAAAAATTGATTAGAGAACCGGTTATAGTTAAAGACCAAGGGGTAAAAAGAAAAAAAGCCTTATAAATAAGACTTTTTATAACCTAATGGTCGGGAAGACAGGATTTGAACCTGCAACCCCTTGGTCCCAAACCAAGTGCTCTACCAAGTTGAGCCACTTCCCGATATGGTGCGCTCGAAGGGATTCGAACCCCTGACCTTTTGGTTCGTAGCCAAACACTCTATCCAGCTGAGCTACGAGCGCATGACCCATTTAACCGGTCAAATATTAAAAATTGGTGGCTCCAGCGGGAATCGAACCAGCGACACGAGGATTTTCAGTCCTCTGCTCTACCGACTGAGCTATGAAGCCAAATATGGCGGTCTCAACGGGACTCGGACCCGCGATCTTCTGCGTGACAGGCAGACGTGTTAACCAGCTGCACCATGAGACCAATATGGTTGCGGGAGCAGGATTTGAACCTACGACCTCTGGGTTATGAGCCCAACGAGCTACCTGGCTGCTCTATCCCGCGATATTGTGGCGGAGGAAAAGGGATTCGAACCCCTGCGCCGCTTGCACGACCTCCCGGTTTTCAAGACCGGTCCCTTCAACCAGACTTGGGTATTCCTCCGTTGGTGCCTAAGGTCGGACTTGAACCGACACGAGTGTTGAAGCTCGCAGGATTTTAAGTCCTGTGCGTCTACCTATTCCGCCACTCAGGCACATAATGGTGTCCCGTTGGAGATTCGAACTCCAGACCCTCTGATTAAAAGTCAGATGCTCTACCGGCTGAGCTAACGGAACAAATAATAACTAATATAAATGGCTGCCTCGGCTAGATTCGAACTAGCGCATGTCAGAGTCAAAGTCTGATGCCTTACCACTTGGCTACGAGGCAATCTAGTGGTGGAGAGAGATGGATTCGAACCATCGAACCGTTAGGAACAGATTTACAGTCTGCCGCGTTTAGCCACTTCGCTACCTCTCCAAAATAATGGTGCCGAAAACAGGAATCGAACCCGTAACCTATTGATTACAAATCAATTGCTCTACCAATTGAGCTATTTCGGCACATAAATGGTGGGCGATATAGGACTCGAACCTATGACCCCCTGCTTGTAAGGCAGGTGCTCTAACCAACTGAGCTAATCGCCCGAAATATAATTGCCAACGAACATAACGACTTGACAGTATCAAATATATCATTTTGAAATATATTTGTCAATACAAATAATTGCTTTTTTTTATTTTTTTATAAATTTTAAAATTAAAGTGTGCAAGCAAGCCCCAAAATTAGAATATTCAATATATTTAAAGTAACTAGATTACTAAAATTTTTCACTCTTTGTATTAATTTCATCTAACTTGTCAGAAATCCACCCAGATAAATTTTCTTCTAATGGTTCAAACCCTCTAGAAACTTCTTTTAATTTCTTTCTAGGATATTTATTTGTTTTATAATTTAAATTTTTAATACTAAGTTTCACATGATATGTTTCAGAATCAACCTCTACAATTCTGGCATGTATAGTATCACCAATATCAACATAATCGCCTGTATTTTTAACAAAGCCATCAGATATTTCGGAAATATGTATTAATCCACTATAAAACTCATCTAAGCTTACAAATATTCCATATTTTTCAATACCAGTAACTTGCCCAGTTACAATTTTACCTTTTTCGTATTTTAACATAAAGCACCTCATTTATATAACTATGCTATATTATAGCAAAATTAATTTTTTTATTCAACTTATGTTGAAATAAAATTAAAATAATCTTATAATGTTTTTGGTGATATTATGAAAGAAACAGAAAAAAAAATTATTGAAATCATAGATAAAATAAGACCTTTTCTAATTAGTGATGGTGGAAATATTGAATATATAAAATATGAAGACGGCATAGTCTATGTAAAAATGATGGGACATTGTCAAGATTGCCCAATGATTGATTTAACATTAAAAGACAGTATAGAAATGGCAATTACTAGTGAAATTCCTGAGGTAATTGAAGTAAGAAACATAAACGACAGTGAAATATAGTTTATGTTTCTTTTATTATCCAAGATAACATAGGAATATCATATTTATTCATGAAAAAGGTGCCAATTTCTCTAATAAAATTTTCAAATTCCTCTGCCCTGCTTTCTAAAAGCAAAACATTAATATCAGAACTATGAAGTATCATATTTTCTAAATCATCGAAGAAAAAACTTGGAAAAAGAATTCTAGCAAAAATCATTCTAATACCATATCTAGAAAAATAATTTCTGTCTAAATACTGATTTAAAATATCTAAGTCCCAAACTCTGTGCAAAAACATTGATTTAATATACTCACTAATATCTCTACTACTATGATCAATAATAATATTCACAGGATTATAATAATCATACAACTCATAATCAATAGTAATTCGACTATGAGAAATCACAACCCTGTCACTATCTTCCTGTTCTTCTTCCTGAATAGTCTGTTTTAAATACAATAAGGCATTCTCAGCAATACCAATAAAATAATGAAATATTGAGTATATTTTTTTATAACTCTCCTTCTTTGAAAACAGTATTCTTTCAAAATAATCAATTTTATTTTCCCATAATCTCGTCCATGGGAAACGATTTAAATTTGAAATTTTGCCATGTACATCAATAAAATAATCATTTTTAATATCAAAAATACTAATTTTACTATTAATCATATTGTTTAACTTTAACAATAAATATGGCTTATTTTCAATTAATGTAATATAGTTATTTTCTTTATTTAAAACAAATGAAAAAAAATAATAATATTGATTTAACTGATAATTAATTTCATTACAGTAGGAAGTTATAGTAGGATTTTCACAGGTCTGAAGCATATATTTTTCATTACCAATTTGAAAAAAATACTTGTTATTACTAAAATATATATTGTTAATATAAAATCCGTAATAATAATTAATAAAATTTTTCATATTATCTACCTATAATAAAATATGAAAAAAGCACTAAAAATATTAGTGCTTTTTGATTTAAACATCAATAATATAAACTACGCAATCTTTTTAATTTTTTCCTCTTCATTTGAAATTTCTGAAACTGCAACATTACCAGAAGCATTAGTATTTTGTAAAGCATCTAAAATTGCTTGTTTTCTAGCAATACTTTCATTAAAGTTCGTAATATTACTACGACTACTATCCATTTTAGCTTGGAATTGTAAAATTTTATTTTCATTTTCCTGGCGTCTAATATTAGCAGATTTAATAGTATCTTCATAATCTTTACGAGCATTAACTAGTGTATTAGATTGACTTTCATAAGCTGCAACTAATAACTTATCTAATTCCAAATCCCTTTTTTTGGCTTCTGCCTCTTGTTTTTCAAGTTCACTAGCTTCTACACTAATCTTATTTAAATTTAAATCAGATGCATCAGCTTCTTCTTGTGCTAATCTTGCCTGCTCTTTAATATTTTTAATTGATTCTGTCTCATTACCTAATTTAGCAATATAATCATCAATATTAACAATAGTTTTTTCCTCTACAGAAACATTAGAATCAGTAGAAGGTAAGCTATTATTAGTATCACTAACATTTTCAGAAACAATATTATCATGATTAACTACTGTTTCATTAACAGTAGTATCTGGATGTTCACTAACAATTGTAGGTTGTTCTTGTACTTTTTCTTTTTCTATTGCTTCCATTACTAAAGCAGTTGTATGATTTTGAATATTCTTTTCTTTATCTTCTTTTACATTAATTGGTTTAGCACTTCCTGAAACCATTTCCAACTTCATACTTGGAAATGGAATAATTTTATTTTGAACTGAAGTTAAAACACTACTCTTTTCCTCATTGCCTTCTACTTTTGTAGCATTTGAAAAAGAAACAATACTATCTTCTTTCTCTTTTACAATTTCTTTATCATTATCTTTCAATTGCTTTCTTGAAAAATGAGGAACATTTTTAATATGTTTCTTTGAATTAGCAAGGCTCATACTTCTAAGTTTTATTTTTGAACTAGGCATCTGTGGTTCATTATCTATTACAGTATTCATTTCATCTTGTGTAATATTTAGTACATTTTCCATTTTATCACCCTCCTAGTCATTTTTTGATAATTCTCTTAAAACATCTTTAATCTTTGACCATTCCTCATCACTTTCTATTGCGCCCATTTTAGGAATTTCACCACTTCTATCCACACTAGAAATATAAACAGTCACATTACCATTTTCATCTTTTTCATTTCTTGTATAAACTACGTATTCTTTTTTGGTATCATTAAATGTAAAGCAAATTAATAATTCTACTTCTTCTTTTGTTCCATCTTCTTTAATAATAGAAAGAACTTTTTTTTCTTCTTTATCTTTATTTGCCATAACTTATCCTCCCTTTATTATCTAAGCTAATTGTAGCACATATTTCCCAATAAATTCAAGTGTTTTAGTGTTTTTTTATAACTTTTTTATTACATAATAACCACAATTATAACTACAATACTCTTTCAAATATTCATGAACTTTCTCATAATCATTGTATTCCTGCAATTCCTTATTATTTTTGTTATAAAAACCTTTTAATCTTAACTTACCATATGAATAATCTCCTAGAACATAATCAAAGGTTTCAAAATAATCCGTAAATTTATCAGTTAACTCTTCTAAATTAAAAACATTTTTATAATTTTCTATTACTTCATAATGACAATCATTTAAAACTATATTCTTCATGTATCCTTTTCTCCAATCTTACTTTGATAATAGCAGTGTACCAAATTTCTAACGAAAAGTCATCAAAATCACAAATAAAAGACACATGATATGTTAATATAGTCTATGGATCAAAAGAAACTATAAATTCATGTGTCATATATATTATACACTTATTTTAAATAATTTAAACAAAAAATTGTTTCTTTTTTAAACAAAAAATTGTTTTTTTTGATTAGAAAGAGGGAATAAATATAAAAATATGGCATTACTTATCTAAAGGAATCGAGTAAAGAGAAGAATCTTTCACTAAACCACTTCCATAATAATTTGGTACAGTTCCTTGTATCATTTTAATTGCAAGAGGTATATCACAGTTCAAAACCATCTTGTCAGTTAAAAAAGGAAGAATAATTTGTGCTGTCATCTCTAGTTTTACTCCAATTTTAACTAAAGCATTATTAATTCCATAAGGGGTAATTTCAGTAGTAATGTTACTATTCACATCTCCAACATAATGTAGGCGAATAGGAATTTCAGGGCCTATATTTGCTAACAAGGAATTTTTAGTGATAACGCCAATAGGAATTTTAGCAATTATTCCTTTCTTCAAATCATTAATTCTATCTTCAGGTAAATCCATATCATAAATTCCTATAGTATCTAAGTTACCCTCCTCTAATAACTTTAAATTATTCTGAACAACACTAGTAGCAATATTTAAGACTTGGTTAACAATAATAGGATTAAAGTCAATTGTTTGAATTTGACCGTTATTATCTATAATGGTATCGAATAAATTATCAGTATTAATTTTATCTTCTAGCACCTGAGCAATTGCCTTATTTACAACGATTGTAGAAAACTTGCCTATTTCAAGTTCAGCTGTTTCAACCAAAATAGGAGTAAATCGTTTGTTAATATAATTTAAAGATAGAATAACACCCAAAACACTAAATAACATGGTCACAAATAAAAACTTTTTCTTACTAATCTTTCTTCTTTTTTTCTTTAAATGAATCCTCTGTTTCATACCTACCTTCTCCTACATTAATCTTATGTAATAGAAAAAAAAGTAGAAAACATAAACAATTCCTAAAAAATAGTACCACTAAATAATGTTTCAAATAAAAAAAGCACCTAGAAATTAACTAAATTCTATTTGCCACTATACAAAAAATAAAATTTATATTAAACCATTAGTGCCTTAGATTTGTCTTTTAACAACTTCCTATATTCTTTCTTTTTAAAAGGAAAAGAAATTTCTAACAATTCCATACATTAAACAAAAAATTAGAAAAAATATAGTTAAATTTCTAGGATAAACGCTAGAAAAAGAAACAAATTTTCTATGTTGAAAAAAAGAATATGCATTATAAAATGCGTAAATACTAAAAATGGGAATTAAAAAAATTATCAGAAAATTATAATAAATTGCTTGCAAAAAATTACCATTAGAAATAGCAATAAATGCCCTAGTCATTCCACATCCAGGACACAATAGCCCAGTAAATTCATGAAATACACAAGGAATATGAATGTATTTACCGAAACACCAAACAAATAGCCAGCCTAAAAATAAAAGAAGAAAAAAGAAAAAAATAGCTAATACCTTTTTAATCATACTTTTCATCATTGCATTCACAAATAATACTTAAAGCTACTTTGAATAGTCAAAATCTGCAAGTCTATTAAGTTCACTTTGAATTAAAATATAACTAATAAAATCAAATTTTAATAAAGAAAGAATTAAATAAACTGCTGAATTATCAGTAGCTGGTAAATTGCGTTTTTGCTGAGCCATAAATATTCTCTTACCCATTTGATAATTCCAGTACCAAGTATAAAAACCACAAGTAATAAGAGAAAGCAAAAAGCTAGTAACACCATCCATAGAATCGTCCCCACTTGCTTTAGAACAGTCATCAGTAATTCTTATAAACCAAAAAATAGTATAAATACCACAAGTGATAATAGAAAGTAATACACAGGTAACAATATCTTTTTTCTGTACTCTAGAAATCATAAAAAACCTCCTAAAATTAAATAAATCTATAAACAATATAACCAACAATTGCAATTACTAAAATAATAAAACAAACAAGAAATATTTTCTTTGTCGTACTCATTTTAGATTCTTCTAAAAAAGAATCATCGTCACTATCGTCATCATCTATTTCAAAATCTTCCTTAGATAAATCCATAGATTTTGTATAAAAAGAACGATCTATTTCCATTTCATTAGTTGTATCTTTTAAAAAATCTTCTTTATCAGAATCCTCTTTATCAGAATCCTCTTTATCAGAATCTTCATTAACCTTATTTTTTTCTAAAGCAATGTCTTCTGTATCTTCAATACTTGATAATAACTCCTTCGAAATAATAGTTTCATCTTCCTCTGTTGGAAGTAAATCACTTAGCAATTCATCATCTATTTTTTTTCTTAAGCTATTAGAAGTAATGGTATGAATTAGCTCCTCCAAATTTTCTTCTTCATCTTTGGACATTTTCTTTTTATTTTCACGATACTCAGCCAATTTTTCTTTGCTCAAATCAGATAAAATACTATATTCTACCGTCTTTAGGCGTTTCTTTTCATCATTACTAGTAAGACTTCTGTTTTTCCTAGCTTCACTTAAAATATCATTAATATTATAATTTTTTTCTGATGGATCTTCGATAATTTTATCGATAGAATTTGGAAAAGCCACTTTTTCTTCTACTACATCGGCTCTATAATTAGGAAAACTAGCTTTATTTTTTTGATAATTTTCTCTCCTATTTGAGCTACTAGAAGTACCACTCGTTAAATCTAGTACGTTATTATTAATTTCTGAAAACTCTGTTACAACTTTATTATTATATAAAGATTCATACAAATGTTCATTTTTTTGAAAACGGCTTTGATTTGCTGGAATAGATTCTGAATGATATTTATCCATTCTACTTACCATGCTATCACTCCCTATCATAATTACTATAATCATACCATAAAATAATTAAAAGAAAAAGTTTTTCCGGAAATTTTTATTTACGGTATAATTTTTCATGTTATAATTTATATAAGGAGGAAGAAATGAAAGCAAGAGTAAAAAAAGATACTTGTATCGGTTGTGGTGCTTGCACAGTAATTGCTGATAATATTTTTCAAATTGGTGACGATGGCTTAGCTGAAGTTATAAATCCAATAGATAATAATAATGAAAAAGTAGCAGTAATTAAAGAAGAAGACATTGATAATGTACAAGATGCTTCTGAAAGTTGTCCAACTGGTGCGATTGAATTAATAGAAAACGAGGAAGAAAATTAATACCTTTCTCGTTTATTTTTATTTGCTAACACATATAATCTACTAATTTCTTTATTATTTAATTTACGATACTCTCCAGAATTTAGGCCATCTACTGTTAAAAATGCAAGACGCTCTCTTTTTAATTTTTCAACATGATATCCAACTGCTTCAAACATTTTCTTTACCTGATGATTTTTTCCTTCATGTATCGTAATTTCAACTAAAGAATGATTACTTTTTAAATCTGTTTTCTTTACTTTTACTCTACTAGCATTTACAGTAACACCATCTATAGTAACACCATTTTCTAATGCTATAATCGCATCTTTTTTCAAAATACCTTCTATTTTGGCAACATATACTTTATCAATTTCATTTTTAGGGTGCATAATCATATTGGCAAATTCTCCATCATTAGTAAGAATTAAAACACCAGTTGTATCATAATCAAGTCTTCCAACAGGATAAATTCTTTTATCGGTATCTATTAAATCGATAACTGTCTTTCTCTTTTTATCATCTGTTGTAGTAGTTACTACTCCCCTAGGCTTATTTAGTAAATAGTAAACCTTCTCTTCCTGACTAGTTAACTTACCATCTATCATAATTTCATCTTTTTTGCCTACTTTTACTCCTAATTCTGTAATGGTTTCTCCATTTACTTTAACCTTTCCAGCTAATATAATTTCTTCTGCTTTTCTTCTAGAACAGTAGCCACTATTAGCAATTGCTTTTTGTAAACGCATCTTTTGTTCCATAACATTTCTCCTATCTTATTTTCTTAGATATAAAATGACGCACTTCGTCAATATCATCTGTAATATTTTTAAATGGTAAAGATTCAAAAATAATATTATCATAATTAGTATTATAATCATAAATTCTAGAATCTAAAATTGAAATAACGGCAGTATCATCTTCACTACGGATTGCCCTTCCAGTCCCTTGCTTTAATTTAGAAATCATCTCTGGTAAGTAAACTTCCATGAATCCATCTTTAAATTTATTTGCCTTATAATCTACCACCGGATCAACAACTGGAAAAGGAAGTTTTGCGATAATAACTTGGCTTAAAGAGCTACCTTTTATATCAATTCCTTCATAAAAAGAACCCGTTGCAAATAAACATGAGGAAACATTCTTTTCAAAATTTTCTTTTAACGCCTTAACATTAACATTTTCTTTTTGAATATAAATAGGAAAAGGAAAGTTTTCTACCCCAATATTTTCATAAACATAATTCATATTACTTTTAGAGGTAAATAATACCAAAGTTTTGCCACCTGTTGCATCAATTAAAGTACAAATACGCTCCGTAATATCTTTTAAATATTCATCTTTTTGATGAGGGGAAGCAATATCACGAGGGCAATATAAAATTGTATGATCTGAATAATCGTAAGGTGAGTTTTGAGGATATTCCATAGTAACAGGCTTACCAATAATTTTATTTAATCCCATAGAATTAGCATAATAAGAATAGCTATTCTCTACCATTTTAGACTGAGTTGTTAGAGTTGCACTCGTTAAAACAACGCCACCATGAATTTTTGATAACATTTTAGAAGACAATAAATTAATATCTTTAGGTGCATAAGTAAGTCTAACATAATTACCCTTGCTATCTACAAAATTTACCCAATAAAGGTTATTACTTTTATCTTTTTTAGTAACATCGATAAAAACATTAATAACTTCTTTTAAATTTTCTAGTTTTTCTTTATTTAAAGGAATATTTTCATATCTACTTTTTTCTTCTAATTCTTGAATAAGTAATTGCAAAGAGTTAACACATTTAAGAATAATTTCTGTTAATTTAATTCCACAATTAAATTTAACACGATTACATTCTTCGTAAGTATCAATTGTATCATTAACCTTACGAATTTCATTTTTACTACTAGCACGAAGTCTAGTAAATAATTCTGTTAATTCTACATCAATTTCTTGAAATAAATATTGATTTAATTCATTTTCTCCTAGAGAATAATATAACTGGTATATTAAAGATTCAATATATCTTTTATCGATTTCAAAAACATAAGCATTACGAATTTTTTCTTCCAAGTTATGAGCTTCATCAATTACTACAACTTTATCTTGAGAAAATAAACGTTCATCTTCATCATGTTTTAAATCTTGAACTAGAAAATCTTGATTCGTAATAATGATTTTAGATTTTTTATAATCAATTCTGTCATGAACAATTTGACAGTCAGCATAATATGGACATGACATACTAGCACATACACGAACATTAAAATCTCTCCACATTTTATCACTAATATCTTCAAAATCTTTTCTATCAATAGAATTTTTTTCTAAAACTCTGTCTAAAATATATTGGTACTGACTATTTCCTGTAGTATTTAAAAAATCATGTAATCTTTTCATACAAATAAAATTATTTTTTCCCTTAGCCAAACTAATTTTAATATCATCTTTGCCAAGCATTTTACCAACGGCTTCTACATCTCGTACTAATTGCTCCTGTAAAGCAATAGTAGAGGTAGCAATAATAGCTCCTTCAAAATCATCATTATCTTTAATTGACTGAATAATAGGAATTAAATAAGCATAACTTTTACCAATTCCTACCCCAGCTTCAATTAATAAAACACTTTTACTTTTAATAGCATCTACTACACTATAAGCCATATTTCTTTGGCCATCACGATACTCCAAATATTCACTATTTTGAATATTATCAAAAAAACTTTCTACTTCTAAAAATAAACTATCATCTTGTGTATTTTTCTTTTCTTGTTTCCAAATGCTAGTATTATTATTCATCTAATCACCGCCGTTTTTATCGATTAGATTATATCATAGATTTCAAAAATTTGCACTGAAAACAGGAATTAACCTTTAGAAAAAAGCGTATATTCTAAAAATAATGACTAACTTCTAGGAAAGAAAAAAACTTTCAAAAAAAAAAGAAAAAGGCTAGCTTCCAAACACCAAGCTCACCAATAAGACACTCATAATTAAAGTAACCAAATCAGCAAATAATCCAGCCTTTAGACTATAACGAATATTTTTAATTCCAATACTACCAAAATATAAACTTATCACATAAATTGTTGTATCGGTTGCCCCTTGCATTACAGATACAATTCTACCAAGGTAAGAATCGACCCCATATGTTTGAATCACATTAATCATAACAGCAAAACTAGCATTACCAGAAATAGGACGAATAATTGCCATAGGTAATATTTCAATAGGTATTCTAAGAAAATCAAAAACTGGTCTAAAAAAAACAAAAATATTTTGTAAAATTTCACTCTTTAGTAAAATGTTAATTCCAAAAATCATGCCAATTAAATAAGGAAAAATAGAAATTCCCATACCAAGGCCTTCTTTAGCACCACTAACAAATTCGTCATAAACATCAACTTTTTTCATAATGGCTACTAATAAAATTATAAACACAACACTGGGTAATAAAATATTTCCAATATTAGTGATATTCATGGTATTTGTCCCTCTTCCATAAAATACGTTCTACTAGTAAAGCTAAAGTAGTATTAACAATTGTAGCAATTATCGTTATCATAATTAAATCTGTAGGATTACTACTACCATACATCATTCTAACAGCAATAATATCAGTAGCTACTAAAGTAACACCACTCGTATTTAGTACCAAAAAAGTAATCATACTTCTAGTAGCCGTTTTCTTGTCTTTATTTTTTTCCTGCATAAGTTTCATAGCTTTTAAACCAAAAGGTGTTGATGCATTATGGATTCCTAACATATTAATGGTTAGATTAGAGGCAATATAACCTAATGTTTCATCATTTTCATCAATATCTGGGAAAATAATACGAAAAAGAGGCCTCATTTTTTTAGCAAGGAAATCAAGAATACCAGCTTTTTTCGCAATATTCATAATCCCACTCCATAAAATCATCATAGGAAACATACTTAAAAATAAATTCAAGCTAGTCTCTCCACACTCGATAATTTCTTTATTTATAACATCAACCCTACCTGTAAAAAAGCTATAACAAATACCAACAAGAATAAATCCAGCCCATAATTTATTAATCAAATAACCACGACCACATCTTTTTAAAAAAGCCCTTTTTTGCTTCTTCTTTTACTTTTACATATACCTTTTCTCTAAAAATTTCTTCTGTTTTTAGTTTCACAATTACTACCCCTACTTCATCATTATTATTTGGTTTATCTAGTTTGGTTAGTTTGACTAATACCTTAACATTTTCTTTTTCAACATCAGTAAGTGGATAACTAAAATTTTCCTTAATATAAATTTTATTTGGATAGTAAGCATTATCAATTTTAAATTTTTTGCGATCTAAAATGGTATACTTCTTATAATTTTCAAAGCCATAATCGTACATCATTTCATGAGATACATACTCATTTCCATCATTTAAAGTAACAGCAGTAAGATTTAATCCATTATGACTAGCATTCGTAACTAGTGTCCTTCCAGCACTAGGAGTATATCCTGTTTTTCCACCAGTTGCATAAGAATAACTACCTAGTAATTTATTACGATTGTGCCAAATGTAACTTTTTTTATCACTTTGAACAGTGTACTTTTTAGTTCCAACAATTTTCATATAAGTTTCATTGTGAGAAGCATAACTAGATAAAAGTGCCATATCATAAGCTGTTGATTTATTTTGTGTAACCTCATCTAGACCATGTGAATTATTAAAAACAGTATTAGTCATACCAATTTCTTTTGCTTTCTCATTCATCATTTTTACGAATTTTTCTTCCGTGCCTCCAATAAAAGTAGCAATCACAATTGCCGCATCATTTCCACTTCTTAGCATCAACCCATAAACAAGATCTAAAAGTTTCATTTTTTCACCAAGTTCAATGTAAATATTAGAGCCATACATAGTTAATACTTCTTCTCCAACCACCACTTCTTCTTCTAATCTATTAGATTCAATTGCAAGTATTGCCGTCATAATTTTGGTAATTGATGCAATTAATCTCGGATTATCTTTATCTTTTTCATATAAAACTCTACCAGAATCACTATCCATTAATACACAACTACGACAAGACAAAGAAAGTCCCATTACCATATTAGGAAACAACATAACAAAAGAAAGAATTATGATCATTATTTTTTTCATATCAACACCGTCCTAAAAAAATATATGAAAAAAAGGACTAAGTTAGTCCTAATCTAAGAAATTATCATTAATAATATAAGCCGTGTAGTTTTTGTCTATCAACATCACTGATATTATCAAGACGCCAATTTCCATCTACTTTGGAAAGGGTAAAATTAATGGTGTAAGTAACTTTATCTTTAACATCTTTCATTTTCCCAATTTTATAATCTAAGAATTTTTTAGTATCAACTTCTTTTTTTTCATCATCTAAAAATTCTTCACGATTGGTAGTTAAATAAGTTTCTGATTCACTAATAGCTTTACCATAATCATATACTTCAATTTCAACTTGAACGGTAGCACTATCTCCGTCTTCAGTTTCATCTTTTATTTTATAACTCAAATTTTGATACTGTTTTTTCATTAAATCACGATAAGTTTCCTTTTGGTCATCATTCATCGTTCCAGCTTCTTTAATCACATCATCAAGTTGATCTAAGACATCTTTATCTTGTGTCTGGTACTTACTTAAGAATTCTTCCACTTTCTTAGTTGGCGTATTCATCATATTACCACAACCGACAATTAAGAATAAAGCCATAACCATCAATAAAACTTTACTAATTCTTTTCATAATCTCCTCCTTTACTAATAGCATTTACTTAATTTTTACATTTTATACATAAATGTACTATTTTTTTAACTTTTATGCTAAAATGATAAACAGGAAGTGATTTTATGAAAAAAACGATTTTAACAGGAATTCGTCCAACTGGTAATCTACATTTTGGACATTACTTTGGAGCAACTAGAAATTGGGTAAAACTACAAGATGAATATGAATGTTTTTTTGAGATTGCTGATGTGCAAGCATTGACAGATAATTTCAACAATCCAGAAAAAGTAAGAAAAAATGTTTATGAACTCACAATTGATTTATTATCAGTTGGAATTGATCCTAAAAAAGCACATCTATTTATTCAGTCTAAGATTCCTGAAATTGCAGAACTTACCGTTTTTTATTCTAATTTAGTTACGATGGCAAGACTTTATCGTAATCCTACTGTAAAAACAGAAATAGCTCAAAAAAAAGCTTTATTTGGTAATGACGGTGAAAGTGTTACTTATGGATTCGTTGGTTACCCTATTAGTCAAGCAGCTGATATTACGGCACTTGGTGGAACTTTAATTCCTGTAGGAGAAGATCAATTACCACTTATTGAACAATGTCGTGAAATTGTAAGAAAGTTTAATTCTATTTATGGTGTAACTTTAACAGAACCTGAACACATGCTTAGTCCAACTCCTAGAATTAAAGGTTTAGATGGCAAAGAGAAAATGGGAAAAAGTTTAGGAAATGCTCTTTATTTAAAGGATTCACCTGAGGTTGTAAAAGAGAAAATTATGAAAGCAGTAACAGATCCTGAAAAAATCAAAAAAGATGATAAAGCCAATCCTGATGTTTGTATGGTATATTATTACCACAAACTAATAAATAATCCTAATTTAGAAACTGTATGCAAAGAATGTAAAAATGGTACTAGAGGTTGTGTAGCTTGTAAAAAAGAATTAATTGAAAACATTGAAGAATTCCTAGCACCAATCAGAAAAAAGAGAAAATACTATGAAGAAAATCCTGAAATAGTGAAAGAAATTTTAGATAATGGTACAAAAGAAGCTAAAATAAGAGCAGATGCTACTATGAAAAAAGTAAAAGCAAGTATGATGATTGATTATTAATCTATACTTGCTTTTTTTTACTAGCTAATCTAAGTAATTGATACAAATGAATATGTTTATCATCAAGACTATCTTTCATACTATTTAATAATAAATCAAACATTTTAGACTGTGAATTTATTTCTTCATCAAAGTATTCTTCATATAAAAAGCGTAATTTTCCATAATTCTTTTTATTATAACATTCTTTAATTTCTTTCATTAAATAATTACGAATTTGAATTTCATTACGAGTAAAAAAACGATCATTTAAAGCTTTCTTTTCTTTTTGAAAATTCAAAGTAACTACTTCTAAGTTATTTGCTAATAAAGCAATTTCTTCTTCTTCATCAATTAATAACTTACTCTTATAAATAGTTTCTCCTGTACTATCAAATTCAACTGCTAATACTCTTTCTCCATCAGAAATTAAGATGCAATAATCTAAAATTTTTACTTTTCTATCAGTATAAACTTCACAAGTACGATAGATTTTAAGTAAAAAATCTTTATCAATTTTTCCCTTATAGTAAAGAAAATCATCAAATGTAGTTCTAGCTACATGAACCATTTTAATTCTTTTTATATTTTCAATGTTGTCATTAGGATTCCATTCATAGAAATCATATAGTTCATTTAAATCACAGAAATTAAGTAAAATATCATAAATATATATCATTTTTATCATACCCTTTCGTAAAAATAGTTAGAAAAACTAACAGAAAACCAACAATACTAAACCAACATTCTACTCTGCTAATAATAAATTTGAAATAATCTGGTAGAGAATAACCCATACTTAAAAGATTCAAATAAGTAATAATATAGGTAAAACCAATTACCATAAAACCAAAGCCTAACAAAAAAAAGAACATTCGAGTCATGGTACCACCTAATTTATTCTATTAGCAAAGATACATTTATATTATTTATTTTTTTATACTTTTTATGCAAAGAAAAAGATGTTTTTTAAACACCTTAGATTTTTTGAATCACTTTTTTTCTTTTCTTTTCAAAATCAATTGAACAATTTCTACTTAAAAGTAAAATGATAATAGCAAACACTGTTGGAATAATTAAAAAGAAAACAATTGGTAAAACTTTTTTAACTTCTGCATATACCAAACAAGGAATTAAAATAATTTCTAGTATTAATAAAACAAGTAAAATAATTAAAAATATTTTATTCCAATCTTTTTTCTTTTTATTTTTTTGAACCACTTTTTTATCTTTTTTCATAATTCCTCCTACTACTTCTTATTCTAATTTGAATATAATAATAAATACTAGATAAAATGCCACCTAAAGTTGCGATTAACATATCTGTCATGGTATCATCTACACCTGTTTTTGCTACCCACTGAACATCACTAGAAAATAATTTATCACAAGTAAATTCAAAGTATTCCCAACAACCAGCAACAAAAACGGTAAATGCTAGAATAAATAATAAGGCAAAAAATCTGTACTGATAGCTAGTTAATTGATACTTTTCTAATATGATATAAGCAAATACACTAGTTAAAATTCCTGATAAGAAATGAGTAAATAAATCAAACCACCAAATCTGGTAGAAGACTTTTAAAATACTACCCATTACTAAAGCAAATAACAGAAACAAATAATAGAAAAAGATAAGTTTTTCATCTATCTGATATCCTTTTATCTTATCTAATACATATGGTACCATAATTAGTGGAAAAATGCAAAGAAGTTGTAGAATCTGTGATAACTTCATAGTGCTATAAGAAGTAATTAACATATAAACCATAAAGCAGATAAAGAACACATATAATAAACTATTGAATACTTGAAGTATCTTTTTCAATTTTATTTTCATCTCCTAATTGACTTACTTCAACTTGATTAATCATTTCAAATTTTTTAGATATTTTTTCAGTCGTAATATGAACATTTTCAACATCTTTATTTACAGTTTGAATACTTTTAGCAAGTTTGTCCCATCTATCTTTGTATCTAGAAAATTCTAATCCTAATTTATTTAATTCTTCATGAATAATGGAAGTATATTTATCACGCTCTATATTTTTAATAATCATTTGAATAACACTTAATGTAGAAATTAAAGTAGTTGGTGAAGTAATCCAAACTTTTTTACGATAGGCATAATCTAATATATCAGCGTGATAAGCATTAATTTCTGCAAATATTGCTTCTGCTGGCAAAAACATAATTGCTTGGTCTGAAGTTACTCCTTGAATGATATATTTACTACTAATGGCATCAATATGCTTTTTTACATCGATTTTAAATTGTTTTTCATGCATAGCTCTCTCACTTGGTGATAAGTTTTTATCAACCATCATCTGATAGTTTTCAAGTGGAAATTTGGAATCAATGATAATAGTACCAAGTGGTTCAGGTGCATATAAAACACAGTCAGCAATTGTAGTGTTTGGCAAAGTACATTGAAGTTTATAGATTTTATCGTTAACACCAAATACATTTTCCATAATATGTTTTAAATTAACTTCTCCATAAATACCACGCGATTTTTTATCGGTCAAAATACTTTGTAAAGAAACAATATCAGTAGATAAAGTTTCAATTTTTTTCTGAGCTTCATCTATTTTACTAAGTCTTTCTAAAACAGAAGTAAAAGTTTTGTTTGTTTTTTCAAAATTGGCATCTAATCTTTCATTAACCCTATCATTAATAGCATTTAGTCTTGACTCCATTTTATCGTTTAACGTATTAAAACCCTGATTCATTTCTTTCGTAATACTGACTTCAAATCTACCAAGTCTTTCCGTCATATCACTATTATCTATTTTACGAAATAAATTAAAAATTAATAACAAAATCACGATGATTAATAAAACTAAAATTACATATTCCATCACAACAACCTCCACAACATTATTTCAATTTTAACTTTTTTTCTACTATTTTAGAAACAAAAAACGCTAAAACCAATAAAAAAGCAATTTTAAATAATACGGTAATATCTGTTAAACTTTCTAACAAAGTAGTTCCAATGTATCCCCAGAAATAAACCATTACCATTTTCCCAATAATAGCAGCTAAAAAGAATTTTTCAGTTTTAATTTTTGATACTCCTGCCGCAATATTAATAAAAAAAGCAGGAGAAAAAGGAATGGCTATTAAAATTACTAAGTTACTAAATTTAATGTTTGATATAGTTTTCATTATACTAGCAAATTTATCTTGTTCTTTTCTTTTAATAAAACGATATAATTTTTTCTGAAAGAAATAACGAAATAAGGTAAATGATAGCATACAACCAATAATAGTAGAAATCCATGAAATGAGAAAGCCAAAGAAAGAACCAAAACTAATTATATTTAAAGTAATAAATACAGAAAGTGGTAACATTGGTAAAATAGATTCTAAAATAATTAGAAGAACGCCAGCAATTGGTCCTATACTTGTTAATATAGTAGTTGAATTTGTAACAAAACTATCAATAATCTCTCTCATATCATCACCATTATTATTATAGTACAGAAACCAAAATATTAAAAGAAAAAGGGTCTCAAATGATAGATAATTTTTAAGACCCATTTATCACAAATTTCATTTAGATAGCTTTTGGATTGTTTCTATATCTAAGCCTGTTACACGCGAAATAACAGAAATATCAATATTTTCTTTTAGCATATTTTTAGCAATTTCTAATTGTTTTTCTTCTTTACCGCGTAATA
>OLNW01000314.1_pt1 | contig 61186 bp, 49 predicted proteins | sample 1672121 | NCBI WGS metagenome assembly OLNW01 (sample SAMEA3136648, study PRJEB25190) | human gut metagenome
TAAATAAGTAAAATATGGATATTAGAGTAAGTTACTGGTATACTACCCGTAACTTACTTTTTTTATAAGGATTTATCTAATGTATCAGGTAAAGTCTTACGATTAAAAAGTAACAGAAAGGGATAAGATGACAATAAAATGACGGAAAACAATATTTTCAAGATATTTATAAAGTATACCTCATTTAATGTATTGGGAATGATTGCTCTTTCCTGTTACATTTTTGCGGATACGTTATTTATATCCATGGGAATCGGTATTGATGGACTGACTGCCATCAATCTGGCCCTGCCTATATTCAGCCTTGTAAATGGCTCCGGTCTTATGATCGGTATGGGTGGAGGTACAAAGTACACCCTGGCGGTAAGTAGAGGGAAGCAGCAAGAGGGAAATAAGATATTTACAAATACTCTGTATATGACAGCCATATTTGGTATTGTGTTTGTTATTCTTGGTATATTTTTCTCAGGAAATATAGCGACACTTCTCGGAGCTGACGAGCAGGTTATGGCTAACACTGAAATATATTTAAAAATGCTTCTGATTTTCTCACCTGCATTTATTTTAAATAATATTGTACAGTGCTTTGTAAGAAATGACGGTGCGCCTCATTTATCAATGATAGCCATGATTGTAGGAAGTATGTCTAACATGTTCCTCGACTGGTTATTTATTTTCCCATTTGGTATGGGAATGTTTGGTGCGGTACTTGCCACATGTTTGTCACCTGTTTTCAGTTTAATTTTAACAATGCAGTATTTCATAAGAAAGAAAAATACTTTCCATGTTGTTAAAACAAAGATTTCAGGTAAGGCTATTGGAGGTATTATTGCCAGTGGTTTCCCATCATTTTTAACGGAAATCTCTACAGGTATAGTTCTTATTGTATTTAACTTCCTGTTTATGGAAATCGCAGGTAATACGGGAGTTGCGGCATATGGTGTAATTGCAAACCTCTGGTTTATTGTTGTTTCAATGTTTACCGGTATTTCACAGGGTATGCAGCCAATCATGAGTCATAACTACGGTAAGGGTAAGTATGGCAATGTAAATAAGATCCTTAAATACGGACTTATACTTATGGGAACATTTGCGGCTGCCATATATGCAGTTATGTTCTTCGGATCAGAATATGTTGCAGCAATATTTAACAGCGAACACAATGAAACATTGCAGTATATTGCAGAAGAGGGATTGAAATTATATTATATTGCCTGCCCGTTTGTAGGATTTAATATAATTATTTCAATATTCTTTACTTCTACAGAATATCCTGTTCCTGCACATATCATATCTATCTTAAGAGGATTTGCCCTTATTATTCCAATGGCATTTATTATGTTATTTGCTGGTGGAAGAATAGGACTCTGGATGGCATTCCCTGTTACGGAAATGATAGTTACGGTTATAGGAATTATCCTGTACATTATGAGAAACAGGAAATTAAAAGAATATATATAATAGAAGAAATTAAATATTTATTCTTATTGCGGAATATATTGAGAGGGCTTAAACAGGCCTTTTCAGTATGTTCCGCTTTTGTTTCGTTTTTTTAATCCCGACTATAAATATTAATTATATAAGTTTTTAGTGGATTTTTTATTTCATGTGTAGTATTATAATTAATACATATAACACATATAGAATAAATAGGTTATTAAAAATAAACGGGTGAGCATATGATAGATAAATTTCACACACATAGAAATATAATAGGCTTTGATGAAAATGGTGTATCAGTTATTATCCACAAGGCTGATGCACATCACGAACATGACCATCAACATGAGCATAGTCATGACCACGACCACGACCATGAACATGACGGTAATAAAAAAGCTTATGGAAATGACCATGTTCATAATCCAAATGTAAAATACAGAGAATATGAAACTGATGATTCAGCAGATACAGATTTCATAAAGGATTATATGGAAGCCATTGCTACATATAAGAAGACATTTCCTACAAGGAATGAGGTAATTGAAAAGACACCGGACCCTGCAATTAAGGATATGCTTGAGTATGAAAAAGAGCAGGGCATTGAAAATATATTTGACAGATTTGACAAGCAGAAGCCACATTGTAGCTTTGGTCTTGCGGGAACATGTTGTAAAGCATGTAACATGGGTCCTTGTAAGATTACTGCCAAGTCACCTAAGGGAACTTGTGGTGCCGATGCGGATACTATCGTTGCAAGAAACCTTTTAAGAGGAGCGGCAGCAGGTGTTTCACAGCACGGAATGCACGCAAGAGAGGTTATTCTTTCACTTAAATGGGCAGCTGAGGGTAAACTCGATTTACCTATTATTGGAAAGCAGAAGGTTATTGACGTTGCAAATTCATTTGGCATTAAGACTAAGAGAAGACAGTTTAATAACATTGCAAAGGATGTTGCAGATGTTCTTTTAGATGATTTATCAAATACAGATCCAAACAGAGAATACAAGACTCTTGAGGCACTTGCTCCGCCTGAGAGAAAGAAAATCTGGAAGGATCTCGGTCTTATTCCTATTAGTGCATATCATGAAGTATTTGAAGCATTCCACAAATCAGGTGTAGGTACTGATGCGGACTGGAAGAGCCTTATGGAAGAATTCCACCGTTGTGGATTAGCATTTACATTTTCAGGCGTTATGGGCTCATCAATTGCAACAGATGCATTATTTGGTGTAGGTGACAGAGTAACAGGTAAAGTTAACTTGGGAGCTCTTGAAGAAGGATATGTAAATATCGCACTTCACGGACATTTACCAACTCTTGTAAGTAAGATTGTAGAGACAGGACAGAGCGAAGAGCTTGTTAAGCTTGCTAAGGAAAATGGAGCAAAGGGCATTAAGTTTTACGGAATCTGCTGTTCATCACTTGCTGCAATGTACAGATACGGCGGAGTTATTCCTCTTTCAAATGCAGTTTCAGCAGAGCTTGTTATTGCTACAGGTGCTATCGACCTCTGGATTGCGGATGTTCAGGACGTTTATCCTGCAATCATGGATGTTGCAAACTGTTTCCATACAAAGGTAGTTACAACAAGTGAGTCAGCAAGACTTCCTGGTGCTGAGAGAATCGAATATGATCATTACCACAGCAACATTGATAAGACAAATGAAATAGCAAGAGAAATCGTTTTAAAGGGAATTGAAAGATTTAAGGAAAGACAGGAGAGAGGCGTTCAGGTACACATTCCTAATGTAGAAGTTACTGCAGAAGTTGGCTTCTCACTTGAGTACTTAAGCCGTCGTTTCAAGGGTATCGGACCTGTTACTGAGGCCATCAAATCAGGAAAAATACTTGGTATCGTAAATATGGTTGGATGTAACAATCCAAAGGTTCCATTTGAAAGATGTATCATTGATGTGGCAGAGGAGCTTATTAAAAATAATGTACTCGTACTTACAAATGGCTGTGCATCATATCCTCTTATGAAGATGGGATTCTGTGAAAAGGGCGCAGGCGATAAATTTGCAGGCGAAGGCTTAAAGGAATTCCTTGAGGGTGATCTTCCACCTGTATTACACGTTGGAGAGTGTATTGATAATACAAGATCTTCAGGAATTATGGCTACAATTGCCAGAGAAATGGGAGTTCCAATCGCAGATATGCCATATGCATTTACATCTCCTGAATGGTCAAATGAAAAGGCCATTGATGCGGCTTTAGGTTTCCGTTTACTTGGTATTAATTCATATCACTGTGTTGAACAGCAGGTTTACGGTTCAAGAAATGTAAGTGAATATCTCAAAGAAGGAAGCTTAGAACTTCTCGGATCTAAAATGGTTGTAAACATGGATCCAAAGCTTCTTGCTAAACAGATTTTAGATGACATGAGAGAGAGCAGAAAGAAGCTCGGATGGGATAAATAATACGATAATGGGGTAATCCTCAGTCGTTGACAATATATAGATAAAATACTATCATATAAACAAATGTTTGCTTGATAGTATTTTTTTTGGTGAATTTTATGGAAAAGAGAGTTTACGCCTCAATAGATTTAAAATCATTTTATGCCTCCGTTGAATGTGTTGAACGGGGGCTTGATCCATTTGATGCAAATCTTGTTGTTGCGGACTCTTCAAGAACAGAAAAGACCATTTGCCTTGCTGTTTCACCGGCTCTTAAATCATACGGAGTTCCAGGCAGACCGAGATTATTTGAGGTTATAAGCACCATAAAAGCATATAATGGCAGAATAAGAAATATGACAGAGACATCTGCATTTAAGTCAGTTGTAGACAGTAATCCGGGTATCGGTCTGGAGTTTATTGCTGCGAAACCCAGAATGTCTTTATATATGAAGAAAAGTGCGGAAATTTATAACATTTACCTCAAATATGTTTCTTCAGATGATATATTTCCATATTCCATAGATGAAGTATTTATGGATATTACGGATTATCTGAACTATTACAACATGAGCGGATACGATTTTGTCCGTAAAATGATGAATGATGTATATGAGACTACGGGAATTACAGCGACTGCAGGTATAGGCGACAACATGTATTTAGCTAAGATTGCCATGGATATCAGAGCCAAGCACATGAAGGCCGATAAAAACGGTTTGAGAATAGCAGAGCTTACGGAACGCTCATTCAGAGAGGAGCTCTGGGGATATAAGCCTCTTACGGCATTTTGGGGAATCGGTAGAGGTTATGCAGAAAAGCTTGCTCATGTGGGATTATATACAATGGGCGACATTGCCAGATGTTCAATCGGTAAGGAAAATGATTTCTATAATGAAGATTTAATCTATGATTTATTTGGTGTAAATGCTGAGATTTTAATAGATCACGCCTGGGGATATGACCCATGTACCATAAAAGATGTAAAGCAATATAAGCCTCAGAGTAAGAGCGTGAACAGTGGTCAGGTTTTACAGTGTGCATATGACAATACAAGAGCGGAGATTATAGTCCGTGAGATGGCGGAAAATCTGTCATATGAACTTATGAAAAAGAAGCTTATGACAAAGAAAATTGTCCTTATGGTTGGATATGACATCGACAATATGGATATACTGGATGATTCATATGAAGGTGAAATCGTAAAGGACAGATACGGCCGGTTAAAGCCTAAGCATTCAAGAGGAACTGCCAATCTGGATGAATATACATATATATCTTCAGATCTTATAGATGCATTTGTTAAGCTGTATCATACAATTACGGACAGCAGGCTTCTTATACGCCGTCTGACTCTGGTTGCGGATGATGTAATAAATGAAGATGAAGTAAAGAATATTCAGAAAAATACCAGAAAACAGCTTTCTTTTTTCGATGACTTTGATTTGAGTTGTGGTAACTCAGAAGACAGTGCAGAATACAGTGGAAGTACCGTTAATAAAGATAATGATAAATCGTCTGCAAATGTTGATGAAAAAGCCGATAATAAATCTGCTTTAAATACTGCTAAAAAAACAGATGGTAATGTCAGTGGTAAAGCAGGCTATAATGTTAATAACCAGACTGATACCGGCTCGGGTGATTACAATAAAAATCCGAGAAATGGCATAAAAACAAAATCTGCAGCTGTTTCTTCAAAAGAAAACGCTCGTAAGGATAAAAATAATAAAGACATTAATGTGGAATGCGGTAAAGCTGACTCCAAAGAGAAATTGAAAAGGCTTCAGAGTACACTTTTATCTTTGAAAAGCAAATATGGAAGTAACATACTTGTAAAAGGTACAAGTTTGGAAGAAGGAGCTACGGGAATGGAGCGAAATGGCCAGGTGGGTGGCCATAAGGCGTAAAAGCAGGAATATATCATGCGGAAACATGAAGTATATGCCTAAAGTGCACGCCTAAAATATATATTCACAGTATGTTGAAAATAGTAATAAAGACGATATATGAAAAACGATAACAATTTAAATTTAACAAATAATTATGATGACATCATCGATTTACCCCATCAGGTCTCAAAGAAGCATAAGAGAATGGATGTTAGCGAAAGAGCGGCACATTTTATGCCATTTTCAGCGTTAAAGGGATATGACAGTTTACTTTCTGATACTAAGAAAAGTAATGATGATATGATTAATAATGAAATAGAGCATGAGGAAATAGACTCAATCTGACACAGGCAGAGTATGGCTGTTGTAGTCACAGTCAGCTTTGTTGTCTGAGGTTTTAAAGGATAAAAAATGATTGGTATAATAGCTGCATTTGCCCATAACAGGGTAATAGGAAATAATGGAATAATTCCATGGAATATTCCGGGAGAACAGGCGCTGTTTCGTGAACTGACTACAGGTAATATAGTAGTTATGGGCAGAAGAACCTATGACGAAATAGGCAGACCACTTCCAAACAGAATTACCATAGTAATTTCAAAGTCCAGGGAATACAGCGGGGGAAATCTCTACACTGTAGGTACATTGGATAAAGCCGTAAAGCTCGCATCAGATATAGCGCCTGATAAGTATATTTATCTGTCAGGTGGAAGTTCAGTGTATAAGGAAGGACTTGAGCTTGCTGATGTGCTTTACCTGACGGAAATAGATCTGGATGTGGAAGGAGATACATTTTTCCCTGAGATTTGTGAAGAAAATTATATTAAAACCATGATAGGAGATGTTACCGGAGATATTCCGTATAAACAATATAAGTATGAAAGAATCAGATGATTCGCCATGTAAATCATTTTTCAGGCCCTGCACTGTCGGGGCTTTTTTATTTTGGTCACATATACTCCAATCATCCCATGCCAAACTTGAAAAAACCATTAAAGGTTGTATACTGAAAAACGATATTAATCATGAACGTTTAATTTACTGAAGATATTAATTAAGCGGTTTATTAATTGTATAAAAGATAAAAAGTTACTTATTAAAAATTAAAAAGTAAAATACTAAACTATAAAATACAGACTACAGATAAATGTTTGTTGCAGATAAATATTTATTGCATATAAACGGGGTGTGCTTATGGAAAATGTAATTTTAAAAGCAAAAGACGGTACAGATCTTGCATTATCAGTATATGAGGTTCCAAATGCCAAAGGAGTCGTTCAGGTTATCCACGGAATGATGGAGCACAGGGGAAGGTATGAGAGACTTGCCCTTGAATTAAATAAAATAGGATATACCGTTGTTACTTCAGATTTAAGAGGACACGGAAAAACGGCTAAAGTTTTGGGGTTTTTCAAAGAAAAAGATGGCCATAATGAGCTTTTAAGAGATCAGAAAATCATCACAAAATATATTTTCAAAAGACTCAATGTGGATAAAGTAGATATATTTGCCCATTCATTTGGAACAATTATTACAAGAAATCTTCTTCAGACAGAATCTCTTAACTATAAAAGTATTATTCTTTCAGGTTATCCTGCGCCCGTAAAAGAATCATCAATGGGAATTGTGATTTCCAACATATTAAGAAAAATTAAGGGTGCAAAAGCATATTCTCCAATGCTTGAGAAAATGTCAGTAGGTGCATTTAACAACAGAATCGAAAATCCAAGAACAGATGTGGACTGGTTAAGCGCCAATGAGGAAAATGTGGATAATTACATAAATGATCCATATTGCGGAAATGGTTTTACTGTTTCAGCATTCAACGATTTATTCAGACTCGTAAAAAATATGAGAGATCCTAAGCGCTATATAAATGTAAATGCAACTCTTCCAATATTATGCATTGGCGGAGCGGATGATCCTTGTATTGGCGGTAAGAGAGGCAGTGACGCTTCAGTTTATTTCTTACGCAAGGCGGGATTTGAAAATGTAAAAAGAAAAACATTTGAAAATATGAGACATGAAATCTTAAATGAGCGTAATAACGAGGACGTTTACAAAACAATTACTTCTTTTATAGAAAAGAATGGATAATTACCTGTAAACATGCAGAAAATATATAGCTGAAATTTAATAGCTTGGATTATATAAGTAGAATTAAACAACTTGGATTCAATAATTTAAAGAAGGTTTATATGGAAAAAGATACAGAAAATGATGTAATAAACCCAAAAAAGAAAAATATATTTTGGGAATTGTTTATTACATTTTTTAAAATAGGAGCCTTCACATTCGGAGGCGGTTACGCCATGATTCCTATCATTCAGGAAGAAACCGTAACGAAAAAGAAATGGATATCTGATGAGGATATTCTGGACGTGGTGGCCATAGCGGAAAGTACACCGGGCCCAATTTCTCTGAACACGTCAACATTTGTGGGGTATCGGACCGCAGGGGTATTTGGTGCATTTTGTGCAACATTAGGAGTTGTATTGCCATCGTTTGGAATAATCGTAGGACTATCATTTGTACTCAGACAGTTTGAAGACATTGAAATTGTAAAATATGCTTTCTGGGGAATTAGAGCAGGTGTACTTGCACTGATTATAAAAGGACTTGTTTCAATGTATAAATCATGCCCTAAAAATGTATTTTCGTATGTAATTATGGCAGCGGCATTTGTTGCGGTGGCATTTTTCAATATAAATGTAATTTACATGACAATAGCATGTGCGGCAGCGGGAATTATTTATTCAATAATAGCCGGAAAAGCCGTGAAGGATAAATTACAGTAATGTTTAGAAACAGAGATGAATTATGATATATATTAACTTATTTTTTACATTCCTTAAGATTGGAGCATTTACATTCGGAGGCGGTTACGCAATGCTTCCGCTCATAAGGGCGAGCATTACAGAAAATAACTGGATGGATGATGACCAGATACTTAACTTTATTGCAGTTAGTGAGAGTACACCCGGACCATTTGCAATAAATGTATCAACATATGTAGGTATGGAAGCAGGAGGAATATTCGGATCTGTACTTGCAACCTTAGGTGTAGTTTTGCCTTCGTTTATAATTATTCTGATAGTTGCAAAACTTTATGATAAATTTAAAACAAATAAATATGTACAGGGGGCCATGAGTGGCTTAAAACCTGCAGTTATCGGCTTTATTGCAACAGCTGTATTATCAACGGGCATAACAGTATTTTTCCCTACAGGAATTAAACTGGAGGTTATGGGGACATTTGCATTTATAACTTCTGTTATAATATTTGTATCAATGCTGATACTGGCGTTAAAGAAAGTTCACCCGATTATAATAATAGGAATATCTGCAGCGGCAGGAATCGCTTATGGATATTTACAGCCTCTTATTGGATGGTAAGGAGTAATATGAAGAAAAAATGTGTCGGAATTTTAACAAGTGGTGGTGATGCACCGGGCATGAATGCGGTTCTCAGAGCTGCAACTAGAGCATGCCTTGCATATGGTATGGATGTAAGGGCTATAATAAGAGGTTATAGTGGCTTACTAAAAAAAGAATATGTGGATTTTGATATCCGCTCAGTATCTGAAATCATTAACAATGGCGGTACTATGATTCATACAGCAAGATGTAAGGAATTTGCAACGGAAGAAGGCCTTGCAAAAGCTGCCGAAAACTGTAAGGAAATGGGTCTTGATGCCTTGATAGTAATAGGTGGTGACGGTTCATTCAGAGGTGCACTTGAATTATCAAAGAGAGGAATTCAGTGTATAGGAATCCCTGGAACTATTGATAATGATATTGCTGCATCAGACTATACAATAGGCTTTGATACTGCCATGAATAATGCTGTAGAGATGGCTGATAAAATAAGAGACACCATGACAGCCCATGACAGATGCAGTGTTATAAAGGTAATGGGAAGAAGATGTGGAAATCTGGCCATCGGAGTTGGAATTGCCACAGGTGCCACAGGCATACTTATTCCTGAAGTAAAATTTGATTTTGAGAAGGATGTAATCGACAGAATTGAACTTACAAAATCAACAGGTAAGGAACATTTTATTTTTATTGCATCAGAAGGCACCGAAGGTATTGATAATCTTCATAAAAGAATAGAAGAGCGTACAGGGATTAAATCAATAGAGTGCGTACTGGGATATGTTCAGCGAGGTGGAAGCCCAAGTGTAAAGGACAGAATTATCGGAAGTGAAATGGGAGAGTTTGCTGCAAGACTTCTCAGAGATGGTATCAAAAACAGCAAAATGATTATATACAAAAACGGCAAAGTTGATGAATTAGATCTGGAAGCCGGATTAGCAGTAAAGGGCGAATTTGTCAAGGATTTATATAATTTATCATATGTAATTTCTACATAATTTTATTAAAATATTTAAAATGTATAAAATATTGCTAAGTAATTACTTTTTTGTTATGATAGAAAACGAGTAATCTAATACCCGCTGTTTATATTTGTTATGACCAAAAGCGAGTTATAGATTAACTAAATTACAAATTAAAATAACAAATATGCAGATTGTTACTCTATATTTTGTATTTAAGATTGGGAAAAGGGATAGGTTCTTAATTATGAAAAAATTCAGATTTAACAAGGCGATGGCAATTGCAATCGCAGGTGCTGCAGCAACTATTGGTTTTGCAGGTTGTTCAGGTGGTGGTTCATCTAATAATACAGAGACAACTACAGCAGCTGAAGAGACAACAACAGAATCAGGTAATTCAAGCACTTACACAGAGAATGTGAATAAGTATTCATCAGCTGATGCGGCTTTACAGGCCTTAAAAGATGGTAATGCAGAATACATTAAGGGCGCAAAGACAATTGATACAAGTGAATCAACAAGAGAAGACTTAGCAACTGATGGTCAGAAGCCATATGCTACAGTTATTACTTGTGCAGACTCAAGAGTTCCTGCAGAATTAATTTTTGATACAGGTTTAGGTGAGATCTTTACAATCAGAGATGCCGGTAACGTTATTGGTGATTATGAACTTGGTAGTGTAGAATATGCAGCAAGTCATTTAAAGACACCTCTTATCGTTGTAATGGGACATACTCACTGTGGAGCTGTTGGTGGCGTTGTTGAGGCTGCTTCAGGTCACGGACATGTTGACAGCAGCGAAGTTTATTTAGGAACTATTCTTTCAACAATTCAGTCATCTGTAGATAAGGCAAGAAGCGATGTTCAGGATCCTGATAATCATACAGATGAAGTAGCAGACAAGGCGGAGCTTTACAACATTGAGAATTCTATCTCAAAGTTAAATGAAAGTGCTACATTAAAGAAGCTTCAGAAGGAAGGCAAAGTTAAGATCGTTGGTGCAAGATACAACATTGAGACAGGTGCCGTAGAATTCTTAGATAACTAATTTTAAGATATTTTATATAACAAATCTCAAGAGATTATACATATTCAGCTCTATAAAGACCCCGAGAATGGCAAAGGCCTGACTCGGGGTCTTGTTTTATGCGACAAAACAACTGAAAATGTACAATTGTATACATTTCAATACATCTTTACAGATGTATAAAAACATAGTATCTTCAAAATTACATTACACTTTTATAAATATTAATTTGTTTGCACATTGGTTAAATTTTATAAAAGGAGAACATTATGAGCTTTAAAAACATTGTATTAGCAGGTGGTGGAGTATTAGGAAGTCAGATTGCATATCAGTCTGCTTACTGTGGTTTTGATGTAACTATTTATTTAAGAAGTGAGGAGTCAGTTGTCAGAGCTAAGAAGAAGATTGACAGACTTCACAACATTTACCTTGCAGAATTAGAGGACTTTAAGTCTAAGCTTGGTAACCCAATCGCTATTAAAATGTTCGGAAAGGGACTTTACCCAAATCCTGAGAATCTTACAGTAGAGAAAATTGATGAACTTAAGGGAAATGCAGTAAAGGCATATGAGAACATCAAGTATGTAACAGATTTAGCAGAGGCAGTAAAGGATGCAGACCTTGTAATTGAGGCAATGGCTGAGAATCCACAGGCTAAGATCGAATTCTATGAGAAGCTTGCAGGTGTATTACCTGAGAAGACAGTTATTGCAACTAACTCTTCTTCAATGCTTCCAAGTGCATTCGCACAGTATACAGGAAGACCTGAGAAGTATCTTGCTCTTCATTTTGCTAACAACATCTGGAGAGGCAATACAGCTGAAGTTATGGGCCATGCAGGAACAGAGCAGAAGTACTATGATGCTGTTGCAGAGTTCGCAGGACAGATTCAGATGGTACCTCTTTTAATGAAGAAGGAGCAGCCTGGTTATATCCTTAACTCAATGCTTATTCCATTCTTAAGATCTGCTGAGACATTACTTGCAAGAGAAGTTGCAGATCCACAGACAATCGACTTAACATGGAAGATTGGAACAGGAGCACCAAAGGGACCTTTTGAAATCCTTGATATCGTAGGTTTAACAACTGCTTACCATATTATTATGAATAGCCCTGATGCAAGTGATCCTGCAACTGATAACGGTAAGATTGCAGCAATCCTTAAGAAGTACATTGATGAAGGCAAAACAGGTATTAATGCCGGAGAAGGCTTCTACAAGTACAACTAATCAGTATTAATTAAGCCAGGAAAACTTCATATATTATACATAAACATTACAATGTATAATATAAATGCAATACAAATTTTATAAACTCTACAAATCTACATAATAATGTGATAGAATAAGTCTAATTATTTAATGGAGGTTTCCAAATGATAAGGACTATTATCAATGGCTTCTGTATGGCTATCGCAGATAGTGTTCCCGGAATGTCGGGTGGTACAGTAGCCCTCATTATGGGATTCTATAATGACTTTGTAGGCGGAACACACGATGTTTTCTATGAGCGTGGTCAAAAGAGAAAGAAAGCATTTAAATATTTAATAAAGCTGGGAATTGGATGGATCGTAGGAATGATCCTTTCCGTTCTCGTTATTACTCATTCATTTGAAAGTAGTGTGTATGTAGTAAGTTCATTATTTATAGGATTTATTGTTACATCTATTCCGATGTTAATAAGAGAAGAAAAGAAGTCATTCAAGCCATCTGTTGGAGGCTTTATAGCATTAGGTGTAGGTATAGCATTTGTTATCTTAATCACAATGCTTAACAAGCACAGCTTTTCAACCGGTGTGAGCATGAGCAGCATCACATGGGGTAGCGGACTTCTGATATTCTTTGGTGCAATGGCATCTACATCTGCCATGTTCCTTCCAGGAATTTCCGGATCAACAATCCTTTTAATTATGGGATTATATTTACCTGTTATGTCTGCGGGAAGAGAGTTACTTAAATTACATCTTTCTTATCTTCCTGGAATGATTATTTTCGCAGCAGGTATTGTAGTTGGAGCGTTATTTATCGTTAAGATAATTGAAATATGTATGGCCAAGTTTAGAACCGTCACAATGTTCTTTATTTTAGGCCTTATGATTGGATCAATCTATTCTATTATTATGGGACCTACAACATTAACAACTCCACAGCCGCCTATAACATTTGCAACATTTAACTGGCTTGCATTTGCAATAGGTGTTGCGCTTATATTCGTACTCCAATTCTTTGGAAACAGAAGAAATCGTAAATAATACATTTTGTATTTGACATGTAAATGATTTAATAACGACCTCTGAAGGTCAGACTGTATGTAACCTGAATATGGGATACATAAGGCTGATCGACTGAGGTCGTTTTTTATGTTTTATATACTTAATTTGATAAAATTAATCAATTATAGTATATCATTTAATTATTATGTATCTTTCAAAAACCCCGGTAAACAAGCTGTTTGTGTGGGGTTTATTTTTGTTTTAGTCTGGAAATGAGGCAAAAATGGGGCAGATTATAAAATATGTACATTCTTAATTTCCTCACGCTTGTGGACACTGTGTAAGACTTAGCAATACATTTTGGTATTAGCCAAGTAGTAGTGGTTAAAGCAAGAAGCTCCGACTTCTATAAGTCGGAGTAGTTCACTCAATCAATAGTAACCGACAATATAAAAGCAAATGCGGATTTTCATTATAGAAGTGGCAAAGTTCAACCGCTTATAAGGAGAATAGAGCACGGGCAAATGCTGTAAATGGTGCTCTTCTAAGGTTGGGACTTATCCATATTCCCCCAATATGGACACAGATGTATTTAGGAGACATGCAAATTGCAGGTGTTTAGTCGAGTATGATAACGGAAGTGGTGTATATCAGAATGTACACAGTAAACGGTTCTATAAAGATAGACAATAAGAAATTAAGAAAATCGACATAGAACGAAGAAAAAAATTAGATAATAAGCAAAATAATAATAAGCGAATTTTAGATAATGCAAGAAAAAGTGGTATAAAAAAAGATGAATTAAAGACTGATAAACAACGACAGCATATACTTGATAGCAATAGCTATGTAGAGGGAAAAAGCTATATATACGGCAATGAAAAAACAGCTGAAGAACTTTATAAAAAACTGTCAGGAACAGGAAATTTAATACTTGTAGATGCAGAATGGAAACAGAAAGAGAGAGTTACAAGTGATAAAATGGTAGGTGTTTATATTGATAGAAATGGTAATAAAATTGAAACGAATAAACTTATGATAGTATATTCAAAAGATGGTTATCACATATATCCAAGGAGATAGATATGGGCGATTATGAAAAATACATCGGGAAAAAAATGATGATTCGAAAAAAAAACGGCAATGTTTACATCGGGGAAATTATTGATTATGACCATGGTTTTGATGATGACACAGAAGAAACGTTTTTAATGAATACTATTAATGGGGAACCTCACACATATCAAGAAATTAAAATTGCAGATATAGTAAACATGAAAGAGGTGTAATACATGTCGAAAGATGATATGCAAGTATTATTTTGCAAAATATTAGTATACTTGTACAAGGTGTTAAAAGGTACGCAAAAAAAGGACATATATTATATTCAACCAAGAACTTACGATTTTCCTATAAGCAAAGAATACTTACAAACAATACTAATAGAATTGTACGAAAAGGGATATATCCGAAATTTGATATATCAAAAGGCTTATAGTAATGATGTTGTATATTTCAATTATGACGGCATCGAAATAACATATGACGGGGTAGAGTTTTTAATTGTGCCGAGCGGGCATGGGGGCAGTCAATTATTTAAAGGGAGGAAGGTTGAAGTTTCAATTAATTCCACAACAGGAAATTTAATACAAACAAACCCGCTAAGTTATAAAGGGAGCTGAAATAAAAATGACTAAAATCGGTGACGTAGAATTTGAAATATTGAAAAAATATAATATTAAAGTTAATGAAACAATGCCTATTAATGATGTACTTGAAGAAATATCGGTAAAAATGCTTGAAATAGGATTTAAAGAAAATGATGAAATAAACGAAAAAGGAATTGAACTTGAAAGGCGGTATGACAGAATTTTTTATAACAACAAAGAGGATTAATATATGGCTAAAGATGATATGCCAGTATTATTTTGTAAAATACTAATATATCTATACAAAGTATTAAAAGGCAAACAAGAACGAGACGAATACTATATACAGCCAATGACAAATGATTTCCCGATAAGCGAAACATATTTGCAAACAGTACTGATTGAATTACAGGAAAAAGGATACATTCGCAATTTGCACTACAAAACAGCATTTGGTCACTATAACTGTATTTGCGTTATGTAGTGCCATATTGTATCGTTTGTGATATAATTTTTCTTTAGTTTATTACATTATTAATAGTAAATAATTTTTTATGTTTTATATAAAGAGGTTTTTCAATGAGTTACATGGATCTTTATAACGAATGGCTTGAAAACGATATTGTTGCAGAAAGCGATAAGGCAGAGCTTAGAGCAATTACAGATGAAAAAGAGATTGAAGACAGATTTTACAAAGAGTTAGATTTCGGTACAGGCGGACTCAGAGGTGTTCTCGGTATGGGAACAAACAGAATGAATGTCTATACTGTAGGTAAGGCTACTCAGGGTCTTGCTAACTATATTAATAAGAAGAATGGTGCTGAAAAGGGAGTTGCAATTGCATACGATTCAAGAAGAATGTCTCCTGAATTCGCATCAAAGGCTGCTAACTGCCTCAATGCAAATGGCATTAAGACATACATTTTCCCATGTCTCACACCTACACCTGAATTATCATTTGCCCTTAGAGAATTAGGAGCAATCGCAGGTATTGTTATTACAGCCAGCCACAATCCACCTGAATATAATGGATATAAGGTTTACTGGGAGGATGGTGCTCAGATTACACCTCCAATCGATGGAGATATTATTGCTGAAGTAAGAAACGTAAAAGATCTTGCGGAGATTAAGTCTATCGATATTAATGAAGCAAAGGTTAAGGGCTTATATAACGTAATCGGATTTGATATTGATGATAAGTATACAAATGCTCTTTTAGGCAACTGCATCGAACCTGAAGTTATCAGATCTGTTGCAGATAAGATTAAGATCGTATACACACCATTTAACGGAACAGGCAACATCCCTGTAAGAAGAGTATTATCTGAGCTTGGTTTTGAAAATGTATATGTAGTTAAGGAACAGGAAAATCCGGATCCTGATTTTACGACTCTTGACTATCCTAACCCTGAAGATCCAAAGGCATTTACATACGCATTAAAGCTTGCAAAGGAAAAGGATGCAGATATTATTCTTGCAACTGACCCTGATGCAGATAGACTTGGTATTTATGCAAAGGATGCAAAGACAGGAGAGTATGTACCATTTACAGGTAACATGTCAGCTATCCTTATTGCTGATTACCTTCTTTCAAGAAGACAGGAAAGAGGATTACTCCACTCAAGAAATGCTGAAATTACAAAAGCAGATGGCAAGCTTGGCGCATTAGTTACAACAATTGTTTCAACTAACATGGGCAGAGCACTTGCAAAGGATTTTGATATTGACTACATCGAAACTTTAACAGGATTTAAGTATATCGGTGAACAGATTAAGTTCTTCGAAGAGAGTGGCGACAGATTCTATGAATTTGGATTTGAGGAAAGCTACGGTTGTCTTGTTGGTACACACGCAAGAGATAAGGATGCTCCTTCAGCGGTTATGAGCCTTTGCGAAGTTGCTGCATATGAGTATTCAAAGGGAAGAACTCTTGTAGACAGAATCCATGAATTATATGAGAAGTACGGTTACTATAGAGAAGGTCAGCATTCTATCACAATGAAGGGTGCAGATGGAGCAAAGCGTATTAATGACATAATGGAAACGCTTCGTTCTAATCCACCTAAGGAAATAGCTGGTTTCAAAGCACTTGAAATCAGAGATTATAGCACAGGCGTAATAACAGATGTGGCAACAGGAAATACACATCCTACAGGACTTCCTAAATCAAATGTATTTTATCTTGAATTAGAAAATGATGCATGGGTATGTAGCAGACCATCAGGTACAGAACCAAAGATTAAGTTCTATATAGGAGTAAGAGGAACATCGGTTGAAGACTCGAAAAAATTACTTAATATGTTAATGGAAAGCATTATTAATCTTGTTAAATAAGTTTTAAGTTCATTTAAGGTTGTCATATTATATTTTAATACATAAGGTTGAATATCATGAATATAATTTTTATGGAGGATACAATATGAACGATAATGAAAAGAATAATATAAATGATGACGAAAACAAATACATTTACAGATATAAGAAAGATGATCTTAAAAATGAAGAGTCCTCAAAAGGGGATGATAATACAGATAAGCATATAGAAAATGAATCTAGTGAACATAAGAAAGTAAAAGAAAAGAAAAAGAAAAAAGTAGCTACTCTTATAGGTTCTGCAATAGCATTTGGTGCCATTGCAGGCGGTACAATGTTTGGAATCAATTATGCTGGATCTTCGGCTGTTAACAACTCTAAAACAACTAATGTAAATAATGTATCTGACACTTTAAGTTCAGATAATTCAAAGGCTTCATATGCATCAAATCAAACCTCTTCAGTTGAGTCTATAGTAAAAGCCAATATGTCTGCAATGACCATACTTGACGGTACTACAACGCAAAGCTCAGGCTTTGGATATGGGACACAGAAGCAAGCGGTTACAGGCTCAGGAATTATAATAGGTAAAAATGATAAAGAGCTTCTTATTTTGACTAATGCGCATGTTGTAAACAATTTGGATACATTAACTGCAAAATTTGTAAATAATAAAAGCGTAAAAGCAAGCGTTAAGGGTTCGGATGCTACACATGATGTGGCAATAGTTGCGGTTCCGCTTTCTGAAATAGATAATGATACGATGAATGCCATTTCAATAGCAACGCTTTCTTCAAATTCTGAAAATACAAATGTCGGAGAGCAGGTAGTTGCAATAGGTAATTCTGCTGGACTTGGACAAAATGTTACTGTGGGATATATTTCAGCTAAGGACAGATCAATTGACGTAGAAGGAACGACATTTTCAAACCTGTTTGTAACTGATGCGGCAATTAGCTCGGGTAATTCTGGTGGTGCTCTCCTTAATATGAAGGGAGAGGTTATAGGAATTAACTTTGCTGGAAATACATCATCAAATGTAGAGAATATGGGTTATACAATCCCTATTTATACTGTACAGGATCTTATCGACTCACTTATGACTAAGGAGACAAGAACTGAAGTAGATGCAAGTGAAAGCTCATATCTTGGTATAGCAGGTGTTGATATTACAAGTACTGTAAGTCAGAACTATGGTTATCCACAGGGAATACTTATCCGTCAGGTAGCGAATAATTCACCTGCACAGAAGGCAGGTCTTACTCAGTATGACATTTTAAGTTCATTTGACGGACAGTCTGTTTCATCAATGAGTGGATTCCAGAATATTTTAAAATATTATAAGGCTGGAGAGACAGTTACAATCACATATTATCATCTTGAAAATAATGAATATGTAGAAAAAACAGCGGAAGTTACTCTTGCACATGCAGATAATTCATAAGAAAAATGCCTGGAAAATGCGGAAAACAGCAGTTAAAAATAATATATAACAATATATTTCATTTATTAACTTGCCAAGCATTTATAAATTTGATATAATTTGCAACAGTTTTTAGTAATGAATGGCAAGGAGGTGTATTGACATGGCAAAGTGTTCAGTTTGCGAGAAGACTCTTCAGTTTGGCAAACAGGTAAGTCACTCACATAGAAAGTCAAGTAAGATTTGGAAGCCTAATGTTAAGCTTGTAAGAGTTAAGCAGAATGGCCAGGCTAAGAGAATGTATGTGTGTACTTCATGCCTTCGTTCAGGTAAGGTAGAGCGTGCTTAATTTAGAATGACTATTAAAGAAATATAGAAACGTTCTTTACACTGCGTAAAAGAGGCTCCGTTGAGAGCCTCTTTTTTATTTTTGTATGATTGTCGAAAATTCTTGAAATATGATATAATAACACGATATAAGAAAAAGTGTCTTCTTATGTTGTTATGATTTGCTAATTGCATAATCATTTTTATAGATAAAACAGTATATTATATATTGTGAATATATGGTCACTAAGTAAATCATGGAGGTGATTGAAATGCAGGGACGTCTTAAGACAGGACAAGGGTCCGTATCAATATCTTCTGAAGTAATTGCACAGTATGCAGGAACATCAGCTCTTGAGTGCTTTGGTATTGTAGGTATGGCTACTGTCAGTATGACAGACGGATTAGTTAAGCTACTTAGAGGAAGCAGCCTTACAAAGGGCATAAATGTAACTGTAAATAATGGCAATAGTATAGAACTTGATTTTCATATTATTGTATCTTATGGAGTAAGTATACAGACTGTTACAGATAACCTTATTCATAATGTGTCTTATAAGGTTAAAGAGCTTACAGGATTAAATATAGATAAGATAAGAGTATATGTTGAAGGTGTTAGAGTTATAGACTAAACGCCTGAGATTATGGAGGAAATTTGTTAATGGAGACAATAAATGCTCGTATGTTACAGCAGATGTTTCTCTCTGGAGCTGCAACACTTGAATCTAATAAGGAAAAAATCAATGATTTGAATGTTTTCCCTGTTCCGGATGGTGATACCGGTACCAATATGACAATGACAATCAACTCTGCCGCAGATGAGGTAAGATGTATCGAGAATCCTACAATGGATAATCTCTCAAAGGCAATATCTACAGGATCTCTCAGAGGTGCGAGAGGTAACTCAGGTGTTATCCTTTCACAGTTATTCAGAGGTTTCTGTAAAGAAATCAAGGAACACGAAGAACTTGATATGAAAGCTATTGCCGTTGCAATGCAGAAGGCTACAGAAACAGCTTATAAGGCAGTTATGAAGCCTAAGGAAGGTACAATCCTCACTGTTGCAAGAGGAATCGCTGAAAAGACAGTGGAAGAGGCAGAAAGAACTAATAATATAGCAGAAGCTTTTGAAAATGTTCTTGAGCACGGTGAAAAAGTATTAGCTTCTACACCTGACATGCTTCCTGTTCTTAAGCAGGCAGGCGTTGTTGACTCAGGTGGACAGGGTCTTTTATGTGTTTTATACGGATGTTATGATGCGCTTACAGGTAAGGTAAGTGAGTTTGATATCACACCTGCTACAGGTGATGTTGCCAGTGCAGCAACAGGAGCTGCATTTGACGATGTAGATATTGAATTCGGATACTGTACAGAATTTATTATCAAGCTTGATAAGGAATTTACAGAAGAGGATGAGGACGAATTCAAGTCATACCTTAATTCTGTAGGTGATTCAATTGTATGTGTAGCTCTTGATGATATTGTTAAGATTCATGTACATACAAACCATCCTGGTGAAGTATTTGAAAAGGGCCTTACATACGGTCAGCTTTCAAGAATGAAGGTTGATAACATGCGTGAGGAACATGAGAATAAGATTATTTCTCAGTCAGCTGTAGATAAGGCCAATGAAGAAAAGGCTAATGAAGCTGTTGAAACACCTTATGTGGAATTAAAGGAACTTGGCGTTTTAGCAGTAGTACCTGGTGATGGTCTTACAGAAATCTTCAAGGGAATCGGTGCTGATGCAACTATCTCAGGTGGTCAGACAATGAACCCAAGTACTGAAGACATTTTAAATGCCGTTATGAAGATTCCTGCTAAGACAGTTTTCGTACTTCCTAATAACAGTAATATTATTCTTGCTGCTACACAGGCAGATGTATTATGTGATGAGAAGGATATTATTGTTATTCCTACAAAGACTATTCCTCAGGGAATATCTGCATTAGTATCATTTGATCCTACAGGAGATGCGGATTCTAATAAGGATAACATGATGGAAGCCATTGACTGTGTATTAAGTGGTCAGGTTACATATGCCGTAAGAGATACTCAGATTGACGGTCATGATGTAAAGAAGGGCGATTACATTGCAATTAACGATGAAGGTCTTGTTGCATCAGAAACAGATATTAAGGATTCTGTAATTAAGATGCTTGATGGCATGGTTAGTGATGATTATGAGCTTATCAGTATCTACTATGGTTCTGATGTTGACGAGGCTGATGCAGAAGCAATTGCAGCCATCGTTGAAGAGAAATATTCATATCTTGACGTAGAGCTTGAATATGGCGGACAGCCGGTTTATTATTATATAATTTCAGTAGAATAACCCATAAAGACCATTGTTGAAAATGTTAATACATTTGCTTCAATGGTTTTTTATTACTAAAGTAAGAAAAATATGGATATTAAAGAAATAAAGGGAATAGGCGATAAGACAGCCACACTGTTTTCTAAAGTTGGAATTAATACAGTTGAAGATTTAATAAGCTATTATCCGAGGGATTATGAGTTATTTAAGTCACCACAGCTTATAAGTGATATTACATACGCACAGGTCGGACAGAATGTGGCTGTGGACTGTGTGATATACAATAAGCCTGATTTGAAGAGATTTGGTAAAAAGAGCATAGTTTCCTGTATTGCAAAGGATATAGACGGAAGAGGCATCAAATGTATATGGTTTAATATGCCATATATAATTAATACTGTAAAAAAAGGCATGCGCTTTGTGTTCAGAGGGCGACTGGTTCATTCAGGAGAGAATTTTACACTGGAGCAGCCTAAGGTATATTCTCTTGCTGATTACGAAAGCCTTGCCGGTAAATTAAAGCCTGTATATGGTCTTACAAAGGGTCTTTCCAATAATGCAGTTGTAAAGGCTGTAAATGGTGCATTTGATAAAACAGGGAACAATTTTCAGGATGATTATTTAGATGAAAATGTAAGAGATCGCTTCGGGCTTATAGATACATCTGAATCTGTATATTCAATGCATTTTCCAAAAGATATGGAAGAACTTAATGAAGCTCGAAAAAGAGTTATATTCGATGAGTTTTTCATGTTTATGCTGGCGGTTCGTAGGCAGAAGCTGTTAAATGAAGAAATTAACAATTCTTATATAATAGAAAAAAGTGAGAAAACCGACGATATAATCAAATCACTTCAATATGAGCTTACTGACAGCCAGAAGAGTGCGGTAGAAAGCATAAGGCACGATTTATCATCTCCGGGACCTATGAACAGGCTTCTGCATGGAGATGTTGGCTCAGGTAAGACCATAGTTGCATTTATCGCTTTACTTGATACTGTATTTGCAGGATATCAGGGGGCATTAATGGCGCCTACTGAGGTTTTGGCAGTTCAGGAATATAACGAACTTCAGAAGTTAATTGAGAAAAATAACTTAAGTATTAAAGTTGCATTACTTACAAGTGCCATTGATTCATCAGAAAAGAAACGAATATATGAAGAGATGGAAAGTGGTGAAATTGATATTGTAATCGGTACCCATGCAGTTATTCAGGGCAGGGTGAGATTTAACAATCTTGCACTGGCAATTACCGATGAGCAGCACAGATTTGGTGTAAATCAAAGAAAGAATCTTAGAAATAAGGGTTCTGATGAAAATATTTCCTGTAATGTTCTTGTAATGAGTGCAACTCCGATACCGAGAACTCTTGCGTGGATAATATATGGGGATCTGGATATCTCTGTTATGGATGTAATGCCACATGGAAGACTTCCAATAAAAAATGCGGTAATTGATTCGGGATATATGCCAAATGTATATTCATTTATGGAGAAGCATATCCGTGCAGGACAACAGGCTTATATTATCTGTCCTATGATAGAGAAGAATGAAGATATAGATGCAGCGGATGTATATACGGTTGCGGAAGATTTTAAGGAACATTTACCAAAAGATATAAAGACAGGCATACTTCACGGTAAAATGTCTCCGTCTGAAAAAATAGACATAATGGAACATTTTGCAAAGGGAGAAACAAATATCCTTGTTTCCACTACAGTTATAGAAGTTGGTGTAAATGTACCAAATGCAACAATAATGCTTATATATAACGCAGATAGATTTGGACTTTCAACACTTCATCAGTTAAGAGGAAGAGTAGGAAGAGGAAATCTTCAGTCATATTGTATGTTCTTATCTGATTCTAAGGGAGAAAATGCTAAAAACCGATTAAAGGTAATAAGCTCAACAAATGACGGATTTAAAATTGCAGAGGATGATTTAAAACTTCGAGGTCCTGGAGATTTCTTCGGAGTGCGTCAGAGCGGAGAAATATTATTTGCAATGGCAGATCCTGAAAGGGATACTGAGATATTTGAAAATGCAAAATCATATGTTGATGAAATAGTCGGTGTTGATCCTGAACTTGAGAGCAGTAAATATGTGAAAATCAGGGAACATTTGAAAGAATATCTGAGAAACCGCGATAACGAGCTGAATTTATAAAACGGAGTAACTATGAGAAAAATGGATTTCACAATGGCAAGAAAGGGACTTGTCAAAATAGGAGATGAGGTAGAGGTTACGGAGGGTAAGCTTCCTGCCAGCTACTATTATACGGTTGAACCGGCTGTGGCAATGTCAGCCAATTATACAACCATGGAAAGATTAAAATCACGTAAGGGTATCGTAACAGATATAAGAGAAACAAGCAGAGGGCATATGCTTGAAGTTGAATTTGATGAATAAATTAATAAAAAAATAAAAATACTATAAATTTTTATAATTTTATTATATAATCATTTGGTATATCAAAATAATCGTAAGGTTTTATGAGTGTGTGATTATTTTAATTAATTCAGAAAGGGATATGAATTCTTATGTGGTCAGCTTTCAATGATTTTTTGTCTGCTGTTGATAGTTTCGTATGGGGTATTCCTCTTATGGTACTTATCCTTACAGGCGGACTTCTTCTAACCATTAGACTCGGAGTGGTGCAGACACGTAAATTACCACTTGCTCTTAAATGGATGGTAAAAAACGAGAATGGCGGAAAGGGTGAAGTATCAAGCTTCGCTGCTCTCTGTACAGCTCTTTCAGCGACAATCGGTACAGGTAACATTGTCGGTGTTGCAACAGCTATCGGTCTTGGTGGTCCTGGAGCGTTATTCTGGATGCTTATTGCAGCATTCGTAGGAATGGCAACAAAATACGCTGAAGGTGTTCTTTCAATCAAGTATAGAACAGTAGATCCTAAGACAGGACATTCACTTGGTGGTCCTTTCTACTATATTGAACGTGGAATGGGTAAGAACTGGAAATGGCTTGCTAAGTTATTTGCATTCTTCGGTGTATGTGTAGGTCTTTTCGGTATCGGAACATTCAGTCAGGTTAACGGTATTACAAGTGCAGTAACAGGATTCTTCGATCCTAACGGTGATGCACTGAAGGTAGAGATTCCATTTATCGGAACATATTCCATCGTTGTAATTATTGCTTCTATTATTCTTGCAGCAGTTGTTGCAGTAGTACTTATCGGTGGTATTAAGAGAATTGCAAAGGTAAGTGAAGTAATCGTTCCATTTATGGCTATCGCATACTTTATTACAATTCTTATTCTCATTCTTTGTAATGTAGATAAATTACCTGCTGCCGTAGCTACTATTGTACATGGTGCATTTGACCCTATGGCAGTTACGGGTGGTGTAGTGGGAAGTTTCTTCGTAGCAATGCAGAGTGGTATTGCGAGAGGTATTTTTTCAAATGAAGCAGGTCTTGGTAGTGCACCTATCGCAGCTGCAGCAGCTAAGACGAAAGCGCCTGTAAGACAGGGCCTTGTAAGTATGACAGGTACATTTATTGATACAATCATTATCTGTACTATGACAGGTCTTGCAATTGTACTTACAGGTGCATGGCAGGTTGACAACCTTGAAGGTGTTCAGGTTACAACATATGCATTCCAGAATGGTCTTCCATTTGCACCTCAGGTTTCAAGCTTCATTCTTATGATATGTCTTGTATTCTTTGCATTTACAACAATTTTAGGCTGGGATTACTACAGTGAGAGATGTCTTGAATATCTTACAGGCGGTAAAAAGACTGCCATCATGATCTTCAGAGTATGTTATATCATTGCTGTATTTATCGGACCTTACATGACAGTAAGTGCAGTATGGACAATTGCGGACATATTCAACGGACTTATGGCGATTCCAAATATGATTGCTATGTTCGCTCTGAATGGTGTCGTCGTATTTGAAACGAAGAAATTTTTCAAATCAAGGAAATCAATTCACAATTTAGAATCATAAATTGGAATTATAAAATATAAAAATCTCAGGTGTTTATTGGAAAGCTACATTTTAAACCGCAAATGTTGCGGGCAAAAGATGTAAAAGTCACAATAAATCACCTGGGATTTTTATTGTGAAAATATGCATAAAATATGGCTTTTGTGGGTTGTAAATTTTATTTAAATAGGACAAAATAGAGCAATATTAAGATTACATAATGATAAATGGAGTTTTGTAATGAGTAGACAAATTTCTGACTCAATTCCATGTGGAATTTTGTTGGCATTATCCGGCGGATGTATGGATGCATATTCATACCTTTGCAGAGGACATGTTTTTGCAAATGCTCAGACAGGAAATATTATATTCCTTGGACTGGGTATCGGAAATGGAGATTATTATGCCGCATTGAGATTTTTATGGCCTGTTCTGGCTTTTGCAGGCGGTATAATTATTTCTGATATTATTAACAGAAGGAAATCATTTTTACATTTTCACTGGCGACAGATTTCTGTTTTAATAGAGGCCATAGCGCTTATAGTAGCACTTTTTATACCATCAACCTTAAATAACATGGCCAATATTATTATTTCATTTGCCTGTGGAATTCAGATTGAGTCATTCAGAAAAATACACGGCCATATTGTTTCCACAACAATGTGTGTAGGTAATTTAAGAAGCGGTATCTTCAATATTGGTGAGTATTTTAATACACGTGATAAATCATATCTTAGACAGGCTTACTTATATTTTGGAATAATAGTTGCATTTGTTGCAGGTGCATTTATAGAGAGCAGACTGATTATGGTAATGGGTGGTTACGGTCTCCTTCTTTCACCGGCTCTTTTAATTGTTGTATTAATTATCATGTTTAAAAATGATGATGACAAAAAGAAATTAGAAAAAAATCAGTCAGAATTATAATGAAAAGACATTGGGAAAGTATCTCAATGTCTTTTTTATTTATTAATACAGAATATCGTTATTTTGTGCCCAAAATTTATTTTGTTCTGTTATAATGTACTCCGTATATGTTTTAACGTAAAAAGTATGAAAATGTTTTAACAGCGTAAACACAATAGTTGTTCGCGTTTAAATATGAATATTGAAAGGGGATATTATGTGGGGAGCAATTAATGACTTTCTGTCCACGGTTGAGAATTATGTCTGGGGAATACCGCTTATGGCTCTTATCCTCGTGGGTGGAACGCTTCTCACCATTCGTTTAGGTTTAATTCAGGTGAGAAAGCTTCCACTTGCATTAAGATGGATGGTAAGAAATGAAAAAGGTGGAAAGGGTGAAGTATCCAGCTTCGCAGCCCTTTGCACATCGCTTTCAGCAACAATTGGTACAGGTAACATCGTTGGTGTTGCCACAGCCATTGGATTAGGTGGTCCTGGAGCTTTATTCTGGATGTTAATTGCAGCATTTGTAGGTATGGCTACAAAGTATACAGAAGGCTTATTAACTATCAAATACAGAACTGTAGATCCTAAGACAGGACATGCCCTTGGTGGTCCGTTCTACTATATCGAAAGAGGAATGGGTAAGGGCTGGAAGTGGCTTGCTGTATTATTTGCAGTATTATGTCCTCTTGCAGCTTTACTCGGTACAGGTACATTTACACAGGTAAATGGTGTAACAAGTGCTTTAAGAGATTTCTTTGATCCTAATAATGCTTACACAGTGGCAATTCCGGGTATCGGAACATATTCACTTGTTACAATTATTGCTTCAATCATTCTTACAGTTGTTGTAGGTATCGTACTTATCGGTGGAATCAAGAGAATTGCCACAGTAAGTGAAGTTATCGTTCCATTTATGGCAATATTATACTTTGTTACTATTTTAATTTTAATGTTAACAAATGTAACTGCCGTACCTGCAGCATTTGGAACTATCATAAAGGGAGCATTTGATCCTGCGGCAGTAACCGGTGGAGTAGTGGGAGGAATATTTGTCGCAATGCAGAGTGGTATTGCGAGGGGTATTTTCTCAAATGAAGCAGGTTTAGGTACAGGACCTATTGCAGCTGCATCAGCAAAGACAAAAGAACCTGTAAGACAGGGACTTGTAAGTATGACAGGTACATTCATTGATACAATCATCATTTGTACAATGACAGGACTTGCAATCGTAATTACAGGTGCATGGCAGGTTGAAGGCCTTGAAGGTGTTCAGGTTACAACATATGCCTTCAGAGAGGGACTTCCTTTCCATCCACAGGTTTCAAGCTTTATCTTAATGATCAGTCTTGTATTCTTTGCATTTACGACTATCTTAGGATGGTGTCATTATAGTGAAAAATGTCTCGAGTACCTCACAGGTGGTAAAAAGGCAGTTATCACTGTATTCAGAATACTCTATATTGCAGCCGTATTTATCGGCCCATACATGACAGTAAGTGCCGTATGGACATCAGCAAGTATATTTAACGGTCTTATGGCCATACCGAATATGATAGCCATGTTCGCACTTAGCGGAGTTGCTGCATCTGAAACACATAAGTTCTTCAAGATGAGAAAACAGATACACAGCTTCGGAGAGTAAATATTAAAAGATGCTGATATGAAATCAGCGATTAAAATTATCTGAAAGAACAATTTTAAATAATTAAATATTTATTTAATTATAAGTATAAAAAATCCCGCTTTACACATATGGTAAAGTGGGATTTTTATTTATCTGTGTTTTTTATAATGTCTTTTTCTTCTGAACTTGGCAGGAGATTTTTCGTCGATCATTTTCTTTCTTCTGACAAATATTATAATTACCGTAACGGAAACTAAGGCAATAACCACAATCCATACATTTATTACTACAGCAAATGGCTGTGATGAATTGGAGCTGTTAGAAGAGTCTGCATATGGAAGTAATGATGATTCATCCTGATTACTTTCTGCAGATGAGAATGTAATGTTGGCAGTTCCAACTACATGGTCACCGTACATAAAGTTAATAGGAACATCAACTTCAGTATCTGTTGAATGAACATCATGCTTTGAATCCTCTGCGATTGCAACCTGACCGAGGGAAGTATCCTTAGGAACAGTTACATATGAACCGTCAAATCCTGATACAACACTCTTTGAATTAAATCGTGTTGAGCTGAGGTATGAGATTGTTGAAAATTGTGAGATAAGGGCAGTACCTGTAATAGGTATCTTTGTAAAATGATTAAATCCCCATTCAAACAGTGATTTCGCATCTTGAAATCTTCCGTCAGCAGTTGATTTGAAACATACGCAGATAAGTCTCATTCCATTTTTCATGGCATATGATACATATGTGTAACCGCCTTCACCTACGAAACCGGTCTTACCACCTACACAATATTCATATCCGTATAAACGTCCTGGAAGTAAAAGATTTCGGTTGTTAAATACTCTTTCCTGACTTGTTTTGTTAGTAGCTGGAATGGTATATGTTGTGGCCGAATCGATTGTTAAGAATGTCGGATTATTGAAACACATTCTTGCGATAAGAGCCATGTCATATGCTGTTGTATAGTGGTTTGCATCGTAGAGACCACTGGCATTGGCGAAGTGTGTATCAAGTGCACCGGCATTTTTTGCAGTTTCATTCATTTTATCAACGAATGCTGATAATGAACCGGATGTGTGCTCAGCAAGTGCATATGCCATTTCATTTGCTGAATGTAATAACAATCCGTATAATGCCTGCTCAACCGTAAACTGTTCTCCTGTCTTGGATGCAAGAGTAGCATCCTCAAGTGAAACAGAATTGGCAGCTTCAGATGAAAATGTAACAACATCTGAAAGTGCATTATTCTGTGCAACTAAAAGTCCTGTAAGAATCTTAGTTGTGGATGCGGGATAATTTCGTTCATAGGCATTTTTTTCATAAAGTATAGCTCCTGTATCGGCATCCATTAATATTGCGGCACCCGATACAAGCTCAGGTGCTTCAGGCCATTCTAATTCATCGGCTTCAACTCTCGAAGTCGAAGTAAAGATAAATGATGTTATAATCGCAAAAAAAGCAAGAACAGCGATTATCTTATACTGTACAGACCGTAAAAAGCCTGCTGCATGATGATGTTTCATAAATAACCTCATAGTTGTTTGTTTTATTGTACGTGTATGTTATATAATATACGAATATGTTTAAATAAACATGCTTTTAAAATACATATTTATATATATATTTAAATATGTATTTTTAGTACAGCAGTTATATAACAATAACTTGTATAAAAATTAATTATATCACATTTATATAATTCAAAAATATAAAATTAAAATATATAGTAGGAGAACGTAATGAGACTTAGAAATATACCCGGTGCTAAAGAGGAAATGGTGGCAAATGAATTCGTATATACGGATGAAGAGCTCAAAAAGGGAAAGTGGAGAGAAGAGGTTTTTAAAAATAACAATCCACTCCATATCGAAGTAGGTACAGGAAAGGGAAGATTTATTACAGGCCATGCAAAGGAAGAGCCGGATGTAAACTTCTTGGGAATTGAAAAATATTCAAGTGTACTTTTAAAGGCGCTTAAAAAGCTTGAGGATGCAGAACTTGATAATTTAAGACTCATCAGAATGGATGCGGACAACATTTTAGATGCATTTGCAGAGAGAGAAGTAGACAAGATATATCTTAACTTCTCAGATCCATGGCCAAAGGACAGACATGCAAAGAGAAGACTTACATCTGACAGATTCTTAGGTAAGTATGAGAAGATTCTCGTAAAGGGTGGTCTTGTAGAGTTTAAAACAGATAACAGGGATTTATTTGATTTCTCACTTGAATCAATAAAAGAGTGTGGATGGGAATTAGTAGATTATACATTTGACCTTCACAATGACCCTGAAAGACTTGTTGGAAATATCTGCACTGAATATGAGCTTAAGTTCTCAGAAGCAGGCAATCCAATCTGCAAGTTAATTGCAAGAAATGTGAGATAAAAACAAAAAACCGATGTCATAACGACATCGGTTTTTTATGTTAGTGCGGATAAAGGGAGTCGAACCCCCACGCCTCTCGACAATAGAACCTAAATCTATCGCGTCTGCCAATTCCGCCATATCCGCAAATGCCTTCAAGGCACTTGTAGAAGTTTACTAAATTTAGGATTAATTGTCAATCAAAATCAGGCTGTAAATCAGTCTAAATACTTATCAAGAAATGCTTTCACGTGTTCCATATATTTTACAGGATCTACATAGTAAGCCATTACATGCTCACCACCTGTAACAGTGTAAATATCCTTAGGACCGCCTGTAACACTGTATAACTTATATACCATTGGGAATGGGATATAAGAGTCATCACTACAGTGAATAAATAATGTAGGGCGTGTATTCTTCTTTAACTGCTTAATTGCATCTCCGTCCTTGATATTGTACTTAGTCATTTTCTTAAATCTATAGCTTGAAAGAGCTATAAGTGGAGCAGCAGGGATATGAACTTTTGCTCTTACAATCTTGTCAAATATATCATGGATTGAAGTGTAGCCTGAATCCTCGATAATTACTTTTACATTTTCAGGGAGACTGTCTTCTCCTGAAGCCATCATAACTGCAGCGGCACCCATAGACTGGCCATAGAGAACGATTTCACAGTCAGGATCATACTGAATAAGGAGATTACACCAGTTGATAAGGTCAAGACGCTCAAGCCATCCCATACCGATTGTGTCGCCTTCACTCTTACCGTGAGCTCTTAAATCAACAAAGAGAACATTGAATCCCATGTTGTAGAAGTCAGGTCCGAGAGGGTACATCATCTCAAGATTACAGTTATATCCGTGTACGATGATTACATACTTCTTTGAATTTGGATTCTTATATAATTCACCATATAATTCCAGACCGTCTCTTGAAGTAACATATAACTGCTGAGCAGGTACTTCTTCCCTCCATTTTTTAGCTTCATTTGTTTTAATGTTGTGGTTAGAAACAAGAGCCTTTATTTCTTCAGGTGTTTTATTTGCAAGAGTTGCATTTCTGTTTTTCTCATTGCTGTATTTCTTGTAATTACGCTTAACTGCAAGCTTGATGTACTTTCTTGCAATATAAGAACCTACTGAAAGAGAACCTGCTAAAACAAGTCCTGCGCCAAATGCTATTTTATATGCTTTTTTCACTATACTGTCCCCCTTTTTTTGCGTATTGAAGCCTACGTGTTCAATGCGGGCATATAAACCTAATATTATAGAAAAATGGCACTAAAATCAACAAATAAACACATATATGTGCAAATGTATGGCTGTTTGAAAATGCAAATGTGAACTCAGGTTAAAAATCCACCAAAAAGAATTGTTTTCTTTACCTATTATATACGAATTTTCGTGCATGAATTCTTGATACTCGTTGATATTAAGTGTATTATTAATTGTAAAATGTTTTTTGATTATGGAGATAATAAATGACAGAGACTGATTATAAAGAGCTGGCAGAGCTTCTCTTTAAGGGAGAGGACTTAAAGACACCTGAGGAATATGAGGCATTGTACCCATACAGAAAGCTTGGTAACAAAGCTGAGGTTACAAGACTTGCTCCAAGTCCTACAGGTTATATACATTTAGGTAACTTATACAGTGCACTTGCAGACGAAAGAATTGCCCATACAAAGGATGGTGTATTCTTCTTAAGAATTGAAGATACAGATGCAAAGAGAAAGGTAGACGGTGCTGTTGAACTTGTTATTGATGCATTAAGATACTTCGGTATTGAATTTGATGAGGGCGCAGGATTCCCTGAAGATGCACTTAACAATGTTTACGGACCATTTATTCAGAGCGAAAGAGTAAGCATTTATCATACATATGCCAAGAAACTCGTAGAAGAGGGAAAGGCATATCCTTGTTTTGCTACTGAAGAAGAATTAGCTGCAGTAAGAGAACAGCAGGAAAAGAACAATGAGCTTACAGGATACTATGGTAAATATGCCGTAAGCAGAAATCTTGAATTAGACGAGATTAAGAAGAATCTTGGAGAAGGTAAGCCATATGTTGTGAGATTAAAGAGTGAAGGCTCACCTGATAAGGAATTTGAATTCCAGGATGAAATCAAGAAGAAGGTTAAATTACCTGAAAATATTCATGATGTTGTTATCTTAAAGAAGGACGGTATTCCAACATATCATTTTGCACATGTTGTTGACGATCATCTTATGAGAACAACTCTTGTATTAAGAGGTGGAGAGTGGCTTGCATCACTTCCAATTCATATTGAATTATTTAACGCTTTAGGGTGGAAGCCGCCTAAGTATGCACATACAGCTCACATGATGAAAATCGATGAAGAGACAGGTGGTAAGAGAAAGCTCTCTAAGAGAAAAGATCCTGAAATGGGACTTTCATTCTACAAGGAAGCAGGATTCCACCCTGAGTGTATCAAGATTTATCTTATGACACTTCTTAACTCTAACTTTGAAGAGTGGCATAAGCAGAATCCTGGTAAGTCTATTGAGGAATTCCCATTCTCAGTTAAGCATATGAATAATTCAGGTGCATTATTTGATATAGATAAGCTCGAAAACATCTGCAAGAATGAATTATCTCAGATGGGAGTTGTAGAACTCTATAATTTCCTTGCTGAATGGGCTCATGAATATGAACCTGAAAAGAAGAAGGTTTGGTTTGCAGATGAGAACAAGTTCGTTGACATATTAATGCTTCTTATGGGATACGGACAGAAGAGAAGAAGAAAAGATCTTATCAACGCAAAGCAGACATTTGAACAGATGAATATTTTCTTTAACGAGTTTATGCCTGAAAGAGAAGAATTCCCTGTAGATAATGATACAGTTGTATCTGTACTTAAGGATTACCTTACTTCATATGACTACAATGACACTAACCAGGAGTGGTTTGACAAGCTTGGAGTAATTGCCATGACAAATGGCTTTGCTACAGACCGTAAGGCATATAAGGAAGAACCTGAAAAATATAAGGGTGACATTACAACTGTTGCAACTATTGTAAGAATTGCCGTTACAGGTAAGAGTAATACACCTGATTTATGGAGTATTAATCAGATTATCGGTTTACAGACAATGGTTGACAGAGTTGAAATGGTTATTAAGGAATTAGAAGCAAAAGCATAAGGAGTGATAAAGATGTCAAGAAACAAATATACAAGAGAAGATATCATCAGATTAGTAAAAGAAGAAAATGTAAGATTTATCAGACTTCAGTTTACTGATATTTTTGGAACTCTTAAGAATGTTGCTATTACAGCTGATCAGATCGAAAAGGCACTTGATAACAAGTGTATGTTCGACGGTTCTTCAGTTGAAGGTTTCGTAAGAATTGAAGAGTCTGATATGTACCTTTACCCTGATTACGATTCATTCATGATTATTCCATGGAATCAGGAAAAGGGTAAGACAGCAAGACTTATCTGTGATATCAAGAACGCAGATCAGGAACCATTTATGGGCGATCCAAGAACAATCCTTAAGAAGGTTTGTAAGGAAGCTGAAGATATGGGATTTAAGCTCAATGTAGGTCCTGAGTGTGAATTCTTCATGTTCCAGTATGACAATGAAGGCAGACCTACAACAAAGTTCATCGATAACTGTGGATATTTCGATTTAGGTCCTACTGATCCGGGTGAAGTAGTTCGTCAGGAAATGGTTCTTAACCTTGAGGAAATGGGGTTCGAAATTGAAGCATCTCACCATGAATGTGCACCTGCTCAGCATGAGATTGACTTTAAGTATGATGATGCTGTTTCAGCAGCGGACAACATTATGACATTTAAGCTTGCAGTAAAGACAATCGCTAAGAAGAACGGTCTTTATGCAACATTTATGCCAAAGCCTGTTGCAGGCGTAGCCGGTTCAGGTATGCACGTTAACATGTCTCTTGAAGATATGGACGGAAACAACGTATTCTGTGACGAAAATGATAAGCTTGGTTTATCAGAAATTGCTTACCACTTCATCGCTGGTCTTATAAAGCATGCAAAGGGTATGGCGGCTATTACAAACCCACTTGTTAACTCATACAAGAGACTTGTTCCTGGTTACGAAGCACCTGTATATATTGCATGGTCAGGAACAAACAGAAGTCCACTTGTAAGAATCCCAACAGCAAGAGGAAAGTCTACAAGAGTTGAGCTTAGAAATCCGGATCCATCAGCAACACCATACTTAGCACTTGCAGTATGTCTTGCAGCCGGATTAGACGGAATCAAGAATAAGCTTGAGGTTATTGAATCTGTTGACTGTAACGTTTATGAAATGACAAAGAAAGAGCGTAAGGAAGCAGGAGTTGGAACTCTTCCAGAAAGTCTTATCGATGCAGTTGACTGCTTATTAGAAGATGAAGTGATTTGCAAAGCTCTTGGAAGTCATATTGTTGAAAAGTATACAGAAGCTAAGATTAAAGAATGGAACGAGTACAAGAACTCAGTTTCATCATGGGAAATCGGCAATTACTTAGACAAGTATTAATTTGAAAATTAATTATTGAAAATAATTAGTTATTTAAAACAATTAGTTTTTGAGAAAAATTAGTACTTAATTCAATAAAATATTTTAGAAGCTATTACTTTTATTTATCGCTAATCAACAGCATATGCATATAGTTTGATTGCTTTGATATGGATCAATATTAGGTAATAGCTTTTTATTAATATAAGGCGATATTTACATAAAACTATGGAGGGAAATATGAGCGAAAATTTCGAAAACATAGAAGAAAATAACGAAGAATTATCAATGGATATGATCAGACTTCTTACTATTGATGATTTCTGCCAGCTTTTATCAACACCTGCACCTGTTCCTGGTGGCGGTAGCGTAAGTGCTTACGTAGCTTCTCTTGGAGCTGCTCTTGCAGGCATGGTTGCAAATCTTACAAGCGGTAAGAAGAAATATGCTGAATATCAGGATGAGATTGAAGATATCATCAAGGCTGCAAACATTTTAAGAGATGATCTTATGGAAGGAATCAGCAAGGATGCAGAAAGCTTCCTTCCACTTGCAGGTGCATACTCACTTCCAGCTAATACAGAAGAGGAAAAGAGAATTAAGGAAAAAACTCTTGAAGAGCTATTAGTTGTTGCTGCAAGCGCTCCTCTTGAACTTATCAAGAAGATTATTCCTGCAATGGAGATTCTTGAAAGACTTACAGATATTGGCACAAAGCTTGCCATAAGTGATGTTGGTACAGGTTTACTCTTATGTGATGCAGCGGCTACTGCGGCAGCGTTAAATGTATACTGCAATACAAAGCTCATGAAGAACAGAGAATTAGCTAATAAGATGGATGAAGAGGCAGATGAGCTTCTCAAGAGATCATTCCAGATCAGAGCAAATAATTTACCAAAGGTAATTGTTTCTCTCAGAGCTGACGAGAATATTTAATTTTTGCAATTAAATTTAATTTATGTAATTAAAAGGAGAAAATATGGCTGAACTTTTAGGCGGACCTGTAGCGCAGAAAATCTGCGAAAATATAATCGACAGGTTAGAAAAAACTAAGAAAAGCGATAAATATCCGGGAAGACTTCCTAAGCTTGCTATCGTAAGAGTAGGCAAAAGAGAGGATGACCTCGCATATGAGAGAGGTGCCGTTAAGAGAACTGAAAAAGTAGGCATGGACTGTGAAACATTTGAATTCGATACCGATATCACAAATGAAGAATTCCAGAAGGAATTTATTAAAATCAACAGTGATAATGACATTGACGGAATTCTTTTATTCATGCCATTGCCTAAGCATATAAATACTCAGGAAGCTATTGCAAACTTCTGTCCTGATAAGGATTTAGACGGTCTTACACTTGGAAATATGGCTGCTCTCTATGCAGGAACTGACGGATATGCACCTTGTACTGCAGAGGCGGTTATCAAATTATTGGAATATTCTGACATCGATGTGGATGGAAAAAATGTCACTGTAATCGGCAGAAGTAACGTAATCGGCAAGCCTGTTTCAATGATGTTAATCGATAAAAATGCAACAGTTACAGTATGTCATTCACATACAAAGAACTTAAAAGACATCTGTCAGAGAGCGGAAATTCTTGTTGCAGCCATCGGAAGAGCAAAGATGATTGATGACAGTTATATTTCAGATGGTACTGTAGTTATCGACGTAGGTGTAAATGTTGATGAAGATGGAAATCTCTGCGGAGATACAGATTTCGAATCAGTATCAAAGAAGGCTTCATTAATAACTCCTGTTCCAAGAGGTGTTGGAAACATAACAACATCTGTATTATCAGAGCATTTGTTAAGAAGTTATCTTAAGAAGTTTGATATTCAGATTTGAGATTTAAATCTTAGATAATAATCAGATTTGAGATGATACTTTAATCCGGGATGATGTCATATATAACAATCTGAGATCTTTCGGGATTGGATATTAAATAATCGTTGTATGTTAATCGGAATATTCTGATTAATATACTGAGGGGGAACGAATATGAATTTTATTAAAGATTTTAAGGGATTTATTTCCAAGGGAAATGTATTTGACATGGCTGTTGGTATTATCATGGGTAGTGCTTTCACTGCAATAGTGAACAGCCTTGTCCATGATATACTTTCACCATTCCTTGGTATTTTCACAGGTGGAATTAACTTCAATGATTTAAGTGTAAAAATCGGTGATGCAGAATTTAAGTACGGAAGCTTTATTATGGCAGTTATCAACTTCATATTAATAGCTTTAGTATTATTCCTTCTTATCAAGGCAATGATTGGAATAAAAAATGCATCATTATTAAAGAAACATGAAGAAGTTAAGGAAGAGGCTCCTACAACAAAGATCTGTCCATTCTGTAAGACAGAAATCGACATTGAGGCTACAAGATGTCCACACTGTACTTCAGTACTTGAAGATGAAAAACCTGAAGAAAAACTGATAAATGATTGTATTGAGAGCAGTAATAAATGAAAAATATTGCATTAGATATAAAAAATAAATCATTTAAACCGATATATCTGCTTTACGGAGATGAGCAGTATTTAAAGGCATCCTGCTTAAAACAGCTTAAGCAGGCGATTGTCGGAGATGATGCCATGAACTTATCAGAATATAGTGATAAGCTGGATGTAAAAGAACTTGTATCGGTTGCGGGAACACTTCCGTTTTTTGCGGACAGAAGACTTATAGTGCTTAACAGAGTTTCATTATTTAAAAGTAATAATGATGAGCTCAACGAACTGATAGAAAATATGCCGCCGTATCTTACAATTATCATTGTTGAAGATACTATTGATAAGAGAAAGACGCTTTACAAGCTTATCTGCAAGACAGGATACATTTGCGATATAAGCAGAATGTCAGAAGCTGATCTTACAAAGTGGGTGGTTAAGAAATTATCAGATAAGGGATTTAAGGTAAGAGGAAGCACTGTAGCACATCTGTTATCAAGAACCGGAAATGATATGAATAATATCGAAAATGAATTAAATAAAATTGCATCATACTGTAATGGAAAAGAAGAAGTTACCGTTGAGGATATTGATGATATTGTTATCTTTCAGCCTCAGGAGAGAGTGTTTGAAATGATAGAAGCTATATGTGCCAGCCAGAAGGAAAAGGCATTAAAGCTTTATTACGATTCAATAGCCTTAAAGGAAGCTCCTCTTAAGATACTTGCTCTTCTGGAGAGAAATTATATTGGCATATTACAGACAAAGAGCGGCAGAGGTAAACTGCCTGAAGCAGAACTGGCAAAGGGCATAGGCTCTAAAGGCGTTATGAAATTTGTCGTGGAAAAATATGCGAGATTTGCCACTAAATATTCAATGGAAAGATTGAAGGAACTTATCGGTGAATTTGCAGTGATGGAAGCTGATATTAAAACAGGTAAGATTTCTGACAAAACCGGAACGGAGCTTATGATTATAAGCGCCATGAAGGTACTGTAAAACAAAAAGCGATATGGTTAAAACTGTATCGCTTTTTTATTTTTGTTTTGTAATTTCGCATTAACCTATAAATAAAAAGGCGGCAGAGAGATTAATTCTCTCTGCCACTTTTTGTGGTTAAATATAAATTGTTTCAACCGGTCCGGTCTCTTAAAATTAATTAATTTAATTAATTAATTAATGCTCTTATTTGAATTATATGTTTTATAAATTGTCATAAGAACTCTGATATAAGACACAATGTAAATGATTCCGGCAATAATTTCAATTATTGAGAAGAATACTAAAAATCCACTTGCAACAGGATTTGTAGCTGTTCCATAAGTTATATAGCTTGCGAAAGCACCTGATATTGCAGATACAGTAATTAATAAAATTAAGATCTGACAGGCAACAGTAATAGTAAGTGAAATTGCATACCATCTTCTTAAAAGGAAAATACGTGAAAATTCAAGAGGAGCATTGTTATCTCTTGCAATATCCATACATCCGCTGAGAATCTCTGTGATGTAGAAAATGTTAAGTGCAGCATTTACGGCAGCGAATATAATTGTATAAGCTACCAATGCATAATAACTTCCTACATAACCTCCAATATTAAAACTTGCTGTTGAAGCAGCTACGTTTGAAGAGATTATTGAAGATCCGATAAGAGTTGCAAGTTCTGCACCTAAATAGATGTATGTAATGGCTCTTGCTTTTCTGAAGTGTTCACTGAATCCTGTAAGCTGAGATAATCCGTAAATTGAAACACCTAAAGATACAATAACCACGATAGCAGAAACAATAGTACCCGCTGTATTACCGGATACGAACATGTTGATTATGCCGCCAATAAGGTTAATGATAAAGCTTAAAAAAACTATTAATAAGCCTCGAATATTTCGTTTATCCATTCGTTTACCCTTTCTATAAAATAATAATTTCTCCAATAATTATATATGACATTTAAAATCCGGACAAAAAAAAAATAATCCTCTATAAAGAATTTTTCTTAACTGTCAAGACATATGTTACAGAAATAAATATAATGAAAAAAATACGACCGTATTATGTTAAATTTAAAAAAAGGCGACAAAGCAATAATAGATGAATTTATTAAAAAACACAGATACGAAAGTCGCAATATTTTTATCAGAGATGCTATATTTGAAAAATAAAAAAGAAGATTTTTAAAGTATATTAATAATAGGGAGCTATCGAGTAATCATCGGTAGCTTTTTATTTCTAAAAACAAGGGGGCGAAAAAGGGGCTAACTTTATGACATATTATACCGCATTAGGCTAATTTGAAAAATATAAAAACGACTCAACACGGCATAAATACTACATTTATGTTATGTTGAGCCATTTAGCACCGTGGTAATGAAAGCTACTGACCGGACTCGAACCGGTGACCTGCTGATTACGAATCAGCTGCTCTACCAACTAAGCCACAGTAGCAAATGCATTTTTCTATATTAATTACTAAAAATCCAATAAAATTCCGATTGCAAAACACTTATAAAGTTGCATAATTGGCGAATATATCTTACATTAGTAAAGTAATTTTTATAGTAAAGCAGGTAATATAAAATGTCAACATTTAAAACAAACGGTATCCTGTTCGATCTGGACGGTACTTTATGGGATTCAACATCGGAAATTGCTGATGCTTGGAACGAATTGATAAAGATAAAAGGTGGCGTGGACAGACCGCCTATAACAAAAGAAGAATTACATGGGTGCATGGGGTTACCAATGTACTCAATAGCGGCTAAACTATTTCCTAATATGCCGGAACAGGACAGAAATGACTTGATGGATGAAATGGGAGTATTTGAAAATGACTACCTGAGGGAAAGAGGAGCAAAGCTATTCGATGGAATAGAAAGAGTAATAGAGGAAACATCCAAAAATGTTCCTATTTTCATCGTCAGCAACTGCCAGTCGGGATATATAGAAGCATTTATCGAGTCCCATAATTTTGAAGGTAAGATTACAGATAAATTATGTTGGGGTGATACAAGATTATCCAAGGGCGAGAATAATAAGCTTATTATAGAAAGAAACAACATAACACATCCGATTTATATCGGTGACACAGACGGCGATTCAAAATCTGCAGCATTTATAAATGCTCCATTTATTTTTGCTTCATATGGCTTCGGTAAGACTGATAAGTATGATGCAAAGATTGAAAAGCCTGAGGATATTCTGGATATAATTGAATATATTTAACTGTATCAGAATATAATCACTTAAAACATGCATTATTCTTTAGTTTAAAACTATATTTTATTTAATAAACATCTCTAATATGTTAGAATAAAAAGAGTTTTAATAATCTGTAAGGAGAACATTAAATGGGTAGCGTAAGAAGACTTTATGTTGAAAAGAAGAAAGAATTTGCTGTAGAAGCTGAGAAGCTTGCTGCAGAAATTAAGAATTATTTAGGACTTACAAATGTTTCTGATGTAAGAGTTGTAGTGAGATATGACGTTGAAAATATCTCTGACGATACATTTGAAAGAGCTATTAACGGTGTATTCTCTGAACCACCTGTTGATAATTACTACAAGGATAAGCTCGAAGTTGCAGATAACGACTTCGTTATCAGTGTAGAATATTTACCTGGACAGTTTGATCAGAGAGCTGACTCAGCAGAGCAGTGTATTGCTCTGCTCGGCGATTCAGATGCCATTGTTAAATGTGCTTCTACATATGTAATAAGCGGCAATCTTACAGATGAAGATAAGAATAAAATCAAGAATATTCTTGTTAATCCAATAGATCAGAGAGTAGCAGAGGAAAATGTACCTGCAACTCTTGAGATGACATATGCAACTCCTGGTGACGTTGAAGTTCTCGAAGGCTTTATCGGTCTTAACCGTACACAGCTTGAGGAAAAGTACAACGAGCTTTCACTTGCAATGACATTTGCTGATTTCAAGCTTATCCAGGGTTACTTCTTAACAAAGGAAAGAAGAGATCCTTCTATTACAGAAATCAGAGTTCTCGATACATACTGGTCAGATCACTGCAGACATACAACATTTGCAACTGAGCTTAAGAAGATTATTGTAAATGATGGTTACTACAAGTCAGCAATCGAGAGAATTCTTCGTGAATATACAAGAGACCACAACAAGATCAGTGGTGAAAAGAAGGGCAAGTATGTTTCATTAATGGATATGGCTACACTTGCAGCTAAGAAGCAGATTGCAGAAGGAGATCTTACTGATCAGGAAAAGACAGACGAGATCAACGCATGCTCAATTATCGCTCCTATTATGGTAGACGGTGTTGAAGAAGAGTGGCTTATCAACTTCAAGAATGAAACACATAACCACCCAACAGAAATCGAACCATTTGGTGGTGCTGCAACATGTCTTGGTGGTGCTATCAGAGATCCATTGTCAGGTAGAACTTATGTATATCAGGCAATGAGAATCACAGGTGCTGCAGATCCAAGAACAAGCATTGACGATACATTAAACGGAAAGCTTCCACAGAGAAAGATTGTAACAGAAGCAGCTCACGGATACAGCTCATATGGTAACCAGATTGGTCTTGCTACAGGTCTTGTTAAGGAAATCTACCATCCTAATTTCGTTGCAAAGCACATGGAATTAGGTGCAGTTCTTGGTGCAGCTAAGAGAGAAAACGTTATGAGAGAGACTTCTGATCCGGGTAATATCATTGTATTACTTGGTGGTAGAACAGGTCGTGACGGAATCGGTGGTGCTACAGGTTCATCTAAGGCACATACAAATGATTCTATTGACGAATGTGGTGCAGAAGTTCAGAAGGGTAACGCTCCTACAGAGAGAAAGATTCAGAGATTATTCAGAAGACCTGAAGTTACAAAGCTTATCAGAAAATGTAACGACTTCGGTGCAGGTGGTGTATCTGTTGCAGTTGGTGAGTTAGCTGATGGACTTTTAATCGATCTTGATAAGGTAACAAAGAAGTACGAAGGTCTTGATGGTACAGAGCTTGCAATCTCTGAATCACAGGAGAGAATGGCAGTTGTACTTGATAAGAATGACGTTGATACATTCTTATCATATGCAAGTGAAGAAAACCTTGAAGCTACTCCAATCGCTGAAGTAACAAAAGAGAAACGTCTCGTTATGAAGTGGAGAGATAAGGTTATCGTTGATATCTCAAGAGAATTCCTTGATACAAACGGTGCTCATCAGAAGACAACAGCAGCAATCAATTCTCCAAGTGAACCACTTACATACGGTGAAGGTTTTGTTGCACCTGAGGTTACATCTTTCAAGGATCAGTGGCTTAAGACTGTTTCAGATCTTAATAACTGTTCTCAGAGAGGTCTTGTTGAGAGATTTGACTCATCTATCGGTGCCGGTACAGTTACAATGCCTTACGGTGGTAAGAACATGGCTACAGAAATGCAGTCAATGATCAGCAAAGTACCTGTATTACACGGAACTACAGATGCAATCACATACATGAGTTATGGTTATGATCCATATCTTTCAAGCTGGAGTCCACTTCACGGTTCAATCTACGCAATCTTAGAGTCGCTTTCAAAGATTGTTGCAAATGGTGCTGACTACAGAAAGGCTCATTTATCATTACAGGAATACTTCGGTAAGATGACAGATGATCCAGAACGCTGGGGTCTTCCAACAGCTGCTCTCCTTGGTGCATACAGCGTACAGAACGGACTTAAGGTTGCAGCTATTGGTGGTAAGGACAGTATGTCAGGAACATTTGAAGACATTGATGTTCCACCAACACTCTGCTCATTTGCAGTTGCAGTAGGTAAGGAAGATGAAGTTGTAACTCCTGAATTAAAGCAGGCAGGTAACCTTCTTGTTAAGCTTTACATTAAGAAAGATGATTACGATTTACCTGTATACGAAAGAGTTGCTCTTCTCTACCACGACATTTACAGAATGATGCTTAACGGCACAATCGTTTCTGCATATGTTGCTGATAGACAGGGTATCTCAGCAGCTATCTCTAAGATGGCATTTGGTAGCGGACTTGGTGTTGAGTTAAATGACGATGTTTCATATGCTAACCTTTTCGCTCCTTCATACGCAGACTTCGTAGTAGAAATTCCTGCTGACAGAGAGAAGGAATTCTACAGAATCGGTAACAACGACAGAGTTATCCTCGGTAGAGTTATCGAAGAGCCTGTAATCAAGTATAAAGATGAAACACTTACATTAGATGAAGTTAAGGCTGCTTGGGAAGGCACTCTTGAGGATATTTACCCTACTAAGTCTAAGATGGAAGTATCAGAGAATATTGAAGCTCCTGATTACTCAGAGAAGGATATCTACATCTGCAAGAATAAGGTTGCTAAGCCAAGAGTATTTATTCCTGTATTCCCGGGTACAAACTGCGAGTACGATACTGCAAGAGCATTTGAGCTTGCAGGTGCAGAGACAGACATCAGAGTTTTCAAGAACCTTACAGCTGAAGATATCAAGGGTTCTGTAGAAGCATTTACAGAAGGAATCAACAACGCTCAGATTGTAATGTTCCCTGGTGGTTTCTCAGCAGGTGATGAGCCTGAAGGTTCAGCTAAGTTCTTCGCTACAGCATTCAGAAACGAGAAGATGTCAGAAGCTGTTAACAAGCTTCTTAACGAGCGTGACGGTCTTGCTCTTGGTATCTGTAACGGTTTCCAGGCTCTTATCAAGCTTGGTCTTGTTCCTAATGGAAAGATTACAGGACAGGATGTAAATGCTCCTACACTTACATTCAACACAATTGACAGACATATCGCTAAGCACGTTTACACAAGAGTGGTTTCTAACAAGAGCCCATGGCTTGCAGGTGCTGATCTTGGTGGTGTATATGCACAGCCTGTATCACACGGTGAAGGTCATTTCTATGCAAGTGTTGAAGTTGCTAAGGAATTATTTGCAAATGGTCAGGTAGCTACAAGATACTGTGATGCTGACGGTAACATCTCTATGGATGAAGCAATCAACATCAACGGTTCTGTTGCAGCTATTGAAGGTATCACAAGTAAGGACGGAAGAGTATTCGGTAAGATGGCTCACCCTGAAAGAATTGGTAAGTCAGTTGCTGTTAATATTGCAGGCAACCAGGATATGAAGATCTTCGAGTCTGGTGTTAAATACTTCAAGTAATTGTAAATGCGAAAACCTGTTTTTCGAAAATGTACTTTATATAAAGGTAAGTTTATATAAAAGTATGCTTTTACAAAGCTGATTATAAAAAAGCCGGTTATTAATAAACTGTTGTTTTTAAGCCGACTTTGCTGTAAAAACGGTTATGTGACATAACCGGCTATAAAGAATTTAGATAATTTTTTTAAGGAAAGAGATAGATATAATGGAAAAGATTAAAATGACAACTCCTCTTGTCGAGATGGACGGAGATGAGATGACAAGAGTTTTATGGCAGATGATTAAGGATGAACTCTTATTGCCATTCGTTGACTTAAATACAGAATATTATGATCTTGGTCTTGTTCACAGAGATGAGACAAACGATGAAGTTACAAAGGCATCAGCTCTTGCGACAAAGAAGTACGGTGTTGCTGTTAAGTGTGCAACAATCACACCAAATGCAGCTAGACAGGAAGAGTACAACTTAAAGGCTCTTTACAAGAGTCCAAACGGTACTATCAGAGCTATTCTTGACGGTACAGTATTCAGAGCTCCAATCATCGTTAAGGGTATTGAGCCATATGTAAGAACATGGAAGAAGCCTATCACAATTGCAAGACATGCATACGGTGATGTTTATAAGGCATCTGAAATGGTTGTTGAAGGACCTGGTAAGGCTGAAATCGTATTTACAGGAGATGACGGAACAGAGAAGAGAGAAGTAATTCACGAATTTGATGGTCCTGGTATTGTTCAGGGGATGCACAATCTTGATAAGTCAATCGAAAGCTTTGCAAGAAGCTGCTTCAACTTTGCTTTAGAGACAAAGCAGGATTTATGGTTTGCAACAAAGGATACTATTTCTAAGAAGTATGACCATACATTCAAGGATATCTTCAATGATATCTTCGAGGCAGAGTACAAAGATAAGTTTGATGATGTAGGAATTGAATATTTCTACACACTTATCGATGATGCTGTTGCTAGAGTTATGAGGTCTGAAGGTGGATATATCTGGGCATGTAAGAACTATGACGGTGATGTTATGAGTGATATGGTTGCTTCAGCATTCGGTTCACTTTCAATGATGACATCTGTTCTTGTATCACCAGACGGTAACTTCGAATATGAAGCAGCTCACGGAACAGTTCAGAGACATTATTACAAGTATCAGAAGGGTGAAAAGACTTCTACTAATCCAATTGCTACTATATTTGCATGGAGTGGTGCTCTTAGAAAAAGAGGTCAGCTTGATAATAATGAAGAACTTGTTGTATTTGCTGATAAGCTTGAGAAGGCTTGTATCGATACAATCGAGTCAGGTAAGATGACAGGAGACCTTTCAAGAATCTCTACATTAGAGAATAAGGAAACTCTTGATTCAGAAGAATTCATCAAGGCTATAAGAGCTACTCTTGAAAAATTATTATAATTCTAAATAAAAAATAAAAAACACAGGCGAGATGTAAAACATTTCTTAAGCCTGTGTTTTTTTATATTTTGTTGTTGACATCAAATATTGATAGTGCTAATATGCACATAAAGAAATATTAGCACTCTATAAAAATGAGTGCTAATAAATAAAAAGAAAGGAGTGATTCATAAGTGGAGCTTGATGAGCGAAAGAGAAAGATATTGAATGCTCTTATTGAGAATTACCTTGAAACAGGCGAGCCTGTAGGTTCAAGAACAATTTCTAAATCTTCCGACTTGTCGCTTAGCTCGGCAACGATTAGAAATGAGATGGCCGATCTTGAGGAAATGGGACTAATTGTTCAGCCTCATACATCAGCAGGAAGAATTCCGACAGATGAAGGTTATCGATTCTATGTGGAGTCACTGCTTAACAATCATGAGATTGAGGTTAACAAGAAAGAAAGGCAAATCAAAGCTAAACAGGAAGAGATAGACGATCTTAAGAAAATGCTTAATGCCAACGGTCAGGTTGATGACGTAATGCAGAATCTGGCGGGTATGCTTGCAAAGGATACAAACTATGCAACGGTTGTTATGTCATCAGTTGGAGACAGAAACCGAATCAAGTTTATACAGCTTTCAAAATTAGAAGAGAACAAAGTTCTCGTTGTTGTAGTTTTGGAAGGTAACTATATAAGAAATAAGGTTTTCTTACTTGAGAATGACATAACAAATGAGGCAATAAGCAATCTGAATCTTATGATCAATACATCAATTGCCGGGCTTACAACCAAGGAACTGGAACAGAAGATTCAGTTACTTGGTGAAAGCAATAATTCACGAGATAAAATTCTTTGCCAGATGTATTCCATTATTATAGATACAATTCATAATACAGATGGCATTCATATGTTTACTTCGGGAACGACAAATATTTTTCGTTATCCTGAATTATCAGTATCTGATACAGCGAGAGAGCTTATGACAACATTTGAAAAGAAACATGCTCTTTCAGATTTCATTAATAACAATAGTGACAGTACCGGAATCAATGTTTACATAGGCAAGGAAACATCCATTGAAGCCATGAAGGATTGCAGTATCATTACAACGACATGTGATTTAAGCAATGGAGTTAAGGGAACGATAGGTATTATCGGACCGAAGAGAATGGATTACGAAAAGGTTCTTGAAACGCTTAATAATATTAGATTAAGACTTGACGATTTATTTGATAAATAGATTGAATAAGCAATAAAAGTTCGGAGGATTTGATAGTGGGTAAGAAAGAAGATAAGAAGGCGGAAGATATTCTTAATGAAGATGTAGAAGCGGGCGCTAAGGCGGCAGCAGCTGCTGCAGAAGAAGTTGAAGCAGCTGAAAACGAAAATGCCGTACCTGAAGATGGTGTGGGTATTGAACAGGCAGCTGCAGACATCATTGCAAAGATGCAGCAGCAGGAAGCTACAATAACTACTCTTGAAGATCAGGTAAAGCGCCAGATGGCAGAGTTTGACAACTTCAGAAAGCGTACAGAAAGAGAAAAGACAGATATGTTCGATCTCGGTGCAATCGATGTTGTTAAGAAGCTTCTTCCAATCGTTGATAACTTTGAGAGAGGTTTCAAAACTTTACCTGAAGGTGAAGAAACAACAGGATTTGCTAAGGGAATGGAGATGGTTCACAAGCAGATGATGAAGATGTTGGAGGAATTAAAGGTTACTCCGATTGAAGCGATTGGCAACGAATTTGATCCTGAGCTTCATAACGCCGTACAGCATGTTGAAAAAGATGATGTAGGCGAAAACATTGTAGTTGAAGAATTTGAAAAGGGCTACAAGTACAAAGATACAGTTATCAGACACAGCATGGTTATCGTTGCTAACTGATAACATTTAGCCGAAGAGATTCCGGATATAAAGGAAACCTCAGAGGATGTATCAAAAAAGCTTTTTAAAAATTATTTTAAAAAATTAGTTAAGATTTAACTTTAAGGAGATATATATTATGGGTAAGATTATTGGTATTGACTTAGGAACAACAAACTCTTGTGTAGCTGTTATGGAAGGTGGTAAGCCTGTAGTTATCGCTAACTCTGAAGGACAGAGAACAACTCCTTCTGTAGTTGCATTTACAAAGAGCGGTGAGAGACTTGTAGGTGAGCCAGCTAAGCGTCAGGCAGTTACAAACGCTGACAGAACAATTTCATCTATCAAGCGTCACATGGGTACAGATTACAAGGTAACAATCGATGGCAAAGATTACACACCACAGGAAATCTCAGCTATGATTCTTCAGAAGCTTAAGGCTGATGCAGAAAGCTACTTAGGTGAGACAGTAACAGAGGCCGTTATCACAGTTCCAGCTTACTTCAACGATGCTCAGCGTCAGGCTACAAAGGATGCTGGTAGAATTGCAGGTCTTGATGTAAAGCGTATCATCAACGAGCCAACAGCTGCAGCTCTTGCATACGGTCTTGATAACGAAGGCGAGCAGAAGATCATGGTTTATGACCTTGGTGGTGGTACATTCGACGTATCTCTTATCGAAATCGGTGACGGTGTTATTGAAGTTCTTGCAACATCAGGCAACAACCACTTAGGTGGTGATGACTTCGATAAGAAGCTAATGGACTACATGATCGAAGACTTCAAGAGCAAGGAAGGTATCGACTTAAGCAAGGATACAATGGCTCTTCAGAGAATTAACGTTGCTGCTGAGCAGGCTAAGAAAGAGCTTTCAAGTGCAGGTAAGACAACAATCAACCTTCCATACATCACAGCAACAGCTGAAGGTCCAAAGCACTTCGAAATGGAACTTACAAGAGCTAAGTTTGATGAAATCACAGCTGACCTTGTTGAGAAGACAGCAGAGCCAGTTAAGAACGCTCTTAGCGATGCAGGTGTATCAGCAAGCGAATTAGGCAAGGTTCTCCTCGTTGGTGGTTCAACAAGAATTCCGGCTGTACAGGAAAAGGTAAAGCAGCTTACAGGCAAGGAGCCTAACAAGAGCCTTAACCCAGATGAGTGTGTTGCTCTCGGTGCTTCAGTTCAGGCTGGTAAGCTTGCGGGTGATGCAGGTGCAGGCGACGTTCTCCTTCTTGACGTAACTCCGCTTACACTTTCTATCGAAACAATGGGTGGTATTGCAACACACATGATTGAGAGAAATACAACAATCCCTACAAAGAAGAGCCAGATTTTCTCTACAGCTGCTGATAACCAGTCTGCAGTAGACATCAACGTAGTACAGGGTGAAAGAGAATTCGCTAAGGACAACAAGTCACTTGGTCAGTTCAGACTTGATGGTATCCCAGCTGCTAAGCGTGGTGTTCCACAGATCGAAGTAACATTTGATATTGATGCGAATGGTATCGTAAATGTTTCAGCTAAGGATTTAGGTACAGGTAAGGAACAGCACATCACAATCACAGGCGGTTCAAACATGTCTGATGAAGAAATCGATAAGGCTGTTAAGGAAGCTGCTCAGTTCGAAGCTGCTGACAAGAAGAAGAAGGAAGGTGTTGAGCTTAGAAATGATGCTGACTCAATGATCTTCCAGACAGAGAAGGCTTTAGCAGAAGTAGGTGACAAGCTTGATGCTGCTGATAAGGAAACTGTAGAAGCTGATATCAAGGCTCTTAAGGACTTAGTTGAAAAAGTTAAGGACAACGACGAGCTTACAGCAGAGCAGATGGATGAAATCAAGGCTGCTAAGGATAAGCTTGTAGAGAGCTCACAGAAAGTATTTGAGAAGCTTTACGCTGACGCTCAGGCACAGGCTAACCAGGCCGAAGGTGCTTCAACAGCAGATAACGGAAACAACAACGACGGTAAGAACCCATACGGTGATGATGTAGTTGACGGAGACTACAAGGAAGTTTAATTAAAAACTTAAACCGTTTGATATAGAAATTAGAATATAGCGCATAAGGGTCAGGTAAAGGTTTTAACCTATTACATTGACCCTTGTGTGGAGTAAACATAAATGAGGATTGGCAATGGCTGATAAAAGAGATTATTATGAAGTGCTTGGCGTTAGCAGAGATGCTTCAGAGAGTGAGATAAAAAGTGCTTACAGAAAGTTAGCCAAGAAATACCACCCTGATAGTAATCCTGATAATGCAGAAGCTGAAAGTAAGTTTAAAGAAGCATCAGAGGCATATTCTGTTCTTTCAGATGCTGAAAAGAGAAAGCAGTATGATCAGTTTGGTCATGCAGCATTTGATGGAAGTGGCGGTGCAGGCGCAGGCGGATTCGACTTTAGTAACATGGGCGATATTTTCTCTGAATTCTTCGGTGGAGGTGGCGGAAGCTTCTTCGACGGAATGTTTGGAGGCGGTGGCCGCAGACAGGCTCGTGGAAATGCTCATCGTAAGGGCAGAGACCTTGAAGCAAGCGTACGTATTGACTTGTTAGAAGCTTACAAGGGTACAAAGAAGGATATCGAGTACAACTACAAAGAAGCATGTGATTCCTGCCACGGTTCAGGTGCCAAGGCCGGAACAACTCCTGAAACATGTACTAACTGTGGTGGTTCAGGTCAGGTTGTATATACACAGCAGTCAGTTCTCGGTATGCTTAGAAATATAGGCGTATGTCCTGAATGTAACGGTACAGGTAAGATTATCAAAGAAAAATGTGACAAGTGTAAAGGTAATGGATATTTCACTAAGAAGAGAAAAATCCAGGTTGATATCCCTGCAGGTATAGATGACGGACAGTACATCAGATTATCAGGTGAAGGTGATCCGGGTGAAAACGGAGGACCAAGAGGTGATCTTATCGTAGGCGTAAGAGTTATGAATAAGACTCATTTCGGAAGAAATGGTCAGGATCTCTTCAGTGAGGTTAGAATTTCTTATCCTACAGCTGTACTTGGTGGCGAAGTAGAGGTTGAAACAATAGATGGTAAAATTCTTTATGATGTTAAACCGGGCAGTGTTTCGGGCCGGAGAGTCCGCTTAAAGGGCAAAGGTATGCCAAATGTAAGAAATAACAAGTCATTTGGTGATTTGTATATTACTCTTATTATTGACGTACCTACAAAGCTTACACATGAACAGAAGGAAGCTTTACTTGCATATGATGAAGCTCTTACAGGTAATGAAAGAGATGGCAAGAAAAAGAAAAAGTTCTTCGGTAAATAAAATATAAATAAAAAACATCTGCTTTTGTAGTTAATTATTAATTTGCAAGGCGGATGTTTTTTATATACAATTAGATAAATGTAATAAAAAGCATTAACATAAATGTCAGTATTTGTGCGTATATACTACCGCCGTGGTAGAGATATATTACAATAAATGTGTTATGTTTAGTGTGTAGTATGATAGCTGTATTTATCGAATAAAACGGCTATTGTTTAGGAGGTATAATCATGGGATTAATAAAAGCGGCTCTTGGATCATTTAACGGCACAATGGCAGATATGTGGAAGGAATTTTTCTACTGTGATGCTTTAGATAATAATGTTTTAGCTGTTAGAGGTCAGCACAGCAGTAGCAAGCGCTCATCAAATAAAAGAGGTCATGACAATGTAATTTCAAATGGAAGTGGAATCGTTGTTGCTGACGGTCAGTGTATGATGATTGTTGAACAAGGGAAGGTTGTAGAGGTTGCAGCTGAACCGGGAGAATACACATATGACAATACACAGGCCCCTACAATATTTTCCGGTGGTCTTGGAAAGGGAATTATTGATACTTTCAAGACAATAGGAAAGAGATTTACATTTGGTGGAGATACAGGTGTAGATCAGAGAGTATATTACTTTAATATTAAAGAGCTTGTGGACAATAAGTTTGGAACTCCTAATCCTATTCCGTTCAGAGTTGTGGATAAAAATATTAACCTCGATATAGATGTATCACTTCGTTGTTCAGGTGTTTATTCATACAAGATAGAAGATCCAATTCTCTTCTACACAAATGTATGTGGCAATATCGAAGAGGATTACACAAGAGATAAGTTGGAAAGTCAGCTTAAAACAGAGTTTATCAGTGCTTTACAGCCTGCATTTGCCAAGCTTTCAGCTATGGGGATCAGACCAAGTGAGGTAATTGCTCATAATACTGATCTTGAGAAGAGCATGGATGAAATCTTATCTGAAAAATGGTCAAAGTTAAGAGGTCTTGACATTGTAAGCGTTGCTATTGGTTCAGTAACACTTCCTGATGACGATGCAGAGCGTATTAAGAGAGCTCAGAACGATGCTATTTACAGAGATCCACTTATGGCAGCTGCAACACTTTCAGGTGCTCAGGCAGATGCCATGAGAGCCGCTGCAGCAAATGAAGGCGGTGCCATGAACGGCTTTATGGGTATGGGCATGGCTATGGGCGCAGGTGGTGCAAACACAGCAGCTCTTTTTGAAGCAGGTGCAAAGCAGCAACAGGCTCAGCAGGCACAGCAGCAGTCTGCACCGGCTGCAGGTGTATGGAAATGTACATCATGCGGAACAGAAAATACAGGTAACTTCTGTACTAACTGTGGAACACCAAAGCCGGTTGCAGTTAATAAGTTCTGTCCAAACTGTGGTTTTGATCTTTCAGGATCAAATGCAAAGTTTTGTCCGAACTGTGGCAATAAATTAGATTAATAAGGGGAATTTATGGCAGAATTACAGGATTTTAAATGCCCTTCCTGTGGAGGCGCAATACATTTTGATACGGGCGTTCAGAAAATGAAATGCCCTTACTGTGATGCTGAATTTGATATTGATTCATTAAAGGCATTAGAAAATGAGCCTGAAATACTCGATGAAGATAAATTTGCCTGGGACAATACTCCGGGGCAGGAGTGGAGCGAAGAGGACCAGGAGCAGCTTAATTCTTATGTTTGTAATTCATGCGGTGGTGAAATAATAGGTGATAAGACTCTTGGAGCCACGAGCTGCCCATATTGCGGAAGTCCTGTCGTAATGACAAAGATGTTTGCCGGTATTTTAAAGCCGGACTATGTTATTCCTTTTAAGTACGACAAGAAGCAGGCAGAAGACAGCCTCAGAAAATATGTAAAGAGCAAAAGATTCGTTCCTAAGCTTTTTAGATCAGAAAACAGAATAAAAGAGATCAGAGGTATTTATGTACCTTTCTGGCTCTTTGATTCAAAGATAGATGCGGATATCCAGTACAATGCAACTGAAGTAACCACATGGTCAGATTCAGAGTATGTTTATACAAAAACAGACCACTATAAGTTATACAGATCAGGAGATATGAAGTTCCAGCATATTCCTGTAGATGGTTCAAGTAAAATGCCTGATGATTTAATGGAATCAATAGAGCCATTTGATTTTAGTGAGGCAGTGGATTTCCAGACTGCATATTTATCAGGATTCTTTGCTAACAGATATGATGTTACTGCAGATGACAGTGTTGAGAGAGCCAATACAAGAATTAAGAACAGTACAGAAGCAGAATTTAAAAAGACTACAAAAGGATATGACTCTGTTGTAACAGCTGCTTCAAGTATGAGATTATCTGAGTCTACTGAACATTATGCACTTTATCCTGTATGGATTCTTAACACAAAGTGGAATGGCAATGATTACATGTTTGCCATGAATGGTCAGACAGGTAAGTTTACAGGAAATCTTCCTGCAAGTGTCGGCGGACTTTGGGGATGGTTCTTTATTATCACAGGTATCATTGGAATATTGTTATTTTTACTGTTTTATTTTGTATTTTAAAAGGAGCTGCATATGAATAAAATTAAATTAATAGCTGCGTCCTTATGTACAAGTGCATTGATCGGGGGAGCACCTCTTTTGGCAACTCCTGTTCTTGCAGAGGAAAGCAGTAAAGTTTCAAAAGATTATGTGGTTGATAATGCGGATTTATTAACTCAGACAGAAGAAAATGAATTAAGCGAAAAACTTCAGGATATCAGTGATGAGTTACAATTTGATGTTGTAGTTGTTACAACTAATTCAATAGGTTCTAAGACAGCAACTGAATATGCCGATGATTATTTTGATTATAATGGCTACGGAAGAGGCTCAAATAATGACGGCGCCTTATTCCTTGTGGATATGGGTGACAGAAAGTGGGCTATTTCAACATCAGGATATGGCATCGAAGCAATTGTTGATTCTGCCTTAGATGATATGGAAGAAGAGATAGTTCCGTATTTAAAGTCTGGTGATTACGATGGCGCCTTTAATGAATTTGCTGATCTCACATACGATATTGTAAATGATGCAAAGAATGGAAAATCATATTCAAATTCTACTACATCAACAACTAAGAATCATAAGAATATAGGTACGAACCTTATCGTTGCCTTCTCCATAGGTGCAGGTATTTCGCTTATAATTATTTTGGTTTACAGAAGTAAGTTAAAACCTGTTAAATTCCAGAAAAAGGCAAAGGAATATATTGTACCGGGAAGTTTTAACCTTAGAAGAAGTGACGATGTCTTCCTCTATTTCAATATTACAAAGGTTCCGATTCCTAAAAATAACGACAGTGATGATTCAGGAAGTTTCCATTCTTCATCATCAGGAAGCTCACACGGCGGTTCAAGCGGAAGTTTCTAAAGTGCAACAGCGAACATGAATGGCCAGCGTCAGCGTATGCAAACGAAGTGAATTCAACAAGTGTGCATGCCACATAAGTTGAGAGCATTATCATATAACAAAAAACAGGGGTAAGAGAAGTTTGGTTCTTACCCCTGTTTTTTGTTTAAGTAATCTTTTAATAATCCCAAACATTGTGATTAAAACCCACAATTATTATCCGATATTTCTAGAAATTTGTTATTAATTCCATTATCAAAATGGAAAATTTGTAAAAACCTGTATTTATTTATCCATAATCATTAAAAATTCCTACATTAATATGCAAAAAATCGTTAAAAGATAGGCACTTATGTGGTATTATAAATTAGTTATATTGTGACTATTTATAGTCATATCTGCTTTAACCCCGATTCTGTCAGGGTTAAGTGGACAGAATAGAGATTATATTTAATAATAACTAGACAAAATATCGCACCTTGGAGTGAAAGGAAGTAGTGTTATGACATATGAAAAAGTCTCTTCCGATATGAACTTTCTGGAGAGAGAAAACGTTATAGAAAAGTTTTGGAAAGACAACAATATTGTTGAAAAATCCTTAAAGCAGAGAGAGGGATGTCCTACATATACATTTTATGACGGACCACCTACAGCTAACGGTAAGCCTCACGTAGGACACGTTTTAACCCGTGTTATCAAGGATATGATTCCAAGATACAGAACAATGAAGGGCTATTATGTTCCAAGAAAGGCAGGTTGGGATACACACGGTCTTCCTGTAGAGCTTGAAATTGAGAAGAAGATTGGTATCAACGGTAAGGAACAGATTGAGAATTACGGTATTGAGCCATTTGTAAAGCAGTGTAAGGAAAGTGTATGGCAGTACAAGTCTATGTGGGAAGAATTCTCATCAAAGGTAGGCTTCTGGGTAGACATGGAGCATCCATACATCACTTATGAGAATAACTTTATTGAGTCTGAATGGTGGGCATTAAAGGAAATCTTCAAGAAGGGTCTTTTATATAAGGGATTCAAGATTGTACCTTACTGTCCTCGTTGTGGTACACCTCTTTCATCACATGAGGTTGCACAGGGATATAAGACAGTAAAAGAAAAGTCAGCAATCGCTAAGTTCAAGAAGAAAGACGAAGACGTATTCTTCTTAGTATGGACAACAACACCTTGGACATTACCATCTAACACAGCTCTTTGTGTTAACCCTGATGAGACATATGTAAAGGTTAAGGCAGCTGACGGATGTACATACATTTTAGCTGAAGCATTAGCTCCAAAGGTACTGGCAGGATTATACAAGAAGGCTAATCCTGATTCAGAGGAAAATGGTGCAGATTACGAAGTACTTGAATCATACAAGGGTTCAGATCTTGAGCATCAGGAATATGAAGCTTTATATGCATGTTCAAAGACAGAAGCAGAGAAGCAGAAGAAAAACAGCCACTATGTTGTATGCGATAACTATGTAACAATGTCAGACGGTACAGGTATCGTTCACATTGCACCTGCATTTGGTGAGGACGACTCAAGACTTGGTAGAAAGTATGACTTACCATACCTTCAGTTCGTTGACGGCGCAGGTAACATGACTGAGGAAACAGAATTTGCCGGAGTATTCATCAAGAAGGCAGATCCACTTATCCTTGATGAGTTAAAGTCAAGAAATCAGCTTTTCTCAGCTCCTAAGTTAGAACATGAATATCCATTCTGCTGGAGATGTGATACACCACTTATCTACTATGCAAGAGAATCATGGTTCATTAAGATGTCTGAAGTTAAGGATCAGCTTATTAAGAACAATGAGACAATTAACTGGATTCCTGAAACAATCGGTAAGGGAAGATTCGGTGCATGGCTTGAAAATGTTCAGGACTGGGCTATTTCAAGAGACAGATACTGGGGTACTCCGCTTAATGTTTGGAAATGTGACGACTGTGGCGAGTTAGAGTCAATCGGAAGCATCGCAGAGCTTAAGGAGAGAGGCGACAACGTTCCTGACGATATCGAGCTTCATAAGCCATATATCGACAAGATTACAATTAAGTGTCCTCACTGTGGCAAGACAATGCACAGAACACCTGAAGTTATCGACTGCTGGTTCGACTCAGGTTCTATGCCATTTGCTCAGCATCACTATCCATTTGAGAATAAGGAAGTATTTGATCAGCAGTTCCCTGCACAGTTCATTTCAGAAGCTGTTGACCAGACAAGAGGATGGTTCTATTCACTTCTTGCAATCTCAACATTACTCTTCGATAAGGCTCCTTATGAAAATGTTATCGTTCTCGGTCACGTTCTCGATAAGGATGGCAATAAGATGAGTAAGTCAAAGGGTAACGCCGTAGATCCTATGGAAGCTCTTAACCAGCACGGTGCAGACGCTATCCGTTGGTATTTCTATGAGAACTCACAGCCATGGCTTCCAAACAGATTCTATGATGATGCTGTTACAGAAGGTCAGCGTAAGTTCATCGGTACTCTCTGGAATACATATGCATTCTTCGTTTTATATGCAAATATTGACGAGTTTGACGCTTCTAAGTACACACTTGATAAGGATTCCCTTACTATTATGGATAAGTGGATTCTTTCAAGACTTGAGACACTCATCAAGGAAGTTGATGAGCATTTAGAGAACTACAGAATCACAGAAGCTGCAAGAGCTATGGAAGATTTCACAGATGAGCTCTCTAATTGGTACGTAAGAAGATGTAGAGAAAGATTCTGGGCTAAAGGCATGGAGCAGGATAAGATTAATGCATACATGACTCTTTACACAGTACTTACAAGATTCATTAAGTTAGCAGCTCCTATGATTCCATTTGTTACAGAGACAATTTACCAGAACTTAGTAAGAAGCATTGATAAGGATGCTCCTGAAAGTATTCATTTCTGTGATTACCCTGTATCAAAAGAAGAGTTCATCGATAAGGACATCGAAGAGAATATGAACATTGTTCTCAACACAGTTGTTATCGGCAGAGCATGTAGAAATACATCAGGAATCAAGACAAGACAGCCACTTGGAAAGATGTTTGTTTCAAGTGATAAGAAGCTTGATGAGTTCTATGCTGAAATCATTAAGGACGAGTTAAATGTTAAGGAAGTTGTATGGCAGACAGACGTTTCTGAGTACACAATGTACAGCTTCAAACCACAGCTTAAGACACTCGGACCTAAGTTTGGTAAGTTAATCGGTGGAATTAAGAAGGCTCTTGAAACAGTTGACAGTGCAAAGGCAACAGAAGAGCTTAAGGCCAATAACACAGTTACTGTAAATGTAAATGGTGAAGATATTACTATTGCAGCTGAAGACTTACTTATTACAATGATCCACAAAGAGGGATTTGCTGCTGAATCAGGCAACGGTATTACAGTTGTATTTGATACACATTTAACAGAAGATCTTCTTGAAGAGGGATATATCAGAGAAATCGTAAGTAAGATTCAGACAATGAGAAAAGATGCAGGCTTTGAGGTAATGGACAGAATTAACGTATATGTATATGGTGATTCTGACTTCCCTGTTCTTGCAAAGCATGCAGACAAGGTAGCTAATACTGTTCTTGCTGACGAAATCATCATCAACGACGGTGGCACAAGAGAAGATATCTTTACTAAGGATTGGAAGATTGATGACGAAGATATAACTCTCGGAGTAAAAAGAGTATGAAAAATGACTACAAATATCTCAAACAATTAGGACAGAGCTTCCCTGACGTATTAAGTGCAGCGGAAGAGGTTATTAACCTTGAAGCAATACTTCACCTTCCTAAGGGTACAGAACACTATTTATCGGATATTCACGGTGAACACGAAGCATTTTTCCATGTGGTTAAAAATGCTTCAGGTACTATAAGAAGAAAGATAGATGAAGCCCTGGCAAACACAATATCATTCAAAGACAAGCAGGAATTGGCAACTATCATCTACTATCCAAAAGAAAAGCTCGCAAGATTAAAAGTTGCGGGCTTATTGGATGACGATATGTTAAAGATTACTCTTAACAGACTGATAAAGGTTTGTAAGCTCGTTTGTTCAAAATATACAAGATCCAAGGTTAGAAGATCATTACCTAAGTCATATGCATATATTATTGAAGAGCTTATGACAGAGGGGCCTACAAGAGTTAATAAGGGAGAGTATTTCGATGCAATCATTTCTTCAATGATTGATCTTGGAAATGCTGAAGACTTCATTATTCAGATTTCTAACCTTATTCAGAAAATGGCTATAGACAGACTTCACATTATCGGAGATATTTTCGACAGAGGCCCTGGTCCACACTTCATTATGGATTATCTATGCGAGCATAATTCATTTGACGTTCAGTGGGGTAACCATGACGTTGTATGGATGGGTGCGGCTTTAGGTCATATGCCATGTATCGCCAATATTATCCGTAACTCATTAAGATATGACGGTCTGGATATTCTTGAAGACGGTTATGGTATTAACATGACTCCGCTTTTAGAGTTTGCTGCCATTGCATATGCTGATGATCCATGTCTCTGCTATAAGGTGAAGGATAAGGAAATCACTAAGGACAGACATATGCAGCTCACTCTTAAGATGCATAAGGCAATCAGTGTTATCCAGTGGAAGGTAGAAGGTCAGTTAATAAGCAGAAGACCTGAATACAACATGGATGACAGACGTCTTCTTCATTTAATTAATTATGAAAAGGGCACAATAACTCTTGATGGTAAAGAATATGAATTAAAGGATAAGCTTTATCCTACAATTGATCCTAATGATCCATATAAGCTTACTCCTGAAGAAGAGAACCTTGTTCATTACCTTTCAGCATCTTTCTATCAGTGTGAGAAGCTCAATAAGCATGCGGAACTTCTTATTCATAAGGGAAGCTTATATCTCATTTATAACAATATGATGATGTTCCATGGCTGTATTCCTATGACAGAAGACGGCGACTTCAGAGAAGTTAATGTCTATGGCAAGAAGTGCAAGGGTAAAGAGCTTATGGATGAGCTTGACTCATATGTAAGAAAGGCATTCTTAGCTGACAGTAAGGAAGAAAGAGAAAAGGGAGCAGATATCTTATGGTATTTATGGAATGCTCCTGATTCTCCAATTTTCGGCAAGAGCAGAATGGCGACATTTGAAAGATACCTTATTGCAGAAGAGGAAACATGGACAGAAGTTAAGGATCCATATTATTCACTTGTAAAGAACGACAATGTTTTAGACGGTGAAAACATTCCTGTTTCAGAAAAGGCAGTTAATGCTATTTTTGAAGAGTTTGATCTTGATGGGGAAAAAGCAAAAATCATTAACGGCCATGTACCTGTTAAGCATAAAAAGGGTGAGAGCCCTGTTAAGGCAAATGGTAAGGTTGTAGTTATTGATGGTGGATTTGCCAGGACATACCATAAGGATACAGGTATCGCAGGATACACATATATCTACAATTCAGATGGTATGATTCTTGTTGCCCATAAGCCATTTACAACAACTGAAAATGCCATTGATGACTGCTACGATATAGCATCCGAGCTTGTTGCGGATGACAACATAAAGGGCAGAGTATATATTGCAGATACTGATACAGGTGTTGAATTAAAGACCAGAATCGAAGATTTAAAAGAACTTATTGAATGCTATAAAAACGGTATCATTAAGGAAACTCGAAAGGACTAATTATGAAAACTGAAGAAATTAAGAGTTTAATAAGAGATATTTATGACTTTCCAAAGGAAGGTATCATTTTCAGAGATATTACAACACTTATAAAGGATCCAAAGGGACTTAAAATGTCTATAGATGCTGTTGAAGAAGCAGTTAAGGATCTTGACTTTGATTATGTGGTTGCTCCCGATGCGAGAGGTTTTGTTTTTGGTGTTCCTGTAAGTTACAATCTTGGTAAGGGATTTATTCCTATCAGAAAGAAGGGTAAGCTTCCTGGCGAAACTTATGCTAAGGAATATGACTTAGAGTACGGTACAGCAACAATCGAAATGCATAAGGATGCTCTTAATCCTGGTGATAAGGTAGTTATTATTGATGACCTTATGGCTACAGGTGGAACAACAAAAGCTATGGCTGACTTATTAGAGGAAGCCGGCGCTAAGATCGTTAAGATTGTATGCTTAGTTGAGCTCGAAGCCTTAAACGGCAAAGAAGCAGTTAAGGACTATGACTACGAAGGAATAGTTAAATATTAATTAACCTGTAAATTCTATAAGCAAAGATAAAGGTGAGAAATTGACTATATGGATGATATTAGCGGCTCTTGCAGTACTTATCATAGTCGCAGCTGTCAATTCCGGTAAAAACAGATATACGGATGAACTGGACAGTTTAAAAGATAAATGGGGTAAGTTGGGAGATACTCAATATCCATCGGATGATTTTGAAAACATTTCTCATTACTACAGGTTAAGTGAAAATGACGGCTACAGCGTTGATGACATAACCTGGAATGATTTGGAAATGGACAGTATTTTCCAGGCCATAGACAATTGCTCATCTTCCATAGGAAGAGAATATCTGTATAAGGCTTTACGAAAACCCAATCTGGATAAGAATAAAATAAAGGACATCGATACGGCGGCAGGGTATATGTCTTCACACACAGATGACCGTGTCAGTATGCAGATGTCCTTATCAAAGTTGGGTTTTGTACATAAGGTTTCATTTTCCGACTATGTAGATGTAATCAATAAATTAAATCCGCTTAAAAACAGCCTTTCATATTTATTTAATGCTCTTAATATAGCCTCTATACTGGTTATGATATTTGTAAATGCACAGGCGGGAGTGCTGGCATTAATTGCATCACTTCTTGCAAGTACGGCATATTACTTTAAGAAAAAGCCGGAGGCAGGCCGCTATTTTATAGCTCTCAGTCAGATATCCAGAATGGCGAGAACCGGCAAGGATATTGAGAAGAAAAGGAAATCTTTTTCTGATATGCCTGATGAATTAAAAGGTGTTTTAAATAACATAGAGAGGGA
>OLNW01000318.1_pt1 | contig 60962 bp, 50 predicted proteins | sample 1672121 | NCBI WGS metagenome assembly OLNW01 (sample SAMEA3136648, study PRJEB25190) | human gut metagenome
TGGGCCGGAACGCACGACCGGAGCGCTGTTCCTGTTCGACTTTCTTGATGGCCTCGTATGCCGTCAGGTCAAGGTAGCCTTCGCTGTTGCGCATATCGACACTCATGCTGCGGTTCCTCCTTTCCGGGCGGACATAGAAAAAGGCGTCCACCTCTGCTTCCCACTGAAGGTGAACGCCCGATTTGAGCGGATGATTATCAATCTTTTTTGTAAAACGGTGTGGCGTAGCCGTCTGCGCGGAGTAGCAGTCCTTTCGCCCAAGGTGGTGTCCGGCCCATCTGCTCACAGACAGCATCCAAGGACATACGTGGGTCGGCCTCGATGACCAGTTCATCGTGGATATGCATCACGATGGAGCAGCACCGGAGTGTTCGCATGGCGTAGCAGAGAATGTCGCGGGCTGTGGCCTGCACGATGTTCTCCACGAACTTGGGGCCGTAGGAATCCAGCCGTTCCCACTTCTTCGTGGAGCCGATGCCTTCATAGGTGATACATTCGCCGCCGAACTTGTTCGTTCCCACCTTGGGCTTCACATAGGCCAGCTTCCTCCCGGAGGGCAGGGTGATGAACAGCATCCCGCTCCGGCAGGAAAAGGTCAGACCATAGTCGGTGGTGGTGTGCTTGTACCGGACGGTCTCCATGACAGCTCTGTCCACAGCCCACCAGAATTTCACGATGTTCGGATTGGACTGCCGCCATGCATCCACCAGCTGCGGGAGCTCCTCCTCCGTCAGCCCCATCTCCAGAGCACCCATTGCCTTGAGCGCACCTACGGAGCCGCCATAGCCGAGGGCCAATTCCGCAATCTTACCCTTCTGGCGCAGGTGACGGTTGATGCCGTGTTTCTCCACAGGCACCTTGAACATCTGCGATGCGCTGGCACAGTAGATGTCTCCACCCTTGGAGAACACCTCCTGTCGCCATGTCTCCCCGGCAAACCACGCGATGACGCGGGCCTCAATCGCACTGAAGTCGGCTACGAGAAATTGGGCACCGTCTCTGGGAATGAAAGCGGTTCGGATAAGCTGGGAGAGTGTGTCCGGCACATCCTCATACAGCAGCTCCACAGCATCGAAATCGCCGGAGCGCACCAGAGCACGGGCCTCCGCCAAGTCGGGTAGGTGGTTCTGGGGCAGGTTTTGCAATTGAATGTTTCTGCCGGAGAAGCGCCCGGTTCGGTTTGCCCCATAGAACATGAACATCCCACGGGCACGTCTGTCGGAGCAGACGGTGTTCTCCATCGCCTGGTATTTCCGGACGGAGGACTTGGCCAGCTGCTGCCGGAGCGTGAGCACCTCCGCCAGCTCCGGCGGTGCCGTTTTCAGGAGCTCCGCCACAACCTTCTTGCCGAGGCTGTCGGTCTCCATGCCGTTGTCGGAGAGCCATTGCTTCATCTGCTGGACGGAGTTGGGGTTCTCCAATGCCGTCATGCGCTTCATGGCATCGGTCAGCTCCTGCCGGGAACGGGCATCCATCTGAATGGCCTGCTCAACGAGCTCCATGTCGATGCGGACGCCACGGTCGTTGATTTCTTGGTCGATGTCGTATTCCTCCCAGACCTGTGGCGGTACCGGGAACTTGGAGAGCTTCTGCTGGATGCCCATCTCGGCCTCTACGTCACGGGCATTATAGCGTTTGAACAGCTCCCACTTGTCCGGCGCATGGAAGGGCCGGTTTCGGGTGCGCTGTCCATTTGCCTTGGTGGGCAGACAGGGCTGGCAGAAGTATTTGATGAGCTCCTTGCCCTCGGTGAGCTTCTGCTTCTCCAGACCGAGGACGGCACCGACACCCTCCAAGGAAAGCGGCAGGCCCATCGTAGCCGCCCAGACCATAGAGCAATGCCAGCTCTCCGGGTCAAGATATTCGCCGGTGGGATAACCGAGATACCGGGAGAGGCATACCCGCTCGAAGGCCGCATTGAAGGCCCACTTGATGACGGAATCGTCCTCCAGCGCAGCCAGCACTTCCTTGGGGATATGCTCCCCACAGGCAAGGTCGACCACCTGCACCGGCCCGGAGTCGATGCTGTAGCCGAAGAGCAGGATTTCAAAATTGGGAGACTCACAGTAACGATATACTCCGGTCTTCTGGAGCGGGATGTCGCTGTAGGTCTCGATATCGATACTGAGTGTATTCATAGGCACATCCTTTCGGAGCAGTGGAATATGGGTGGCGGGATTGCTCCCACCACCCGCTGGATGAGGATTACGATTTGTCGAGCTCCTTCATACGAGCCTCGTGATATTCCACCTCGCGCAGGGCACGCTCCTTCTCAAGCTGCTGGCGTTCGGCCTCCCACGCTGCGTTGCGCTTTTCACGCTTGCGGTCGTCGATGGTGTCGATGATAGACCGGACAATCCAGAACACTGCCAAGAGCAGATAGAGGGAGAGCAGAAGGATGCAGAGAATGGTCGTAGCGTTCATCGTGGTCACCTCCATCAGTCAAGGAAATCGTCATCTTCGTCGGTGGCGAAGTCGGACTCGGCGCTGGCCTTGCCGCCCAGAGGCTCACCGTCACGAATCTTCTGCAGATTGTTCAGGCCGCAGGCGATGCCGCGATTGCCGGAGCTGTTGAACGCGTAAAACGTGATGCTGGCGCGACCGTACACACCGGAGTAGACCTCAGAGCGGGTCAGGATGGGATTGCGGTCGGCATCCACGATACCAGGAGCACTGGTGGCGTTGGCGTTGACGAAGTAGGCACCGGCATAGGCAGGGTCATCCGGACGCTCGGTGTCGCCGTCGCGCAGCGGGGTCTTGATGGCGCTGAGGGCCGGGACAGACTTGCCGTTGCCCTTGAGCTTGGCCTCGCCCTCACGGTAGGCCGCTTCGATGGCCGCCTGAATCTTGGAGACGGTCTTGGTGTCGGACTTCGGGATGATGAGGCTGACCGAGTATTTCGGAGCGCCTCCGTTGATGCTCTTGGGCTCCCAGACGTTGGCGTAAGACCAGCGGGTGTTGGGGCCGGTGATGACCTTCATGGGATTGGTAAATTTGGTGTTCTTATTCATCGATGTTTTCCTCCATAAAATCATTTTTTGCTGTGTTCATAGCTGGACGCTTATCGCTTTCCGGTACGAGCGTGGGTTTTCCCTGTGGCTTTTCAATGTAGGCCGTCAGGAGTTCGTCAAAGCGGGCCTTGCCGAGCAGCTTTTGCATCGCGGTGATGCCCAGCAGCTTCCGCTCATACGGGTCAAAGCCCGCATCGCTGACCGTCTGGATAACGGCAGCCTCGTTGGTATATCTGCGATTGGAACGGCCCTCGACCAGTTTCCAGCCGTGCCATTCCTTTCCGCTGACCGCCTGCTGGAGCGCATACTCCTTGATGTCGGAGGCCCACGATACCAGCGCGTCCACGCGGGACAGGATGTCCTCAATGTCCTCGTCCGTGAGGAGCGGAGGCAGCTTGAAATCGTAGCAGGCCAGCTTCAGATTGGCCTCGGCACGGGCGCGGCACTCATTCTTGGCCTTGCAGAATCCGCACCACTCACCGCAGAGGAAGTTGCCGTCACCGGCAAAGGCCAGTTCAGCCGTGGGCTTCAGAACTTCGTCCGCCCAGCGGTACAGGTCATCCTTGGAAATGGTGAAGGTGCTGATGTTCTGGCGTCTCGGCTGATAGATGGTCATGCTCACGGTGTCGATGTCGTAGATGCCGTCGAACAGCTCCAGTGCACCGAGCGCGTAGCATTTCATCTGGGGATTGTCCTCAGCAGAGACGAGGATTCCCAGCCCATGCTTGTAATCAATCACATGCATGGTGCCGTCCGCAATGAGGATTGCGTCCGAGGTGCCAAAGCCCTCCTCGACCCAGCGGGAGAAATCCACCCTCTGCTCGATGAGCACGACCGGGTCTGAACAGGTCTCTTTGGCGGCCTCTACCAGTTCAAGGATGTAGGCGACATAGTCGTTGGCACACTCGTCCATTTCCTGATTGAACCAGGTAAGGTTCTCTGTGGGGTCGACGGCCTCCATGCCCAGCGCCTTCCGGAGCTTATACTCACAGAGCGTGTGGGCATCGGTGCCCTCGGCGGCATAATCGGAGCCCTTGTCCTCGTAGAGCTCACACAGCCTCGCGGATGGTGGGCAGTGGAGCCAGCGGTCTGACGCGGACGCAGAGAGAAGCGCGTGTCCATTAGGTGGCATCGGCAAGTCCCTCCACATCCTTGAGCAGGGCCTCATAGTGCTGCGGGTCGACCAGCGAGAGCTTTTCGGCACCGTACTTCCGGAGCAGTTCTCGGATTGCTGCCGTGTGACCGGCGCGGGATTTCTCCGCCAACACCGCCCGCACCTGCTCCAGCGTGGGCGCGGGCTTGGGCTCCGGCTCCCTGGGCGCGGGGCTGCTGAACTGACGAGTCAGCCAGTTGGCCACATCATCAATAGCGGCAGCAGCATCGTGCAGTTCTTGGATGGCCATAGCCATATCCGCCAGTTTTGACATTGTGATTTCCTCCTTCCTTGGTTTGCCTCTGGTTGTCGAGGGCAGCGAGCTTTTGCGCCAGACGTGCGGAGACGCGGGAGATAGCCTTGAGCACCTGAATCTCCTCGGCTGCGAGGCTGCTGTTCCTGTAGTTGTTGTCGTACACGGTTTTCACCTCCCTGAAGGCTGGTGTCGTTTGTCGCCTTCCACCTCCCACTGAAGGTGAGGAGCCGTTTTGAGCGGAGGATTTTTCAAAAAAGCAAAAAAGGCCCTCCGGCCACCGGGAGAACCGATGGTCAGAGGGCTGGGAGTGCTGGGGATTAGTAGCCCCGGATGCGCCGGAGCTCCGTCCGATACTTCTTCATCTGGTCGGCGAAGGTGTGCTGGGGCCGACCGAGGGCCTTGGCAATGGCGCGGTCGGAGACGTTGTCGTCATCCATCCACATGGCGATGATGGTGTCTGCGTCAGGGTCAAGCTCCCGAAGACGGGCGAAGAGGCGGTCAAGCAGGTCACGGTCTGCAACGATGCTCTCGATGGCCGGAGCCTCAGACGGAACCATGTCCAACAGAGTGTCCTCGCCATCCTCAACGATGGGAACGTCCAGAGAAGCCAGGTCGCCGGAGCGACGGTACTCACAGGTAAGGCAGTCGCCGTCACAGGCCCAGACCTTGCTCTGCGGGCAGACGCAGCGTCCATGAGCCTGCTCCTTCATCCGGATGCGGGCTGCCTCGCCGTAGTAGGCGTCGCGGACTTCCTTGCTGACCGGAAACTTCTCGCCGGTGCTGCGGTCATAGATGAAAGGGTTCTTTTCGTAGTGTGCCATAATTTTTCTCCTTTGATTGGCTTATTTGCGAGCCATCGCGGGAGAAAAACCACACTTGGTCACCACGAATTCAGTCGAACTGATTGTATTGCGCGGAGTTTTGTGTTATACTGGTTTGTACCGGTTTGCATGATAATTCACCGAAATATATCAGCGACTCTCCGGGTGCCAGTAGTGGGTTCCTGCGATTGCTCACAGGAACATCCAATCGTTAGCTAAGTTAGCGCTCCATAGTTGGTAGAGTTAGTAGAGTTAGTATTTGAAACGAGGGACAATCATTGGAAAACAGCGTAAAACTAAGGCTCTGTGGAGGAACATTCTTCACGCTCCTTCTGGAGGCACGGAAGCCACAATATGGAGCACGGCAGCACTACAGCGGCCAGAAAGACGGCCTCACAGAGCCGGAAACACTTCTGGGCTTAGCAAAGGTTGTCGTCCCCGACTGGAAGATGCCGGATGCTTCCATGATGGATACCGTCAAGGGAAACACAACAAATTACAAGCTCTGCAAGGATAAGGGCGGTAGAACTTATTTCCCGTTCAGCGACCGAGCTGCTATAAGAGCCTTTGATGGTCGGGTTAGAGGCCAGTATGGTGAAGCGCTGAATGCAATGTGGGCATTCCGGGACACCTTCATCGACATAAAGGACAGCACAAAAAAAGACGAGTCACTCGTCAGAGCGCTCGTCGAGCTGATAAATGAAGATGATAGTATAGATGCGGAACAGCTATTTTATATTTCTGTGGATGGGATGCCAGTAAAGAAGCAAGACCTTGTTCAGAAAAAACGCGTGTGTTTTGAGGCGTTCCTTCTGGGAGTATTCCACTTCGCCATTACGCGGAAAGAAGTGGCTACAATTGGTGAGGAAACTATTAACCTCTGGTGCCCTTCCACCGGCGGCGGGCCGAGGGCCTATCAGGGTCGCATGGGTGAAACCTGGCCTGAAATAGCGCTGGACTATCACCAGCCCGTAGGCGACCACCGGCATGAGAACGATACCAGCGATGAAGCCGAGGCAGAAATTGTGGACGCTGAGCCTGTTTCTGACCAAACGGAGGAAGGCCAGCCTGACACCGAGAAAACAGCGACGCAGCAGGTAGTGGTCAATAACAATCCCACCTTTTTCTCGCAGCACGGAAGTAACAACATTCAGGTTGAAAAAATAGAGAATCTCACGATTAACTGGTAATGGGAGGATACAGAATGCCGAAAGATGAGCAGCTTGTGCCAACCAGCGCAAACGAGCTATTAAAACCGGAATCTTCGCTGGATGGTATAGCGGCCCGGAGAATGGAACAGCATGGCGACCGTAATTTTCAGGTCGGTGAAATAGGAAACTTCACGCAAAACGTCAGCGTCCTCGTGATGCCTTCCAAAAAACAAGAGAGCAAGGCTGTTATCAGCGATGCCCTCATGGTAGACAATGACTACTTTCATCTGGTTGTGGTTGGCGGCTGTTCACCCGAAAGCGGAGTAGTAACAGTGTCGAAGGAGTATGCGCTGACCGCAAGTACAGCTGAGGAAGTCACGAAGGAACTTGCCACACTATCCCCGGAGGCAATTGAAGTCTTGAAAACCTACCCGGCCCTGATTATGGGCAAGAACAAACACTATGGAAGAGCGGATGCCTCTCAAAATGCGGCGTATGGCTTCATAACGGATATCATCGAATTGGACGAGGCTGTTGAGCTGCATTTCCAAGTTTTGAACCGGATTCCCCAGCAGACGGTTCTTAGCCTTGCGGACAGTCTGGCGATTCAGAGAGCCTACGCATGGAATGAGCTTGATGATACACATTGGGCTGTGAAAAAAGTGAAACTGACAGAAGTACTGAAAGGTGCTGGGGTTAGGGTCTTCACGATGGCGTGAACTGCCCAGCTTGAGGAGGTATATCATGAGCACAGAATACGAAAGCATGCAGGTAGAGAAATGGGTCAATCTGGAGGATGTTGCCGACTATCTCGGCATCACACAAGATACTGCCAGAACGTGGGCCAGAGAAGGACGGATACCCGCATACAAGGTCGGAAAGAGATATAAATTCAAAATATCGGAAGTCGATGATTGGGTAAGGAATAACGGAAGCGCCAGCGAGAAGGAAGGTGAGCAAGATGAATGAGAAAATGACGTCGGCCATCCAAAAGCTCGTTCTGACCAATGCCACTTTCAACGGGGAGACCGTTGAGCCGACCTTCATCAATTTCTTCTATGGCAAGAACGGCGCTGGCAAGTCGACCATTGCTCGGACGATTCGCGGAAATCTACCCGGCAGCGTGGAGTGGCAGAGTGACCGGCCAGCTGACAGTTATGATGTTCTCGTTTATGATGCGGACTTCATTCGAGACAATTTTGAAAACTACGATAATCTCCCCGGAGTGTTTACCATTGCGGAGGAAAACATCGCTGTTCAGAAGCAGGTAAAGGAAAAGAACGACGAGCGAAAAAAGCTGCTGGAGCAGCATGGTGCTTGCAAAGGAGACTTGGATGCCAAGTCAGCCGCAAAGGAGCAGGCTCTTGCCGATTATCAACAGGCTTGTTGGGAGCGCACCAAAGAACTGCGTGGAATCTTTGATGCCGCCGTAACCGGCAAGAAAAGGCCGCAGCTGTTTGCAACAGAGATTCTGAGCACTACGCCGGTCGACCACGATTATGATGAGCTGGTCACGCTTTATCAAACGGTCTATCAAGGAAGCGGAGAATCCTATCCGCTGTTCAACAAAGCTGGCAGAGTCACTTACGCCACAATTCCGGGGTTTGAGCTCATGGGCAAGCCCATCTTCAGCAGCAGCGAAACGCCGTTTTCCAGCTTTATCACTGCGCTGAATGCTACCGACTGGGTACGGCACGGCCACGCATCCTTCGGTGGTCGCACTGACGGAAAATGTCCTTATTGTCAGCAGAAGCTGCCTGCGAATTTTGAGCAGGAGATTGCAAAGTGCTTTGACACCAATTATACCGAGGACATCACCGCCATCACGGAGTTCCAAACGGTCTACGAGCGGGAGATGACCGGCATTCTGGAAACGCTGAAGAAAAACATGGATAAGGTGCTTCCGGATTTACAGCTGGAAGAGTACCAGACGAAGCTGCAGTTGCTTTCAAATGCCATCACCATCAATCTTCAGCGTATTGCCGCGAAGATAAAGGAGCCCACCACCATTGCGTCCTTGGAGGACACCGACACTCTCCTTATCGAGCTCGGCTCAATCATTGATGAGTTTAATAAGCGGATTCAGACCAACAACGATGTGGTCGGCCACCTCAGAACGGAGAAGGTCAAGTGCAAGCAGCATGTGTGGGAGTATCTGGCGTTTTACCTGAAAGATGCTGTCGCCGAGTACCACAGCAAGACTGCTGCGCTTGATGGTGAAATCAGCGCTCTGCAGACAAAGCTTGCTGGCATTGTCGCGGATGGCCGTAAAATCGCTGCAGAAATCAGCGAGCTCAACAAACAGGTCGTGAATACGGAGGCTACCATCGCGGGCATCAATGCACTGTTGCATGACTCCGGTTTTCAGGGGTTCAGCCTCCGGGGCAAGGAAGGCGTCCAGAATGTTTACGAGGTCATTCGTCCGGACGGCACCATTGCGGACAAGCTGAGCGAAGGAGAACGGAACTTTATCGCGTTCCTTTACTTCTACCACCTTGTGCGTGGCAGCCAGCGAAGTGATGCGCTCAAGGATAAAATCGTGGTTATTGATGACCCGGTGTCCAGCATGGACAGCGGAGCGCTGTTTATCGTAAGTGCTCTCGTCCGCGAGATGGTCGAGGTCTGCTACAATAATACAGACTATCAGGGCCACGTAGTGGAAGGCGACTACATCAAGCAGATTTTCATCCTGACACATAACGTGTACTTCCACCGGGAAATCACCTATCATCAGGTGCAGCGGTATCGGAGCGTCTCCTTCTTCATCATTCGGAAGACAGACAACATCTCCAGCGTCACACGCTGCACAAGGAGGAGCGCCGTCCCCTCGCAGCTGGAGAACTATAATCCGGTGCAGAATTCTTACGCCGCTCTGTGGGACGAGCTCAAAGAGGTCACGTCACCCATTACGGCCATGAACGTCATTCGGCGGATTCTGGAGTATTATTTCCTGCAGCTCTGCGGGTACGAGGGCACGAACATTCGCAAGAAAGTTCTGGAGAAGGAAGAGAATCGAAAGAGGTTTATCGACCAGACAGAAGGCGGTCAGCCAGACTATACTCGGTATCATCTGGCTTCGTCCATGCTTTCCTACATCAACAATTCCACTGGAATCACGGACGGCCTGAATTATGTGGAGGACTGTGTGGACGCAGAGCAGTACAAGACAGTGCTTCGGCTCATCTTTGAGGCCATGCATCAGGAACAGCACTATAACATGATGATGGGCATCGACGCTTAAAGTCCATTTTATTGGACATATAAAGTTTTACAATAGAGGTATGCTGGGATGATACCATCCCGATGAATGGAGGAAAACATATATGGCAGAGAAACTGACGATAGATGCCATGTGGGATGATTCGCCCATTGACGTTTCCACAGAGGTAAACTTCATCTGGTCAATTGCGAACAAGCTGCGCGGCACCTATCAGAGCGACAAATACAAGGATGTCATCATCCCGATGGTCATTATCCGGCGCTTCGAGTGTGCACTGGCTCTGACCAAGAAAAAGGTGCTGGAAACCTTCGCCGCCAATCCGAACTATCCGGCAAAGGCTATGTACCGGGTGTCCGGGTATCAGTTCTATAACACCAGCGGCTTTGACCTTGCGGAGCTGGTGAACGATTCTGAGCATCTGGCCGCGAACTTCAAAGCATACATACAAGGCTTCTCTGCCAATATTCAGGACATTATCCGCAGCCTCGATTTCGACAAGCAGATTGACAAGATGGATAAGAACAATCGCTTGCTCAGCGTGGTCAAGGCATTCTCGGAGCTCGACCTCGACCCGCGCACCATCGACAACGTGAAGATGGGGTATATTTTCGAGGAGCTCATTCGGAAGTTCTCTGAAAATGCTGAGGCTGGCGACCACTACACAGGCCGCGACATCATCAAGCTCATGGTGAATATCCTGCTGGCCGAAGGCTGCGATGACATCTTCGATGACGGGAAGGTTATCACCGTACTCGACCAAGCCTGTGGAACGGGTGGTATGCTGTCCACTTCCTATAATTTTATCAAGCGGTATAATCCCACCGCTGATGTGCGGCTCTTCGGACAGGAAATCAATCCGGAGTCCTACGCCATCTGCCTTGCGGAGATGATGATTAAGGGCCAGAACGCGGAGAACATATGCTTCCAGGACACTATGCTTGCAGACCGCTTTAAGGGCACCAAGATGCGCTTCGTGATAATGAATCCGCCCTTTGGCACTGCCTGGGGTGGCAAGGACGCGCCCGAAGGCGTAGAGGCCGCCGTCAATGCGGAACACAAAAAACGGAGAGCCGCTGGAAAGCCGGCCTTCCCGGTTCCGGTGATATGCAGATGCTGTTCCTCCAATCCGCGATTGATAAGATGGACGACAATTTCGGTCGGGCAGCTATCATCGAAAATGGCAGTCCTCTGTTCACAGGTGGCACCGCATCTGGGGAGAGCCAGATTCGCCGCTGGATGCTGGAGAGCGACCTGATTGAGGCCATCATCGCGCTGCCGGTTGACCTGTTCTACAACACCGGCATTGCTACCTATATTTGGGTGCTCTCAAAAAACAAGCGTCCGGAGCGGAAGGGCAAAGTGCAGCTGATTGATGCGTCCTCTTTCTTCCATAAGTTGCGCAAGGCGCTGGGTGACAAGAAAAACGAAATTAGCCCGGAAGACCGCTCTGCTATCACCAAGCTGTATGCGGATTTCGAGCCGGGTGAGTTCTGTAAAATCTACCGGAACGAGGAGTTCCTGTACCGTGAGTATGTCGTGATGCAGCCGCTCCAGCGGAGCTATGCCATCACACCAGAGCGCATTGAGGCCATGCTGTCAAAGGGATCCTTGTCTGGCCTCTATGACGCCGCCAAGGTGGACGAGCTGGAGAATACAGAAGAACTGACCGGAAAGGACTTGAAAAAGCTGGAGGCGTTCCAGAACAACAAGCCGGTGTTTGACGCAATTGTCGCTGCGCTGCAGGCTGCAGTGAGCGAGACCGTCTATTACTCTCCCGCTGCATTTATGCCCGTTCTGGCTCAGGCACTGGGAAGCGGTTTGCCCGTCCCTGCTGGGGAGGAACCGAAGCCGCTGGCAGACAAAAAACTAATGGAGAAAATTGCAGATGGTCTCTCAGTCATGGATAAGAAGGCCGAGATTCAGCGCGACCGGAAGGGCAATGTCCTTTATGACAAGGAGACAAAGGATACCGAGATTGTGCCTTTCGGGGAAAGCATTGACACCTATATGGCTCGTGAGGTTCTGCCTCATATCCCCGATGCGGTTGCTTTCTTCGAGGAGAACCTTGGCGCTAAGAAGCCTGTCGTAAAGACCGGTGCCGAAATTCCGTTTACTCGATATTTTTATAAATACCAGCAGCCAACCGCAAGCGAAGAATTAGAAGCCCAATTCATGGAACTGGAACTTTCCGTATCTGATCGTGTGGCAAAGCTGTTCCAGTAAGGAGGTGGCGAAATGCGTGAAATGAAAGAAAGCGGCATAGAATGGGTTGGAGATATTCCCGTTGGTTGGACTATCAAGCCTATTCGTGCAGAATTTGATGAAGTTACAAGGAAAAACAGTGATGGTGAAGTAAAAAACGCACTTAAATTCACCTATGGAACTATCGTCAGAAAAGAAAACTTTGATGCAGACGAGGAGTCTTATGTTGCTGACACCATTTTGAATTACACTGTGGTCACGCCCGGTACCATTATGTTAAATGGCTTAAATTTGAACTTTGACTTTGTTAGTCAACGAATCGGATTAGTAAAGGAAACCGGAGTAATCACCTCTGCATATTTGGCATTTAAACCCATAAGTGAGAGAATAACATCCGAATTTGCAACATACCTACTTAAAACATATGATGGATGCAAGGCGTTTCATAACATGGGCGGCGGTGTAAGAAAAATTTTGAATTTTTCTGAATTGAAGCGACATTATGTTGTGTATCCTGATGTTAATGAGCAAAGAAGAATTGTAGAGTTTCTTGATGCCCGTTGTGCAGAGATCGAAACCATTATTTCCGAAATTCAGGCGCAGATTGATGTATTGGAGCAGTACAAGCGTTCCGTCATCACCGAAACAGTCACCAAGGGTCTGAACCCGGATGCCGAGATGAAGGATAGTGGTATTGAATGGGTCGGTATGATTCCGGCACATTGGCCTGTGCATCCTGTATATACCTACTTCGGTGAACGAAAGAACAAGAATCGATTTGGCACGGAAGATAATCTGCTGTCTTTAAGTTACGGCAGAGTGATCCGAAAGGACATCAATACCAGTGATGGTTTGCTACCCGAAAGTTTCAACACCTACAATATCGTTGAAGCCGGGGATATTATCATCCGTCCGACTGACTTGCAGAATGATAAGCGCAGTCTGCGCACTGGTCTGGTTAAGGAACACGGTATTATTACATCGGCGTATATCGACCTTTGCCCAATCAAGAAGGTGGATTCGAGATACTTCCACTTCCTGCTCCACGCCTATGATGTGATGAAGGTGTTTTATAACATGGGTAATGGTGTGCGCCAGGGATTGAACTATTCTGAGTTTTCTCGTTTGATGGTGTTTGAACCACAGTACGAGGAACAGGTAGCGATTGCAGATTTCTTGGATGGAAAAGTTGCTGAAATTGACGGCATCATTGACCAGAAAAAAGAACAGCTTGAAGTTCTTGATTCCTATAAAAAATCGCTCATTTATGAATATGTGACCGGAAAGAAATCTGTTCCCTTAACGGAGCCTGCCATCGAAGCAGTGATGATCGATCCTCATGTAATCCTGGCTGGTATGGTGATTGATCTGCTGGGCGATAAGCTCAAGGGTAAAACACAAATCCAGAAGCTGCTGTACTTGTTCGACAGCCACCTTGGGCTGAATCTTGCCACACAGTATTATCGGTACAAGCATGGCCCTTACGATCTCAGCCTCGACCACTATCTGAATGTCCTGGTCGAAAACGGTTGGTTCAAAAAAGTCCCCGGTGATGCCGAGAAATATGAAAAAGGTAGTAACCACGCAGAATTCTGCGACAAATACAAGGATGCCTTTGCACAGCATAGCGGGAAAATTAACAGTCTGGTTTCCTTTGCGAAAGACATGAAAAAAACCAGTCAGATTGAAAGAATCGCTACTATCTTTGCCGTGTGGAATGATCTGATTCTGGATGGAAACAGAACCCCAACAGATGATGAGATCATCCATGAAATTCTGACACACTGGACACCCAACAAGGCAAATACTGCCGAGGGTACCTGGAAAGGCACCCTAGACAAAATGAGGAAGCAGGGTATTATTCCCAAGGGATGGGGTTTGCATACCCTTCCCATGCCCCAGCGAGGTCTAAACAATGCATAACATACTCTCTGAAAAAGATTATCAAAAGTTCCTTCTGGAGCGGTTGGAGCAGGACAACGGTTTCGTCATTCGCAAGGCCAGCAATTACGACCGCCTGTTTGCCGTTGACCGGGAGATGCTCTTCCAGTTCCTGAATGCCACGCAGCCGGACACGATGGAGTATCTGCGAAAAATCTATAAGGCCGACCTGGAGGACACCATCGTCAGCTTCATCAACGCAGAAACCACCAAAGCCCGTGGCAGTCTCATCGAGGTGCTGAAGCACGGCATTGAAATCTCGAACCGGAAGCTGGAGCTCATGTATACCAAGCTCGCGACCACCTTCAATCCGGAGCTGACCAAGAAGTACAGTCAGAACATTTTCTCCGTGATGGAGGAAGTCTGGGCCAGTGACAAAGAGCGCATCGACGTGGTCATTTTCCTGAATGGCCTCGCTATCATCGCCTTCGAGCTCAAGTGCAACACTGCCGGTCAGTCCTATCAGGATGCTATCTACCAGTTCCGCACCGAGCGGAGCCCGAAGACGCGCCTGTTCCTGTTCAAGGCCGGTACCCTTGTAAACTTTGCGATGGACTTGGAAGAGGTCTATATGACCACGCGGCTGGCCGGTGATGCGACCTTCTTCCTGCCCTTCAACATGGGCAATGGACACGGTGTCACTGCCGGAGCGGGCAATCCTGCCTTTGAGGACAAGTACAGCGTCTCATATATGTGGGAGGATATTCTGACTAAGGACACCATCCTCGACCTCATCAGCCGTTTCATCTTTGTGGCGGTCAACGAGAAGGTTGATGAGGCCACCGGGAAGGTGAAGCGTAGCGAGAGCCTGATTTTCCCGCGCTACCACCAGCTGGATGCGATTCGGAAGCTGCTGGCAGACGTCCGGGAAAACCGCACGGCCCAGAACTATCTGATTCAGCACAGCGCAGGTTCCGGCAAGACTAACACCATCGCTTGGCTGGCGCATCGCCTGACGAGTCTCCACGATGCTGACAATAAAATCATCTTTGATAACGTGGTCATCGTCACCGACCGTGTTGTTGTAGACCGGCAGCTCCAGAAGGCCATTATGGGTATGGAGCATAAGGCTGGCCTTATCCGCGTGATGGATGACAAGTGCAATTCTGCTGACCTTGCGATTGCGCTGAACGGTAACACAAAAATCATCGCCACCACCATCCAGAAGTTCCCCTTTATCGTGGACAGCGTGAAGGGCTTGAAGGAGAAGCATTTCGCCGTCATCATCGACGAGGCCCATTCCTCCACTGCAGGCAAGGATATGGCCGCTGTCACGATGGCGCTGGGCTCCGGTGAGGAGGCCGAGGCCGATGTGGAAGATATGATTTCCAGTGAAATCAAGCGGAACGGCAAGCAGGCCAACGTCTCCATGTTCGCTTTCACCGCTACGCCGAAGCCGACCACCATCCAGCTTTTCGGTCGCCTGAATCCCCACGGGCAGCGGGAGGCTTTCCATGTCTATTCCATGAAACAGGCCATTGAGGAAGGTTTCATTCTGGACGTTCTCCAGAACTACACCGAATACGCGACCTTCTTCCAAATCAACAAGGAAATCGAAGATGACCCGCGCTGCAAGACCAATGATGCCAAGCGGCAGATTGCCCGCTTTGTGGAGCTCCATGAGACGAACATTGCCCAGCGCGTAGAGGTCATCGTAGAGCATTTCCGTACCACGGTCATGTACGAGCTCGGCGGTCAGGCCAAGGCGATGGTTATCACGCCGTCTCGCCAGAGTGCCGTGAAATACTGCAAAGCGTTCGAGGAGTATGTCGCTAAGAAGGGATACGAGGGCATCCACGCACTGGTGGCGTTCTCCGGCAAGGTCAAACTGCCGGACGATGAGACGGAATATACCGAAGCGGGCTTGAACGGCTTCCCGGAAGACCGGCTTCCGAAGGAATTTGACACCGACGCCTACCAGGTGCTGCTGGTGGCCAACAAATACCAGACCGGTTTTGACCAGCCCAAGCTCTGCGCCATGTATGTGCTGAAGAAGCTCAAAGGCGTGAATGCCGTCCAGACGCTGTCCCGGCTCAATCGCATTTGCGCTCCCTATGACAAGAAAACCTTCGTGCTGGATTTCGTAAACACCTACGAGGATATTAAGAGCGCTTTTGCACCGTACTACACCACCACGCTGCTGGCCAATTCCGTGACGCCCAGCGCCGTTTACGATTTGGAGGCCCGGATAGATGCCTATGCGATTCTTGACCCGGCAGACATTGAAGCGGCAAATGACATCCTGTACGCCGAGAAGGTCACAGGCAAGCAGAAACAACGGTTGACATTCTTCCTTCAGAAGAGCAAAAAGCTGCTGGAGCACTACGAATACAACGACCAGCGCGAGTGCGTTTCCGTGATGCGTAGCTTTGTGCGGTTCTACGAATTCCTGCTCCAGGTCTCCAGTTTTGAGGATACCGACCTGCATAAGAAATACAACTTCATCGCTTATCTGCTGTCATACATCAATATCAAGCATCCGGGTGGTGGCTTCAATCTGGACGGCAAAATCAAAGCCTCCAACTTTGTACAGAAAAAGATTGAGGAACATACTACGCCGCATCTTGTGGCAAGCCCTGTGATGAAGCTCCCGACTGCTGAACACTTCGGCCTGACCGAGGATAAGGAAAAACGGCTGTCGGAAATCATAGACGAAATCAACAGCCGCACCGGAAAATCCTATGATAACGATGTCGTGGTTAAGGCAATGCTTCAGATTCGGGACATCCTCATGAAGTCCGAAAAGCTGAAGACCAGTGCCAAAAACAACACCCAGCAGGACTTCGAGTTCTCTTATTTCGATGATATCGACAACGCGCTGATTGAAGGACTCTCCCAGAATCAGGACTTTTTCTCCCTGCTGCTGTCCAACGACGAGATGAAGCGTCAGGTGTTGGGTATCTTTGCAGACGAGATTTACAAGAGCCTGCGCAGCGCGGATTGATGGAGGTGACGGAATGGAACTGTATTTGAAGAAACGCAATTCCGATGTCTCCGCTGTCGGTGAGTATGATTTCGAGGCTGGTACCATGACGGTGAAAAAGGGCTCGACAGTTTCGGAAAATGTTCACTCCGACGGGAAGTTCCGCAGTGCGAAGTCTGTAGCCCGTTACCGGGAGATACACTGTGAGGGCGCGACCGTCAAGGAGAATGTGGTTTTCAAGAGCGCATCCACGGCAGCAAACTTTATCACAGGCCGTAGTACCAACGGCCTCATCGCGTGGAAGGATGCCGAAGGCCGCACGTTAAAAGAACTCATGAGCGAGTGAGTGATACGGGAGGAAGAGCATGTTTGATGAATTCAGATTGAAAGAGGCGCTGGTCAGCTACAAGCGTGACTTTGCGCAGAAGCTGTGGCCCAACGAAAAGTATAAGTGGCAGGCTGTGAAGTGCTTCCAGCTCAATTGGGATGTAAACGCTACAGACTTTGCTGAAATGCTCAAGAAGTCCCTGTCTGCCACCGCCAACCTGCTGGCGAGCGTGAATAACTTTCCGGCCCGAATGATTCAGAAATTCGCTGAAATTGTGCCAGAGGAAGTTCGCGCCATGTACATCGAGCTCTTTGATGAGAGCAAAGATGTCTATGAGCGTATCAACAGCTTCAAGTTGAAATCGTCTATTTTGTTGGAACGGTACGGGAATGGTGCTGCCCAGCACTATCAGAACGAAAACTCTATCAGCACCTACCTGTGGCTTCGTTATCCCGACAAGTATTACATTTTCAAGCTGAGCGAGGTGAAAGTGGTCGCCAGCGAATTGGAAAGTGACTATCGTTTCAAAAAAGGTGCCTACGCAGACAACATCCATAACTTCTATGCGCTCTACAACGAAATCTGCGCTGAGCTCCAGAAGGATGATGAGCTTCGGAATATGCTGGCTGCTCAGGTCGATAGCACCTGTTATGCCGACCCGGAGATGCGGACGCTGACAATCGACGTAGGGTTCTACATCAGCCGGTATTACAGCAAACGCAATGATGAGCCTGCTGCGGATGAGTGGTGGCCGACAGACTATTCCCCAGCCATCAGCACAGAGGAGTGGATTGCACTCCTCAATGATGCCGAGGTTTTCATCCCAAGCAGTCTCGAAATCATGAAGCGAATGCTGGATTATGGAGGCAAGGCCACCTGCACACAGCTTTCCGTAAAGTATGGCGAAACCAAGAATTTCTACAACAGCGGTTCCGTTGCGCTGGCCAGACGTGTTGCGGAGAGAACCGGCTGTCCGGTCATGCAGCGTGATACAGGCGACCCTCGCTGGTGGACTATCCTCTATGTCGGCAAAGATGCTGGCAAGGACGAAGAAGGCTCTTATATCTGGAAACTGCGCGATGAGCTGGAATCAGCACTACGGCAGGTTGACCTTTCTGAGGTTTCCCTTTATGCCAAGAGCGATGATGAGGGAACGGACGGGTTCCATTGTTGGTGGCTAACCGCCAAGCCGAAAATCTGGAGTTTTTCCGATACACCGGTAGGCGAGGTAATGTCCTACTCTCTGTACAATGAAAACGGAAATAAGCGCCGGATTTTTCAGAACTTCCTTGATGCCAAGGCTGGAGATATGATTATCGGCTACGAGGCAACTCCGGTTCTGAAAATTGTGGCAATAGCGCGGGTGACGGCGGAGCAGGATGGTGAGAAGCTCTACTTTGAAAAGGTGGAAGGACTCGCATCCCCCATTGATTATCAGACGTTGCGGGAATGCCCTGAGCTGGAGCGGATGGAATTCTTCCAGAATCCCCAGGGCAGTCTGTTCAAGCTCACCAGAGGCGAGTATGATTTCATTATGGATATCATCCGTGATGAGAATCCTGCGCAGCAGGAAGCAGCAAACGACCCGTATACGAGCGAGGATTTCTTGAGAGAAGTCTATATGACCAGCGCCGATTATACCAAGATACAGGCCGTCCTCAGAAACAAGAAAAACATTATTCTCCAAGGAGCTCCGGGTGTAGGAAAAACCTTCGCGGCAAAGCGTCTGGCTTGGTCGATGATGGGCGAAATAGACGAGAGCAGGGTCGAGTTTGTCCAGTTCCATCAGAATTATTCCTATGAGGCCTTTGTGATGGGCTACAAGCCGGTCGAGGATGGCTTTGAACTACGCAACGGTATCTTCTATCGCTTTTGCCAGCGGGCCGCTAACCAGCCGGATAAGGACTTCTTCTTTATCATCGATGAAATCAATCGTGGCAATATGAGCAAAATATTCGGCGAACTCCTGATGCTTATTGAAAGGGACTATCGTGGTACCAAGGCCACGCTTGCCTACAACGGGCTTCCTTTCTCGGTGCCGAAAAACCTGTATATCATTGGCATGATGAACACTGCTGACCGCAGCCTTGCCATGATTGACTACGCACTCCGTCGGCGATTCAGCTTCTTCGATATGGAGCCCGGTTTTGATTCCGAAGGCTTCAGACAATATCAGGCCAGTCTGAACAACGAAACGCTGAATGCACTGGTTGAAAGAGTGAAAGACCTGAACAAAGAAATTGCTGCTGACAAGTCGCTCGGCAAGGGCTTCTGCATCGGCCACAGCTATTTCTGCGGGCAGGACACGTGTACGGACGAGTGGCTGGATTCCATCGTGAACTACGATATTCTCCCTATGCTGAGCGAATACTGGTTTGACGATACGGCTAAGCTCCAGCGCTGGGAGAACATACTGCGTGGTGTGCTGCAATGACCAAGGATAAGAGCATCCTCATCAAAAACATTTACTATATGCTGTCCTATGCGTTTACCACGCTGAATCAGGGTGGCTATGAGAATGTTGCGACCGAGGATTTCGACAATCTCCATAATCTTTTTGCCGCAATACTGGCCAAAGGTATCGGAAGACAACTGAAGCAGGGCTTATACCGGGAGTACATGAACCGGACAGAAACGCTTCCTGTTGTGCGCGGAAAAATCGATATGCCGGGTACTATTCAGAATCGCCTTGCCCGCAAGCAAGTCTTGACCTGCCAATACGATGAGCTGTCGGAGAATAATCTGCTCAATCAAATTCTGAAAACGACGGTCATGCTCCTTTTGCGGCATGCACGGGTGAGCGAAGATTATAAAACCGACCTGAAGAAAGAGATGCTCTTTTTCTCCAATGTGGACACCATTGACCCTGCTTCAATTCGATGGAGCTCCATCCGCTTTCAGCGCAACAATAATACCTACCGGATGCTTATCAGCCTGTGCCAATTGGTACTGGAAGGAATGCTCATGAGCACTGACAGCGGCGAGTACCGGCTGGCCTCCTTTGTGGACGAGCAGCGGATGTGCAGGCTGTATGAGAAGTTCATTCTCGAATACTACGCAAAGGAATGCCCACAGGTAAAAGCAACGGCCTCACAAATCCCGTGGGCCTTGGACGATGGCGTTGGAACCTTACTGCCGGTGATGCAGAGTGACATCATGCTCACGCAGGGTAACCGGGTGCTGATTATCGACGCAAAATACTACACGCACACGATGCAGGCACAATATGATGTCCATACGCTTCACTCGAATAACCTGTACCAGATTTTCACCTATGTGAAAAACAAGGATATGGAATTTGGAGACCGTCCGCATGAGGTTTCTGGCATGCTACTGTATGCCCGGACAGACGAGCTCATCCAGCCGGATAACACCTACCACATGAGCGGAAATAAAGTCAGCGTCCGGACACTCGATTTGAACCGAGAGTTCTCTGAGATTGCTGCACAGCTAAATGCGATTGTGGATGAGCACTTTTCTTAAGCCGGTGCTTTCGAGGGAAGACAACTGCTACTGCGTTGAGAGGTGTTGAAATGAAATTGTCTTCTGAGACGAAACAGGAACATAGAATTATCGATGAGACTCGCCGGTCTATTATTGATGCCCTCCTCGCTATGGGGAGCCTGACTGGTGATAAGGAGTATCATGAATTTGCAAAGTTAGTTTGCCCATCATTGAGTGAGGGAACAATCTCTGAAATAGCAAGGCACATGGATAGGTTTGATGATTGGCCAGAAAGCTATTTGCTGGATACAGTTATAGATTATCTGCAACTATCCGATGAGGGCTTTTGCTTTCTTCTTGAACAATATGTCAATCCTAATATCCATCACTGGAGATGGAGTGCGGAAGAAGAGCGCCGAGGGCCAATTCACAATTCTGAACTCGTTGAAGTGATTAATAGATACCTTGCCCACGATGAATATCAACTTGAAATCAAGGATAGCATCGGGGACAAAGATTTTTATCAATGTGTATCAATGAGGGCTGGGGTTCAGGGAACAGTTAAAAACATTATTTTCGCTGCAAAATACAAACCAGAAATCGTGTTCGATGATGCGCTCAACAATGACATCCGAATCACGAGAAACGCCGACAAGTGTCTCATATATGATAGGTCAATCCCGCAAAATGGCCTTCTTTGGAGTGAGCTTGTAGAATGGTTTGCTGCTAAATATGATGTCGTTGACAATGTAGAAAACCGTTTACTCAGAAGACTTTGTGATAGCTTGGATGACAGCTTTAAAGCTGCCGGTGCTAAGTCAGGCCCAGAAACGTGGATGATGCAGGCATACTATGAATTAATGAAAACGTGTGGTAAGGATTTTCCGGCTCTACTTCCACAAGTATACCTTTACTATGACCCGCTGACTCAGGCAGAGCGTGGCTATAAGCTATTTGAGCATCAGAAAATGGATTTTCTTATGATATTCTCCCATCGCAATAGGGTGGTTATCGAAATCGACGGGAAGCAGCACTACGCTGATGGAGATAGAGCGTCCCCAAGGCTTTATAGCGAGATGGTCAAAGCACAACGAGAAATGAGCCTTTATGGTTATGACGTGTATCGATTTGGCGGATATGAATTTATAAATGCTGCAGAGTCAGACAGCATAAAGCAAGAACTGCTCAAAAATCTGAAGGAATTCTTTGTTCGACTGTTCCAAAAATATAACATCTTGGAAAGGTAGCCATCAACACTTTTTAATTTTGCCTGAACCATTTAATTTTGGCATACTTTTTAATTTTTCCCTGAGCCAGCTACGCAGGAGTCCAGATGCCAGCATCAGGCATACCTCGGCTGTGCTCTGACGGGGTCAATTGAACACCGAACAATATAACGAAAACCGCAAGAAACGCCTTGTTTCCTGCGGTTTTCGCTATTTTTACACACTTTTCCGGCGACCGGGCTTGTATCAAAGATTACGTCTTTATAGACCCGGCCTGCGGGACTTCTGGGTTCCTGGTGGCGGCGGGGGAGTACCTGAAGACCAACTGCCGGGAAGCCATCTTTTTTGACCAGCAGGCCAAAGAACACTACATGACCAAAATGTTCACCGGCTACGACATGGATCGCACCATGCTCCGCATCGGGGCCATGAACATGATGACCCACGGTGTCGAAAATCCCGTCATCGCCTACCGGGACAGCCTCAGCGACCAGAACCCGGATCGGGATGCCTATTCCCTCATCCTGGCCAACCCGCCCTTTAAGGGCAGCCTGGATGCGGACATCGTCTCCGCCGACCTGCTGAAGGTCTGCAAGACCAAAAAGACCGAGCTGCTCTTCCTGGCCCTCTTTCTCCGCATGCTTCGCACCGGCGGGCGCTGCGCCTGCATCGTGCCGGACGGCGTGCTCTTCGGGTCCTCCAAGGCCCACAAAGCCATCCGCCAGGCGCTGGTGGAAGAGAACCGCCTGGAAGCCGTCATCTCCATGCCCTCTGGCGTCTTCAAGCCCTATGCCGGGGTGTCCACCGGCATCCTCATCTTCACCAAGACCGGGCACGGCGGTACCGACCAAGTTTGGTTCTACGACATGAAGGCCGACGGCTTCTCCCTGGACGACAAACGAACCCCCGTCCCGGAAAATGATATCCCGGACATCATCGCCCGCTTCCAAAACCCGGCCGCCGAACAGACCCGCCAGCGCACGGAACCCTCGTTCTTCGTGCCCAAGGCGGAGATCGTGGAAAATGGCTATGACCTCTCCATCAATAAATACAAACAGGTGGAGTATGTGCCCGTCGAGTACCCCTCTACCCTGGAGATCATGACCCAGCTCCGGGAGCTGGAAATGGACATCGGCGCAGCGATGGATGAGTTGGAGAGAATATTGGAAGAATGATGTAGTTCAATAAAAGGACGGATTGCACAAAGAATAAGAACAACGCTAGACAACCTGATATTTTAATAGTAAAATAAATGGTAAAGATTGGGGAAATGATCAGGTGAATGGAGTTGAAGTAATAGAGTTGAACCTGTCGGAAATCCTGACAGGTTCAACTGAGACCACAGAGTGTGCTAAGGGAAAGGAAAAGGTTTCATGGAAAGAGTTACATTGTCTTCAATCAATCAGTATGTGAGTGCTACTGTAAATCCTGCTGATACACCAGAGGATTTATTTGAGCTGTACAGTGTTCCTAGCTATGAGAATCAATATCCTGAAATTGTCAAAGGGAAAGAAATAGGGTCTGCAAAAGCTGTTGTTCAAGAGGGTGATGTTTTGATTTGCAAGATTAACCCTAAGATTAACAGAGTATGGGTCGTTAAGCACAACACAGAGTATCCCTTACTGGCATCCTCAGAATGGATTGTAGTAAGAAACTCTGCGATAAATTCTAATTACCTGAAATGGTATTTTATGTCTCCCTTTTTCCGCAAACTCCTAACCTCTCAAGTTGCGGGTATTGGTGGGTCTCTAACACGGGCGCAACCCAAGCAGGTTGCCAAATACCCTGTTCCTATAGTAGAATTAGAGAAACAGGGAAAAATTGTAAATTTATTAGAGAAGGTAAACTTTGTAATTTCTGCCCGTCAACAACAGCTTGCTAAGTTGGATGAATTGGTGAAAGCACGGTTTGTCGAGATGTTTGGGGACCCATTACAGAACCAGCGTGGATGGCCTACGAAATCTTTGTTAGAAATGGGATGCTGCAAAAATGGAATGAACTTTCATGCGGACGATAGTGGTATCGAAATCCGTTGTTTAGGCGTTGGTGATTTTAAAGATTTGTCCGTTATTGAAGGAACAACGCAGTTGCCTATGGTATCATTAGGTCAGAAGCCATCGGAAGAAAGTATGTTGCATGATGGTGACATTGTCTTTGTTCGTTCCAATGGAAATAAGAATCTTGTTGGTCGTTGTGTTGTTGTTTATCCAGGTACAACACCGACCACGTATAGTGGTTTTTGTATTCGCTATCGTTTAACATGCAATGATGTTATGATACCGTATTTAATGTGTGTGCTAAAGTCAGAATCCACGCGGAGCAAAATGACCGGACGTGGTGTTAATATTCAGAATTTGAATCAACAAATTCTTGCTACATTAAATGTTCCGATACCTCCGATGGAGCGCCAGCAAAAATTTGCTGACATTATTGTAAAGTGTGATAGAGCGAAATTATCCATACAAAAAAGTCTTGAACAGATGGAAACCTTGAAGAAATCATTGATGCAAAAATACTTCGGATGAAAGGAGAATATTATGTACTATAATCAACATGCAGCCTATCAGACAAGCCAGGGGAAAGAGGTACTCAAAGCAGCTAAGGCGTGCCGTGAGATGTGCCAAGCGGCTAAGAAACTGGACAGACAACATCAGCAAGCTGCTGCTGTAGCGTGTTTGGCTGTGTTCCTGGAAGAACTTGCTCGATAATTAGGAGGGCCTATCATAGAATGAGTGATTGTACGGTTTACATAGATGAAGCGGGAGACCTGGGAATTGGGAGAGGTACGACGTGGTTTGTTTTGACTGCTGTCATTGTAGATAAAACAGCTGAGGCTTCCATTAGAGAAAAAATGTCTAAAATTAAGGCGCGGTTGAATGTGCGTGAGATTCACTTAAGGAAGATTACAGACTTTAACAAGCGAGCCTTTATCGTGAGGGAACTAAACGAGACGGAGTTTGTTTACATGAACGTTCTTGTAGATACGAACCAGTTTGATGCAAATAAAATTCCAAGCTCAGTCCTTGCCTATAACTATATATGCAAATACTTGCTGGAGAGGGTTTCTGCATATTTAGAGAATGCTGGTAAAGAAGCGGATATTGTGTTGTCAGCAAGAGGCACTTCGCGGGATGGAGAATTGATTCAATATATCGAAGAGAAGTTGCTTCCGTATGCGGGAAATCGTATCAACGAAAAGCACTTTAATAAAATATCCGCTAAGTCAGCAGCATCATGGGATATGCTGCAACTAGCGGATGTGTGTGCTACGACGATGTTTTTAACCTATGAATTGAATGGTTATGGTTTTTCAGTCCCTTGCTTTTCTATGGCGTTAGCAGATCATTTATATAGAGACCAGGGGAAGAATATTGAAAACTGGGGAGTGAAATTTTTTACCTCTGAAATGAAGCCTGACCTGAAAGAGTTGCGGAAATCCCGAATTTGCGCAAAAAAAGAAAGAACCCCCGGCGCGACTACCACATGACAAAGCATGCTGGTGAAACACCCTCGCGTTGATCCGGCGACGTCCTTTCTATCTATAGTATATGCGAGATTATCAAAAAGTCAATAGGGAATCGAAGTGACATTATGGAGAATTTTGAGAGAAAATGTAGGCATTTTTCTGCTACTACCTATGCCCCTACCGAAGCCCAAACCCGTGCCCGCTACATCGACACCATGCTCCTTAATGCTGGTTGGGTGAAAGGCGTGGACTGGCTGGAAGAGGTGGAGCTGGCGGGGATGCCGAATCAGGCGCAGGTTGGGTTTGCGGACTATGTGCTGTATGGCGATGACGGAAAAGCGCTGGCGGTGGTGGAGGCCAAGCGGACCAGCGTGGATGTGGCGAAGGGGCGGCAGCAGGCGAAGCTGTATGCGGATCTGTTGGAGCGGAAATATGGCCGGCGGCCGGTGGTGTTTCTGAGCAACGGGTTTGAGACGCGCATGGAGGACGGGCAGTATCCTGAGCGGAAGGTGGCGGCCATTTACTCGAAGCGCGATCTGGAAAAGCTGTTTAATTTGAGAAGGATTCGGACGAGCTTGGCGAATGTGTCCGTACGGGAGGACATTGCCGGGCGGTATTACCAGAAGGGCGCGGTGCGGGCCGTGTGCGACAGCTTGGACCGGAAGAACCGCCGGCGGGCGCTGCTGGTGATGGCGACGGGATCCGGGAAGACGCGGACGGTCATTGCTCTGGTGGATATTTTACTGCGGCACAACTGGGTGAAAAACGTGCTGTTTCTGGCGGACCGGAACTCCCTGGTCACGCAGGCGAAGCGGAGCTTTGTGAATTTGCTGGAGAATCTCTCCGTAACGAACCTGTGCGAGGAAAAAGACAATTTTGCGGCCCGGTGCGTGTTTTCGACCTATCAGACCATGATGAACTGCATCGACACGGTGGCGGACGAGACGGGGAAGAAGCTCTTCACTTGCGGGCATTTCGACCTGCTCATCTGCGACGAGGCCCACCGGTCGATCTATCACAAATACCAGGATATTTTTACTTACTTTGATGCGCCCTTAGTGGGCCTGACCGCCACGCCTAAGGATGAGATCGACAAGAATACGTATGAGGTCTTTCAGCTGGAAAACGGGGTCCCTACGTATGGTTATGACCTGGCCCAGGCCGTGCAGGACGGTTATCTGGTGGACTATCGGGTGGCGGAGACAAAGCTGAAATTTTTGGAGGAAGGCATCGCTTACGACGACCTGCCCCCAGAGGAACAGGCCGCCTACGAGGAGACGTTTCTGGACGAGAACGGCGACTGGCCGGACCGCATTGGTGCGGGAAAGCTGAACGAAGTGGTTTTTAACGAGGATACCATCCGTTTGGTCCTGCACGTTTTGATGACCGAGGGCCTGCGGGTCAACTACGGAGAAACGCTGGGCAAGACGATTTTGTTTGCCAAGAACCACGCCCACGCCGAAAAAATTTTGCAGATCTTTGGGGAGGAATATCCCCACCTGCCAGGCTACGCCAAAGTCATCGACAACTATATGACCTATGCCCAGAGTGCCATCGACGAATTTTCTGAGGCGTACAAGCTGCCGCGTATCGCCATCTCTGTGGACATGCTGGACACCGGCATTGACGTGCCGGAGATCTTGAATCTGGTCTTTTTCAAGCCCATCATGAGCAAGGCGAAGTTCTGGCAGATGATCGGGCGGGGGACGCGGCTCTGTCCGGGCCTGCTGGATGGGGAGGACAAGACGGGCTTCAACATCTTTGACTTCTGCGGGAACTTTGCCTTTTTCCGCCTGAGCAAGGGCAAGCCTACCCCCAACGGCCTGCCGCTGCAAGGGGCGATCTTTGGCCTGAAAGCGCAGATCGCCTGGAAATTACAGGACTTAGACTACCAGACAGAGGAACTCATCACCTTCCGCCGCCGGCTGGTGGAGGAGATGGCCGCCAAAGTGCGGGAGCTGAATCGGGACAATTTCGCGGTGAAGCAGCATCTGCGTTTTGTAGAGCAGTATAACGACGAACGAACCTACGACATCCTGACGGAAGAAAAGCTCAACCAGCTCCGGGCGGAGCTGACGCCGCTTATTTTGCCGGATGAGGACGAGGCCAGCGCCGTGCGGTTTGACGCCTTGCTCTATGGCATAGAGTTGGCCTATCTGGCGGACAAGACCTACACCCGCGCCAAAAAGGACTTGGTGAAACGGGTGGCCGGGATTGCTGGCGTGGCGAATATCCCGGAGATCGCAGCGCAGTCGGAACTGATCGAGAATATCCTGCACGGGACCTATCTGGACCGGGCAGGCATCCATGAGTTTGAGTACATCCGGCAGAACTTGCGGGACCTGATGAAATATATCCCACGCGGGAGTGCCGTCTATACCACGAACTTTACCGATGAAATTCTCTCTACCGAGTGGACCGAGGCAGACCTGGAAAATGACGACTTGAAAAACTACAAGGCCAAAGCTGAGTTTTACATCCGAAAGAACCAGGACGCCCCAGCCATCGCCAAGTTACGCAGCAACCTCCCCTTGGGCGAGGCTGACGTGCAGGAACTGGAACAAATTCTATGGAGCAAGGTGGGCACCAAGGAGGACTACGAAGCAGAGTATGGCCAAAAGCCTCTAGGCGAACTGGTGCGGGAGATCGTAGGGCTGGACATGAACGCCGCCAAAGCCGCCTTTTCCCGCTATTTGAACGACACAAATTTAGATGCCCGTCAAATCTATTTTGTCAATCAAATCGTGGAGTACATTGTCCACAACGGGATGCTCCGGGACCTGCGGGTGTTGCAAGGCCCGCCATTTGACCGACAGGGGAGCTTGGGCGAAGTCTTTCAGGACTTCAGCCTGTGGCAGGGTATCCGCCAAGTGATCGACCAGATCAACGCCAACGCTGGCGCAGCATAAGCTATATGAAATCCCCCTGGATCATAGATCCAGGGGGAAATTCTACAAAGTAGGCGCTTTACATATGGAACCGCCGCCGCACCTCTTCCCGCAAAGATGGCACCCGCCGCACGACAATGAGCGGAATGATGATAATGACGCATACCGTCAGTACGATCAGAGACCAGCTGGGGCTCCAGGATCCGTGAAAGAAACGGTCTAACAGACACTCGACCCCCACGGCAAATGCACCAATGGATCCGATGACCAAGGTGATCGAAGTCAGGGTGCTGCGCTTTTTTACACCCATAGTAATACCCCAGAACAAGAACACAGCCCCCAAGAGTAAAATGATGGGCCAAGTGCCAATACCAGTTCCAGCCGTCCAGATCTACGGCGATGAGGGAGATATAGACAGCGATCGCCATAATGTCTGCGAAAAGCTGGAGTCGGAACGTATCTTTTTTGTGGTGCAGCAGGGGGGGCACCGTCCAGATCCAAAGCATGATGACAGCGCCGATCACATAGAGGGACCAAGTGTGTTGTGTACGCAGAAAAATATTCAGCACACCACAGCATACACCCACCGAAGCAAAGATAGCAGTCAGTAGAATCGCTACCTGGATCCGGGAAACCGGCGGAACTTCTTTCCGCTCCGTGGGGAAAGGCTTGGGAGATGTCTCGTCTACCGGCTGGTTTGGGTTATACACTGGTGTATGGCACAGGGGACAGAAGGACGCAGTGGCGTCCAGCTCGACCCCACAGTTGACGCAGTAAGACATCGAAAAAACACCTCCATCCAAAACGAGGATGCACAGAAACTTAATAGGTGCGGTTAGACTCTACTTTGACGTGGATGCCCTCCCGAACCAGATGGGTAAAGAACCGACGCTCCGTCTCGCTGGAAACGCCCGTTCCGGCAAAGGTGATGGCCATGATATTCCCGTAGCTGATGGAAGCGCAGTGCGGGGAAGGTCGGGTTGCCTGGCCCAGCATAACTTCCATGTGCTGAATATGCGGCTCCATCTCCAGGGGAACGGGAAAAGGTCCTGGATTGGTGTAGGTCCCCGAATAGGGCCGCACCCCCACCAGCTTGTACGAGAAGGACATAACAGGATTTTTTAACACCAGAGGGACGATCTGCAAAAATTTATTTTTGGTAAAGCGCACATTGCCGGTCAGCTTGGCCCGCATCTCTTGCCGGTTGGCGTGCAGGCGCATGGAGTGGTGGACCAGGGAGACGATCTCCTCCAGGGTGTATTCTCCCAAGGAGGGGTCAACGACTGGCCGCATGGTCAAAATAAAATTCCGCAACGTCTCCGAGGGGAACCAGGGCCGCAGATTGATGGGAATGGCCAGCGCTACCGGTTGGGGATGTCGAAACTTTTTGGCGGCTTGATTTTCTATCAGGCTTTTTAGTAACACAGCAGTCAGGTATTCCGTAATGGTGGCACCGTAGCCTCGTGCAACGGCCCGAATTTGATCCACAGGAACCAGTCCCATGGTGACATTCAGGGTGTAAAATGGCTCGGCCTGGCTGGTGTTGGGGAAAGCGGTTTTTTCCAGTGGCCCCCGCAGGATCGTTTTGCCTGCGTAACGGCCATAAGCGTCCTCGCGTTCCTCTTTCCGGGGCGGCTCGTTGACGTCCAGGATGCCAGGAGCATTGGGAATGTCATACCCCCGTTCCCGCAAATACACAGCCAGTAATGTTCGCAGAAAAATGATGGATCCGGCCCCGTCGGAAATGGCATGGAAAACTTCTAACGAGATCCGTTTTTCATAGTAAAAAATGCGGATGAGCCAGTCATTGTCCTCATGGAAACGAATGGGCTGACAGGGGTTTGCCATATCTTTTTTGACGAATGGACCTGGGTTGGGGTTTGGTTCAAAGTAACACCAGAAAGCCCCCCGACGGATACGAACGCCGAAGGTGGGGAAGCGGGGCATGGTCTTCTGTACTGCCCGCTGCAACGCCAGTGGGTCGACCGTTTGGGTCATTACGGCGGAGAAGCGGTAGACGGCGGAGTAGCGTTCCTTTTGCAGCGCGGAGTAGAGTACACCGGCGTTGTCCAAGGGATACCAGGTTTTCTTTTCCTGTTTTTTTCGCACGGCACAGCCCTCCTGTTCCGCTGGTTCTTGTCCCGTTTATTCTAGCACAGACCGGTAGAAACTACAAGGGGAGGGGTAAGCCTGCGCTTGGGTGCGCTTGATGACGAACCAGAGGGCAGAGGTGTCGAAAACGGGGGAATTTTATGCCTCACTCTTGAAAATTTTGGTTGCCAGGGATATGCAACGTATGATACAATTATATTATAAGATGTGAAGAAACTTTTGTGTACTTTTGTGCAATGAAGAAGGGAGGAAACAATTCTTGAGTATGCAGACTGTATGGCTGATCCTGCTGATTATTTTTGCCGGAGTAGAAGGCATTACGGCGGGTTTGGTTTCTGTCTGGTTCTGCGCAGGCAGCTTGGTGGCTCTCATTGCGACCTGGCTAGGAGCTGGTTTGCCGGTGCAGATTGCCCTGTTCGTCGTTGTATCTTTGGTGGCGATGGCGCTGGTGCGGCCGATGGCCCGGAAATGGGTCCAGCCCAAGCTGGTCAAGACCAACGCAGACCGTATTTTGGGCCAAGAGGCCGTTGTTTTGGAAGAGATCGACAACCTGCGGGGGATCGGTCAGGTCAAGGTAGGCGGTGCTATTTGGACGGCCCGCTCGACCCAAGACGAGCCCATTCCCAAGGGAACGCTGGTCCGCGTGGAGCGCATCGAGGGCGTGAAAGCCATTGTGAGCCTGGCCGGACCAACGGAAAAAGAAGAAGCCGCTACGACCCCATGACTTTGTTCATAGAAAGGAATCGGTAACTCTATGTATTATTTTGACATGACGCCCCTTCCGATCATCATTCTCATCGTGGTGATTTTGGTGATCCTGGCCCGCTGCATCTGTGTGGTGCAGCAGTCAAAGGCCTATGTCATCGAGCGTCTGGGCGCGTTCCACGCTGTTTGGAGCGTGGGCCTTCACTTTAAGCTCCCCTTTATCGATCGAATCCAGCGCGTGGTCTCCCTGAAGGAACAGGTGGCAGATTTCCCGCCCCAGCCCGTGATCACCAAGGACAACGTCACCATGCAGATCGACACTGTCCTCTATTTTCAGATCACCGACCCCAAGCTCTATGCCTACGGTGTGGAAAACCCCATGAACGCCATCGAAAATCTGACGGCTACGACCCTGCGTAACATCATCGGCGAGCTGGAGCTGGACCAGTCTTTGACCTCCCGCGATGTCATCAACGCTCGGATGCGGTCTATCCTGGATGAAGCCACCGATCCCTGGGGCATCAAGGTCAACCGCGTGGAGCTGAAAAATATCCTACCCCCCAAGGACATCCAGAACGCCATGGAGAAGCAGATGCGTGCCGAACGGGAGCGCCGGGAATCCATCCTGCAGGCCGAAGGCCAGAAGCAGAGTCAGATCCTGGTGGCCGAGGGCGAAAAGGAATCCCGCATCCTGCGGGCTGACGCCGAAAAACAAGCTCGGATCATGGAAGCAGAAGCAGAGGCTACCGCCATCCTGCGCGTGAACGAGGCGAAGGCCAGCTCTTTGAAGATGCTGAACGAAGCCTGCCCCACCGATGCTGTCATCCGCATCAAGGCCCTGGAGGCGTTCCAGGCCGCTGCAGACGGCAAGGCCACCAAGATCATCATCCCTTCGGAGATCCAGGGCTTGGCCGGTCTGGCCGAGGGCATCGTAGAGACGGTCAAGCGCACGGAACCCGAAAACAAGACACCGACGCCCCCTGTGTCGACCAAGAACTAAGATGCACAAAATACCGCGCCTGCCCAGCCGCAGGGGCGGTATTTTTGCCCTCTTGACGCGGCGGGCTAACTATGCCAGAATAGGGCAAAAGGAGGAGGATGCCCATGAAAATGGAGTGGGTCCCCGGCCGCAATGGCTATGACATCCCGGTCCGGGCTGCCTGGGCTGGAGAGGAGCAGGTGGTGATCATCTGCCATGGCTTCGGCAGCAGTAAGGCAAGCCCTATGGTCGAGGCGCTGATGAAGACTCTGCCCAAGCACGGGATCACCGCCGTGGCTTTTGACTTCCCCGCCCATGGGGATAGCCCGGTAGACGGGGCGTACCTGCGAGTGCCCTATTGCATTGATGATTTGGAGACGGTAGAGGCGTGGATCAGAACCATTTTGCCTAAGGCAAGCATTGGGTATTTTGGGTCCAGCTTTGGGGCCTATATCACCCTTCTGCGTCTGGGGCGGGATCCAGTGCAGGGCGCCAAGGCATTTCTGCGTTCGGCGGCTGTGACCATGCCCAAGCTGGTCAACACTTGGCTGGACCAGCGGGCCAAGGGAAGCTTGTCCGAACGGGGCTACTTCGTCCCAGACTATGACTATGTGCGGGAGATGCGGATCATGCCGCCCTTTTTGGTGGATCTGGCAGAGCACGATGTGTTTACCCGTTATCAGAAGGGCCTGGCCGATCTAGCCATGGTCCATGGGGCCAAGGACAGCGTGGCACCCTCGGAGGATGCGCAGCGCTTTGCCGCGCAGTTCGGTGCGGACCTGTTGCTTCTGCCCAACGGGGAACATCCTCTGATGGGAGAAGGGGAGTTGGAGCAGGTTTTGCAGAAGACAATGGAATTTTTTGGCGGCGGGGAGAAATGAAAGCCCGGCTCTTGAAATTCCTTGGGACTGCGGCTATAATGACAATGCGGGAAACTTCAAATTTCTCCCAGTTATTGGATATCCCTGAGAAAACAGACCATAGAGAATGTGAGAATGTGGAAAGGAACTGTACCAATGAGTAAACCTGTCTTTATCACCAGCGACAGCACTTGTGACCTGACCCCGGAGCTGCTGGAGCGTTTTAACGTAAAAACCGCCCCTCTTCACGTCCTGCTGGGAGAGGACACCTATCTGGATGGTGTGAACTTTACCCAGGAGATGATCTTCGAGCGCTATGCCAAGGATAAGACCCTGCCCAGGACCGCTGCTGTTAGCCCCCAGGAGTTTACGGACTTCTTCACCCCCTTGGTGGAGGCGGGCTATGAGGTGATTTTTCTGAGCATCAGCTCCGGCCTGTCCGGGACGTACCAGAACGCTGTCATCGCTGCCCAGGACCTGCCCGGCATCTATCCCATCGACACCCATAAGCTGACCACCGGCGTGGGCGAGATGGTCCTGGCTGCCTGCAAGATGCGGGACGAGGGCATGGACGCTGCTTCCATCGCCAAGGCGATGGAAGCGATGATCCCCCGCGTCAACGTCAGCTTCGTCATTGACACCCTGGAGTACATGTGGAAGGGCGGTCGCTGCACCGGTGTGGCAGCCTTCGGTGCCAACCTGCTGAATCTCAAGCCCTGCATCGAGATGCGGGATGGTAAGCTGGAGGTCTGCAAAAAGTACCGGGGCAACATCGAGAAGGTGTACCACAAGTACATCACTGAGCGCCTGTCGGCCCAGCCTGTGGACCCCAACTACATCTTCATCACAACCTCGAATCAGCCATCCCCGGAGCTGGCCCAGCAGCTCGAGAATACGGTCCGTGCTGCCGTGCCGGATGTAAAGGAAGTCCTCTTTACACGCACAGGCTGCACCGTGACCTCTCACTGTGGCCCCGGCACCCTGGGCGTGCTGTTCCTGGAGAAGTAAGTACCTAACTTTGTTACTCTTTTGTAAAACTTTTGTTTTTTCTTGCAATCTTTGACAGGGTATGTTATACTGGTCTCGTTGACAAGAAACTCCATACACAACAGACAATTTGAAAATCTTCACGAGGTGATGCGAACGATGCAGCATTCTTATCGCACCAAGGGTTGGGCGAAGCGGCTGGGAGCAATGGCAATGACACTGGTCATGCTGTTTGGACTGATGGCCGCTGGTCTGCCCCAGGCGCAGGCTGTGACCCAAGATGACATCAACAACTTAAAGTCCCAGGCGGCAAGCTTAAGCTCCCAGAAGGCGGACATCCAGAAAAAGCTGGATAAGCTGTCCAACTCCAAGAACTCCGCCCTCAACGAGAAGCTCTTGCTGGAGCAGAAGATCAATGTCCTCCGCAGTGAGATCGCCGTGTCTGAACAGGCCATTGCAGAGTACGGCGAGATGATCACCCAGAAGGAGAGCGAGCTGGCTGCCGCCAAGGAAAAGGAAGCCAAGTATTACGAGGCATTCTGCGAGCGCGTGCGGAGCATGGAAGAGCGGGGCAATGTGTCCTACTGGTCCGTTATCTTCAACGCCAGCAGCTTCTCGGACCTGCTGGACCAGGTGAATGCCATCTCCGAAGTCATGGACTATGACAACGAGATCATGGATCAGCTGGCCAAGGCCCGCCAGGAAGTTGCCGACGCCAAGACGGCCCTGGAAGAGAGTAAGGCCGCCGAGGAAACGGCCAAGGCCAGCCTGGAAAGCCAGAAGGCCGATCTGCAGACCGAGCAGGCCAAGGTGGAAGCTACCATCCAGCAGATCACCAGCCAATCCTCTACGTACAACTCCCAGATGGCAAAGCTGGAAAACAGCCAGTCCAACCTGGCCAACCAGATTGCCCAGGCAGAGAAGCAATACCAGGCGCAGATCGCCGCGCAGAAGGCCGCAGCAGAAGCCGCTGCCAAGAAGAGACAGAAGGAAGAGGAAGCCAAAAGACAGCAGCAGAACGAGAACAAGAATAACAACAGTTCCAGTTCTTCTAATAACAGCTCTTCGAGCAATTCTTCCAGCAACAACTCTTCGTCCAGCAGCAACAGCTCCTCCAGCGGAACCACCAGCTCCAGCGGCTACCTGTGGCCCCTGTCGGGGTACACGAGAGTGTCCTCTCCCTTCGGCTACCGGAACTGCCCTTACCACGGCCAGGAGCTCCACGGCGGCTGTGACGTTCCTGCGCCCAGCGGTACGCCCATCCGGGCGGCCAAGAGCGGCGTGGTGGTCATCTCCACCTATGGCTCCTCTTACGGAAACTACGTGGTCATCGCGCACAGCGATGGGTCCCGTACTATGTACGCCCACCAGTCCCAGCGGGCTGTCTCTGCTGGCCAGACCGTGAGCCAGGGACAGACCATCGGCTATGTTGGCTCTACCGGCAACTCTACCGGCTCCCACCTGCACTTTGAACTGTGGCTGAGCGGCTCCAGCAGCAGCCGTGTGAATCCTGTGGCGTATTGTGGCTAACGTTTGTCACAACCTGCAAGAAAACGATTCCATATCAGATCAGTACCCCCTTCACCGAACGCTCGATGAAGGGGGTACTTGTATTTTAGAGGGAGCTTTTTTCCACGGAGACCACGGCCAGTGTCTTTTCACAGACTTTGAACTTCACTTCCAGGCCCCCAAAAGCCATACCATAGACCCGCTCCGGGTCGTCCTGGTAGGACGGGCGGGGATCCTGGGCCAGCACGCCGGTGAGGGCAGGGCGGAGGTCTGTTGGGACTTGTTCCAGCAGGTCCGGCGGGAAGATGACCTCCAGATGGTAGTCGGTGTAGCTCTGCGTAAAGCCGCCGGTGGCGTCCGGGTGGGCATCGGTGTAGGGAAGATAGGGCTTGATGTCAAAAATGGGTGTGCCGTCCAAGAGGTCAGCCCCGGAGACATGAAGGACCGTGCCTAGGTGGGCTGTTTCTTCGATCCCGTTCAGCTTGACCGAAGAAAGCCCAATGGCGTTGGGCCGGAAGGGAGAGCGGGTGGCGAAGACGCCCATCCGAGTGTTGCCCCCCAGGCGGGGCGGGCGGACCGTCGGGGACCAAGTCTTCCGAACGGCCTTGGAAAATGACCAGACCAGCCAGAGGTGAGAAAAGCCCTCGATCCCCCGCAGGGCATCGGGGTTGCGGTATTCTGGCTCAAAGACGATCGTAGATTGTAATTCAGACACCAGGCCGCTCTGCCGAGGAATGCCGAACTTGGTGGGAAAGGCGCTGTGCATGGTGGCGATGACGTGCATTGGGACGGGAGGGAGCATCGTGATACCTTCTTTGTCTTCTCCCTCTTGGGGAGAGTTCTTGCCTTTCAGTATACCGGGACGCAGGAGAAAGCGCAAGAAATTCTTTTCTCTGCCCCGAAAAAGGGGGAAAAGGGGCAGTTGCTGTCTTGCCCCAGAGAAAAAGCATGGTATAATAGGAGCATTGAACTTGACCGGAATAAGGAGAGGGAACAAACATGAGCAAGATCATCACCGCCGCCCAGGCCGCCGAGCTGGTCCAGGACGGCTGCACCCTGACCACCACGGGCTTCAATGGCTTCGGATGCCCCGAAGATCTGATGATGGCCCTGGCTGATCACTTTGACCAGACCAGCCACCCAAAAGACGTTACGCTGGTCAAATGCACCAGTCAGGGCGACGGCAAAGGCCGGGGCGTGAGCCATTTGGCGGAAAAGCCAGGGCTGTTTCAGGAGCTGATCCTATCCCACATGGGTTATGACCCTGGCCTGCGAAAGCTGGTGCAAGAGGAAAAAGTCTCCTGCTTCCTGCTGCCCTTGGGCAATCTCATGGCCCTCTTCCGGGCCATCGCCGGGGGCCTGCCAGGCGCCATCGCCACCACCGGCATCGGGACCTTCGCCGACCCCCGCAACGGCGGTGGCAAGGCCAACCAAAAGACCAAGGATCTGGGAAAAGAGATCGTCTCACTGATCGAGCTGGGAGGAAAAGAATGTCTATTTTATCCCACTTTCCCCATTGACATCTGCTTTATCCGGGCAACCTACGGCGACGAGGCGGGCAATTTGTCCATTGCCAACGAGGCTATGAACATCGAGCAGTTTGAGGTAGCCTCTGCCGTCCATAATTCCGGAGGTATCGTGATTGCTCAGGTGGATAAGATCGTTCAAAAGGGGAGTATCCCGGCCAAAGAAGTTTTTCTGCATGGCTTTATGGTGGACTATGTGGTCGAAGGAAAGCCGAAGTACAGCCGGCAGAGCTTTGCTACCGATGCCTTCCGGCCGGAGATCGCTGGCCTAGCGAAAGTTCCCTCGACAGGTTTTGAACCCTTGGTCATGGGGCCCCGGAAGATCTGCTGCCGCCGGGCGGCCATGGAGCTGCGCCCAGGTTCCCTCATCAACCTGGGCATCGGGATGCCGGGCGGGATCGGCTCCGTAGCCCAGGAGGAGGGGCTTTCCGATCTCTTTACCCTCTCCATGGAGTGTGGGCCCTTAGGCGGGATCCCCCTGGGCGGGATCGACTTCGGCGCGGCGATCGACCCAGAAGCCATGTATCGCATGGCGGATATTTTACAGCTCTACGACGGCGGTGCATTGGATATGGCCGTGCTGGGCTTTGCGGAGGTGGACCGCTGGGGGAACGTGAATGCCCATAGCTTCAACAACCGTGTCGTTGGGGCGGGTGGCTTCATCGACATCACCCAGAACGTAAAAAAGCTCTGCTTCATTGGGACCTTTACCGCCGGGAAACAGGAGGTCAAGATCAAGGGCGACGGCCTGGCCATCCATGCCCAAGGTCCTCAGAAAAAATTCCTGGAACAAGTGGAAGCGATCACCTTCTCCGGGCGGGAAGCCCTAAAAAAGGGGCAGGAGGTCTGGTATATCACGGAGCGTGCCGTTTTCCGTCTGGAAGAGGAGGGCCTGACGCTAGTGGAGATCGCCCATGGGGTGGATCTCCAGCTGGATATTTTGGACCAAATGGAATTTTCCCCTGTTATCCAGGAGTACGTCCGCTACATGGACCCACGCCTCTTCCGAGACAGCCCCATGGGCATGAACCCGGAGCAGATGGAGGTTTTGGAACCGGAATACGAGTTCTGGCGCGATTTGCGCCCGCCGAAACCCAGCGCAGAAAAGGAAGAAAACTAAGGAGACCTGACCCAATGGACCAGATGATACAAGACATTTTTCCCAGCTGCTATCAAGTGGCCTACCAGCCCCGCCCGCCCAAACCGGAGGATAAATGTTTTTTCTTCCGGGGTCGGACCGTGCTGGAAGGCTGGGATGGGGAGGCATTGGTGCTGCCGGATTACGCCGCCGTGGCGGCGCACATCGGCCAGCCTCAATTTCTCTTCATCATCGACGAGACTGCCTACTATCTTGCGGAGTACCCAAACGCTTTAGAAAGCCCGGAGGGATATGAGTGGCACGACCTGCGCCATGAGCGGAGCAAAAAATCCCGCGTCCTCTGCTTCGCGGAAGCCACAGCCTATCATCTGGCGGAGTGGTACGGAGCCAACCGATTCTGTGGTCAATGCGGGGAGCGGACCCAGCCGGACTTGGTAGAACGGATGCTTCGCTGCCCAAAGTGCGGCAACCTGATCTATCCCAAGATCGCCCCGGCTGTGATCGTCGCGGTGACCCGCGGGGATCAGATCCTGATGACCCGCTACCAAGGACGGGACTACAAGGGATATGCGCTGATTGCCGGGTTTACGGAGATCGGAGAGACGGCAGAAGATACGGTCCGCCGGGAAGTGATGGAGGAAGTGGGGCTTCAGGTGAAAGACCTGCGTTACTACGGCAGTCAGCCTTGGGGGCGGATGCCAATTTGCTTCTGGGATTTTTTGCCCGCTTGGACGGCCCCTCCGCCATCCATTTGGATCGACAGGAACTCTCCCAAGCTGGTTGGTATCATCGGGATGAGATAGATCTGCCTCCAGATGGTGTTAGTTTGACGAACCACATGATCCAGGCCTTTCGCCGGGGGGAGTGGGACTGAATCATAAAAAAGAAGGTTTGCTATGATCGGCAAACCTTCTTTTTTACGATTCAAACAGAGCATCAAAATCATAGCTTTGCAAAAATGCGCGGAACGCCGCGATCCGCGGCGCGATCTCCTCCTGGGTCATGGGTTGGTCCTGCAGGATCCGATGGGCCAGCTCCTGGCAGACGGCAGGGGAGTAGTGGACATGGTCACAGTAATTGTCCAGACTTGTGATGAGGTCCAGGTCGTCCATGAAGTAAAATACTCTGGTGTTGGGGCGGGAAGTCAGCTCCTCCAGGACTTTCTGCTGCATGGTGAGCGTGGCTTCGATCTCTCCGTTGCGGTCGGTCTTATCCCAGAAAAGGATGCTGGCCGGGGGGAGATAGAAGGTAAATGTGATTTGCGGGTTGGCATCGACACGGGCCAAGACATGGGAAAGATTTTCTTCCGCCGGGGCCAGGAGACTGTCCGCCGGGACTTGCTGAGCGGCTTTTTCTGCCTGACGCTGGTAGGCGGCCAGCGCGGCTTCCTTGGACCATTCCTTATCATCTCCCCAGATGTAACCACCCGTGTGTTCGTCGTCGGTGCCGCCTGCGCGGAGGTCATCTACCATTTCAGTCAGCGTGTAGAAAACCATCTCTTTGTTCAGAAGATAGTGGAGATCGTTGAATGGGTTATTGTCGAAAAGATAGCTGGCGTCTTCCCAGGTGTTGTCGGCGTCATATTTACGCCAGCAGTCGGAGTCTACGCCCCAAAAGATTTGATCTAAGTCATGAGTTTCTAAGGCGATGTCCAGGGGGCGGAGCAATTCCTCAAAATACGCGCCGTGAATGATGATCTTCTGCGTCCGTCCGCCCAGAGCTTCATCAAATTGGTCGGTATGGAAGTTGGCCGTGACAGAGGTCCCCAGCAGGAGATGGTCATACGGCAGATTTTTGGCTGCACCGGGGGACTGATAGCGGGGGTAGCGCAGCCACAAAGGCATCCCCAGCACAGGGCCGTGAAAATGATAATAGGGGTCCAGCACATACACCGTGCCGGCAAAGAGCGCGGTCAGCGCAAAGAAGACCGCGAAAAACAAGGCAAGAAACCGTCGGGGCATGGGCGTCCCTCCTTTCAGAAATTCGAGTAGATAAACTGCGTGACGGTGCCCAGGGAGATGATGGACCAGAACAGCAGAACACCTGCCAACACGCCCTTTTTCCCGGTCATTACAAACTTCCGGTTTTTCACCGGTTTCTCCTGTAAACAGAATACCAGGGCGAACGCCGTAAAGGCCAGGAACATCAGCAGTGCCAGGCGGGGGAGGGTGATCCCCATCTCTCGGCCGATCCAAGCGGGCAGGGCCAGCTGGAAATTGTCTGTAAATTGGTCAGACAAAGCGCCAAAATTACATCGGGCAATGGCCTTGCCCATGGAGAGCGCTTGATGGATGCTGTCCGCCCGGAAGAAGATCCAGCATAGATTGACGTAAGCGAAGGTCGCGGCCCAGGAGAGGGCGGGGTGGACCTTTTCCAAGCGGCTGCCCAACAGACGGTCGGCCACCATGGCGATGCCATGTAGCCCACCCCACACCACAAAGGACCAATCCGCTCCGTGCCACAGGCCGGAGGCCAGGAAGATGATTATTGTGTTGACGCAGGTACGGGACGTTCCCTTACGGCTTCCGCCTAGGGGAATGTAGAGATAGCGGGTAAAGAAGCGCGTCATGGTGATGTGCCACCCCTTCCAGAAACCCCGGATGGTCAGGGCTTGGTAGGGAACGTCGAAGTTTTCCGGCAGGGTCACCCCCATCATCTTGCCGATGCCGCGGGCCATGTCGGTGTAGCCGCTGAAATCGAAATAGAGCTGAAGCGTGTAGCTCAGGACCACAGCCAAGGCGGTGGTGCTGTTCAGGGCGGGGATGTTGTTATACCCCCAATCGGCACCGCCGCCAAAGGCCTGGGCCAGCAGGACTTTTTTCCACATTCCCAGTGAGAAGAGCCATAGACCTTCTGCGATGGTCTGTGCCGTCGGTCCATGGCCATTTGCCGCCCGTAGCTGTGGGATGACTTCATCGTGGAAGGCAATGGGACCGGACGTAACACAGGGGAAAAAGCTGACAAAGCAGGCATATTCGAGCAGGGTATAGTTTGGCTTGTCCCCGCGATAGCAGTCCATGAGATAAGCGATCTGCTGAAAGGTGAAGAAGCTGATGCCAAGAGGAAGCAGAAGCGTCAAGGCGCCCAGGGAGGTCCCAAGCACCCGATTTACATTTTCCAAAAAGAAGTTGGCATACTTGAAATAACCCAGTAGGCCTAAGTTGCCCAATAGGCCCAGCGCCAGGAGCCCCTTTTGACAACGGGCAAAGGTTTGCAGACCTTTGCCGACCCCAAAATTAAAAAGAATGCTTCCCAGCAGAATGGGCAGGAATGCAAGACGCGCTTTCCCATAAAAAGCCAAGGAGACCAGGAGCAGAAATCCCTGCGCCAGCTTTCCGTGGCCTCGCCAATTTAGCAGCCACCAGCCTGCAACAGCCACCGGCAGCAGCAAGAAGAGAAACGTATAGGATTGAAAGGACATGAGCGGGCGCCTCCTTCCTTATATAATATAAAAGTTCATGGGTAGATCGCTCACCAGATCCCCAGAAAATGCTGTGCCAGCAGACTGGTGCCCGTGATCCCGGCCCAACAGCATAGGCCCAGCAGGAGGGGTTTTCCGCCGGTACGGATCAATTTAACGATGTTCGTGTTCAGGCCGATGGCAGCCATGGCGACCACGATCAGGAATTTACTCAGCGTTTTCAGTGGGGCAAAGAAAGAAGCGGCCACCCCAAGGTGAACGGCGAGGGTGGTGATGAGGCAGGCGGCAATAAAGTAAAGGATGAAGAAGGGGAAGATGGCCTTTAGGCTTACGCCCTTGCCCTGTTCCCGACAGCCCTTTTTGGTCTGGATCAGCGCCAGGACCAGGGTGATGGGGATGATGGCCAAGGTACGGGTGAGCTTTACAGTGACGGCCTTGTCCAACGTGGCCGTGCCCAGCCCCCACATGCTGTCCCAGGTGGCGGCGGCAGCGGTGACGGAAGAGGTGTCATTCACAGCCGTTCCAGCAAAAATACCGAAGGCTTCCCCGGAGGTGGTATCGAAGCCGATGGCGTGGCCTAGGATGGGGAAAAGGATGGCGGCCAATACATTAAAGAAGAAGATGACGGAGATGGCCTGAGCGACCTCTTCGTCGTCCGCGTCGATGACCGGTGCGGTGGCGGCAATGGCAGACCCACCACAGATAGAGGAACCAACCCCGATGAGGGTTGAGATCTTACTGGGAATATGCAGGACTTTATGCAGAACGAAGGCGATGACCAGAGAAGCCGTGATCGTACACAAAATGATAGGCAAAGACTGCTTGCCTGTGCGCAGCACTACGGTCAGGTCCAGGCCAAAGCCCAGCAGGATGACCGCCCACTGGAGAACTTTTTTGGAGGTAAACTTGATGCCGGGGGCCATACGCCCTTGGTCCTTCACAGGGATAGCCACCAGCATCCCCAGCAGGATCGCCAGGATCGGCCCGCCGATCACAGGGAAGCGGCTGCCCAGCCACCAGGCGGGCAGCGCAAGGATCAGGCACAGGAGTATACCGCGCCCATTGGTTCGGATGAATTGCATTGACATTCTCTCTCTTTTCTTAGGGTGTTTTTGAGTGCGCTTTTTGCAGGACAACGTGGCGGCCCTTGCATTGCAGCAAACCGTCCCGGCGGAGCTTACTGAGCTCGGCGGACATAGCGCTGCGGTCAACCCCTAGATAATCTGCCAAGGCTTGACGGTCCAAGGACAGTGTGAAGGAAGGGCTACCCGCTCGCTGGGCCTCTGCGGCCAGGTACGCCATGAGCTTTTCCCGCGTGGTCCGTTTGGAGAGCAGGGACAGCTTTTGGGTCAGCATGAGGTTTTTAGCGGCAACCACCTTGAGAAGGTTTGTTACCAAGCGTCGGTGAAAGACGCAAGCGTCATCACAGGTGGTCAAGACCCGCTGGCAGTCCAGCAGCAAGATTCGGCTGTCCTGGGCTGCTTCCACAGTGACCGGCAAGGTGTCCACCCCAGCGCAGGAAAAAGCCTCGCCGAAGAGTTGGGGTGGCTGGAGGAGTGCCACCAAGCTTCGATTGCCATAGTAATCCTCCTGGATCACATGAACGGCACCCGACAGGACCAATCCCACCCAGCGGGCCGGATCGCCGGCCCGAAAAATCATCTGGTGTTTGTCTGCCTGGAGCTCTCTGGCACCCAGGCAGGGGAGCATCCCCTCCAGTTCTTGGGGAGAGATGCCGTGAAACAGGGGACTTTGCCCCAGCAGCGCCAGATATTCCCGCATTTTTTCACTCCTTTGTTGGATTTCCAACATACGCATCCCGTCCATCCTACTAGAATGTAGGTAGAAAGTCAAGGGGCGCTGCCCAAGGAGGTTATGGATATGGTAAGAAAAATCATTAAAATCCACGAAGAAGCCTGCAATGGCTGCGGAATTTGCGCGGAAGCCTGCCACGAAGGGGCCATTCAGATGGTAAATGGCAAGGCGAAGCTGACCAGAGAGGACTACTGCGATGGATTGGGTGACTGCCTGCCCGGATGTCCCACCGGGGCGATCACCTTTGAGGTGCGGGAGGCTCCGGCCTATGATGAGGCTGCTGTCCTGCGGGCAAAGCAGGCGGCGCAGGCTCCGCTTCATCCCCATTCCCGCGCGATGCACACCTGCCCTGGCAGCATGAGCCGGAGCATCTGCCACCAGCCGATGGAACAAACGGCTCCGGCAGCCAGCTGCCTGAACCAGTGGCCGGTGCAGCTCAAGCTGGTGCCGGTCCGTGCGCCGTATTATCAGGGGGCGCACCTGCTGGTAGCGGCAGATTGCACAGCCTACGCTTACGGCAATTTCCATCAGGAATTTATGAACAATCACATCACGGTTATCGGATGTCCCAAGCTGGATGATGTGGATTACCGGGACAAGCTCACGCAGATCCTCATGGCCAACGATATTCAGAGTCTGACCGTTACCCGCATGGAGGTGCCCTGCTGCGGCGGGTTGGAAAGCGCCGCTAAGAGTGCTCTTTTGGCCAGCGGAAAACGTATCCCCTGGAACGTGGTGACCTTTTCGGCAGATGGGCATATTTTGGACCGTTGAGATTTGTCGGGAACCCGTCTCAAACCGCCGACGTATTGTCAAAAAATGCGTCGGCGGTTTTTGTTCGGAAAGGCAGAAGAACAACACTTGGTAGAAAAGTTGACAAAACGCACCTAGTTTATTTGCACAAAGAACAATTGCTCCCATCGTTCTCCTTTTGTGTTACCGGCAGGATGAAAGGATTCTGCAAGGTTTTATGCAGGATTTTTGGGTAGAAGCTTCATTTACAAGGTGACGGGGAAGATGCTAGAATAAAATTGTCAGAACGATCGACGAGCCGCAAGAGAAGGCTCGTCTCTGAACATAAAAGGAAATTTCCAGCGAAATGGGTCCCCATTTCCCCTGGGACAAGGAGGAGTCAACGTGGCAAGAAAGCGCAAGACAATGGATGGCAATACCGCGGCAGCCCATGTGGCCTATGCTTTTACAGAGGTCGCAGCGATCTATCCCATCACCCCGTCCTCCGTTATGGCGGAACTGTCGGACAAATGGTCCGCAGAAGGACGGAAGAATATGTTTGGTCAGCCGGTCAAGGTATCGGTCATGCAGTCGGAGGGCGGCGCAGCGGGCGCGGTCCATGGCTCTCTGACCGCAGGCGCACTGACCACCACCTTCACCGCCTCCCAGGGTCTACTGCTGATGATCCCCAACATGTATAAGATCGCCGGCAGCTTGCTGCCCGGCGTGACCCATGTTTCGGCCCGTGCGCTGGCGACCCATGCACTGTCCATCTTCGGAGACCACAGCGATGTGATGTCCTGCCGCTCCACCGGCTACGCCATGCTGTGCAGCAACAACCCCCAGGAGGTCATGGATCTGGGTGCCGTGGCCCATCTGGCGGCCATCGGCGGCCGGGTGCCCTTCCTGCACTTCTTCGATGGCTTCCGCACCTCCCACGAGATCAAGAAAGTGGAGATGTGGGACTATGAGGACCTGAAGGACATGGTGGACATGGACGCCCTGTCCGCGTTCCGCGCCCGTGCTCTGAACCCGGAGCATCCTGTCCTGCGCGGTTCGGCCCAGAATCCCGACATCTTCTTCCAGGTCAACGAGACCCGGAACCAGTATTATGATGCGCTTCCTGACGTGGTGGAGGAGTACATGGGGAAGGTCAACCAGAAGTTGGGGACCAACTATCAGCTCTTCAATTACTACGGTGCGCCTGACGCTGAGACGGTCATGGTCGCCATGGGTTCTATGTGCGACGCCGCTGAGGAAGTGGTAGACTACATGAACGCTAAGGGTGAGAAAGTCGGTCTGGTGAAAGTCCGTCTCTATCGTCCTTTTGCCACGGAACGCTTTGTGGCGGCTCTGCCCGCCACCACCAAGAACGTGGTAGTCATGGACCGCTGTAAGGAGCCCTCCTCCATCGGCGAACCGCTCTACCTGGACGTTGTGGCAGCGCTGGCCGGAAGTCCCTTTGCCGGGGCAAAGGTCGTGGGCGGCCGATATGGCCTGGGCTCTAAGGATACCACTCCCGGCGGTATCCTGGCTGCCTTCCGCAACGGCCAGAGTGAAGACCCTGTCCGTAGCTTTACCATCAACATCACCGATGACGTGACCCATCGCTCCCTGCCTATCCTGGAGGAGCCGGATGTGGCTGACCAGGACACCATCGCCTGTAAGTTCTGGGGCCTGGGCGGTGACGGTACCGTGGGTGCCAACAAAAATTCCATCAAGATCATCGGCGACAACACCAATATGCAGGTCCAAGCTTACTTCCAGTATGACTCGAAGAAGTCCGGCGGTATCACCATCAGCCACCTGCGTTTTGGCAAAAATGAGATCAAAGCCTCTTACTATGTCACAAAGGCCGACTTCGTGGCCTGTCATTTGGCTTCCTATATTGAAAAGTTCGACATCGTCCAGGACATCAAACCCGGTGGTACCTTCCTGCTCAACTGTTCCTGGAACCTCCAGGAGCTGGAGGAACATCTGCCCGCCGCGGCCAAGCGTTACCTGGCTCAGAACAACATCAAGATGTATACTTGCGACGCCACCAACAAGGCCATCGAGCTGGGCATGGGCAACCGCTCCAACACGATCCTCCAGGCCGCCTTCTTCAAGTTGGCCAAGGTCATCCCCGTGGAAGAGGCTGTCCAGCACATGAAGGACGCTATCGTGAAGAGCTATGGCCATAAAGGTATGGACGTCATCATGCGCAACTACAATTCCGTGGATGCTGGCGTGGAAGGCGTGCAGGAGATCCAGATCCCCAGCGGATGGGCCGACGCCCAGGACGAGACGGCAGCACCGGAAATCAAGACCGATCGCCAGGAGCTGGCTCAATACGTCACCGATGTGATGATCCCTGCCAACGCCATGCGCGGCGACGCCATCCCCGTCTCCAAGTTCATGCCCGGCGCGGACGGCACCCTGCCCCAGGGCACGGCTGCCTTTGAGAAACGCGGCATCGCTGTCAAAGTCCCTGCTTGGGACCCCGACAAGTGCGTGCAATGTAATATCTGCTCCTACGTCTGTCCTCATGCCTGTATCCGGCCGATTGTCATGTCTGCCGATGAGGTGGTGGAGGCACCCAAGCAGACCAAGATGCACGATATGCGCGGCAAGGGTTGTGAGATCTATGCTTACACCATGACCGTGTCCACCTTGGACTGCACCGGCTGTGCCTCCTGCGTGGAAGCCTGTCCGGCCAAGACCAAGGCCCTGACCATGGAGCCTCTGGCCACCCAGCTGGACCAGCAGGAGGTCTTCGACTATGGCATGGAGCAGGTCACCCACAAAGAACTGCCCTTCGCCATGGAGACTGTCAAGGGTAGCCAGTTCCAGCAGCCTCTGTTCGAGTTCTCCGGGGCCTGCGCCGGCTGCGGCGAGACGCCTTACGTCAAGCTCGTTACTCAGCTTTTCGGCGACCGGATGTATATTGCAAACGCCACCGGCTGCTCCTCCATCTGGGGCGGCAGCGCCCCCTCCACCCCCTACACAGTGAACAAAGAGGGAAGAGGCCCTGCTTGGGAAAACTCCCTCTTCGAGGACGGCGCCGAGTTTGGCTACGGCATGAACCTGGCCGTGAACGCCCGCCGCACCGCGGCCGCTGACCTGGCCCGTGAGCTGGCGCAGAAGGAAGATACTCCCGCCGCTGTCACCCTCTGCGCCCAGAAGTGGCTCAACCACCGCAAGGAGACGGTCGGCTCCCGCACCACCGGCCAGGCACTTACCGAGGCCCTGGCCAAGGCTCTGTCCTCTGGTGCAGCCAATCAGGAAGAGCTGAAAGCCCTCTATGACATGCGGGATATGTTCGGCCAGAAGTCCGTTTGGGCCTTCGGCGGCGATGGCTGGGCCTATGACATCGGCTACGGCGGCGTGGACCATGTCCTGGCCTCCGGCGAGAACATCAACATCCTGGTCCTGGATACCGAGGTCTACTCCAACACCGGCGGTCAGGCTTCTAAAGCCACCAACACTGGCGCTGTGGCCCAGTTCGCGGCGGCAGGCAAGACCGTGGCCAAGAAAGACTTGGCAGCCATCGCCATGCAGTATAACAACGTCTATGTGGCCCAGGTGGCTATGGGTGCGGATTACAGCCAGACCCTGCGTGCCCTGATCGAGGCCGAGTCCTATCCCGGCACCTCCATCGTCATCGCCTATGCCCCCTGCATCAGCCACGGTATCAAGATCGGCATGAAGAACACCATGCTGGAGATGAGCGCCGCAGTCCAGGCCGGTTACTGGCACCTCTTCCGCTATGATCCCCGCCGCCTGGAGAAGGGTAAGAATCCCTTCCAGCTGGATTCTCCCGAACCCATCATGGACTATCAGGAGTTCCTGTCCGGTGAGGTTCGTTACTCTTCGTTGCAGCTGACCTTCCCTGATCGAGCCAAGGAACTCTTCGCCAAGGCGGAGATCCAGGCCAAGGAGAAGTACCAGCGCTTGCTGGAGCTGAGCAAGCCCTGGCCCACCCATAAGCAGGCTTGATTCCCTGTTTCTGATACGCTATCTATCCTTTTTCCTTAAATCCAGGAAAGCCGGCAGACTCCCGCTTGGGGCTGCCGGTTTTTCCTGCCCAATGCCCATTGACGCAGTGGGAAATTTGTGGGACAATAACGTGCGGTAGTTTTTCACATTTGAGATGATTTGAAAGAAAGAGGAAGGAACAATCGATCATGTGGAACAGACGAGAAGTCAAAAAGCGGGGCAAAAAAATGTTCCTGCGAAACTGGCTGGCAATGGTGTCCATCTGCTTCCTGCTGGCATTTACCGGCGCAGAGTTTGTTAGCTCCGCCAGCTTCATCCACGATTTTGATGTGGGGGAGATGTTGGGCAACGATCAGGTTTTGACCCAGGAGACGAACGTCTCCAATTGGAACATCCTGATGCACTGGCTGAACATCGACCCGGATGATGACAGTCACCCCGTCATCCAGGCAGCCCAGCAGGATATACAGCCTGCCTTTGACAATTTGACGCAGCCCTTTTCCGCTTTTTTCAATTTATTGTATCGCTCTGACTTCAAGGGCTGGGTCGGCATCTGTCTGGCGGCTATCGGTGTGGCGGTGAGCGTTTGGTTTACGATCGCGGTCATCTGGGTGCTGGTGGTCGGTGCCCGCCGTTTCTTTTTGGAGTGCCGGGTGCGGGATCAGATCGGTCTGCGGGCGCTGCTCTTTCCCTTCCACAGGAGCATCTGGCGAAAGTTGACCCTGGCCATGTTGCTGAAGCATGTGTACTATTTCCTGTGGTCCCTGACCATCGTGGGCCTGCCCATTAAGCACTATTCCTATAAAATGGTGCCCTATTTATTGGCGGAGAATCCGAACCTGAAGCCGCGAGAGGCCATTATGCTCTCCCGACAAATGATGGACGGGCAGAAGTGGCGCTGTTTCGTGATGGATGTGACGATCTATCTGCCCTGGTCTCTGCTGCCTGCTCTGGTTCTGGGTGCTGCAGGCTTTGCGCTGACGGCGGTGACGGGGCAGGAGGCGTTCCGATTCCTATATTCTAGCATGGTGGTGAGCCTGCTGGATATGTTCTTTGTCAACGGCTATAAGTCCGGTGTGTATACTGAGCTCTATACGATCCTGCGGCAGGAGAAGCTGGATCAGGACCCCGCATGGAACGAAGTCTTTGTGATCCCGGCCTTTGGCGATGCCTCCGCTGAAGGCCCAAAGCCTAAGCGGAAGGACTATCCGCCTCAGGTGGAGAAGGATCCTGTCTTTCATTATATCCATCAGCACCGGCTGGATTACAAGCGCCGCTATGGTGTTTGGCATCTGGTCTTACTCTTCTTTGCGTTCTCCTTTGCGGGCTGGCTGTGGGAGGTAGGCATTCATATCGTGACTCAGGGCATTTTTGTCAATCGGGGAACGATGTATGGCCCGTGGCTGCCGATCTATGGATGCGGGGCTGTTTTGGTCTTGTTGCTTCTGCGGAAGGTCTTTAAGAACCCGCCGTTGACATTCGTTGTTTCCATGGTCGTCTGTTCTATCATTGAGTATTTTGCCAGCTGGTATCTCGAAAAAGCTCACGGTATCCGCTGGTGGGATTACAGTGGTTACTTTATGAATCTCAACGGCCGCATTTGCCTGGAAGGGGCCGTTGTCTTTGGTCTGGCCTGTTGCCTGGTGGTCTACTTCGTGGGGCCGCTGCTGGGGGAGCTGATCGACAAAATGCCTCCGCAGCGGCGCATGGCACTGAGTTTGGTTCTGGCGGCCCTGTTCCTGATCGATGGAGCTTATTCCAGTAAGCATCCTAACGCCGGTAAGGGTATCACGGATTACGACAACTGGAAACAGGAGGAGATGACAGCGCTGCCCCCTGAACAAATAGAGGCCTTGCTACCGATCCTAAAAGAGTAAAATGCCGGCCCCCATCCGAAGTGTTTCGGGTGGGGACCGGCATTTTGCTCTGGGGAAAGGGGATTTATTTTTTTTGGTCGAGCAGTTTGTTCAGCTCTTCCATAAAAGTGTTGATGTCTTTGAATTGGCGGTAAACCGAAGCGAAGCGGACATAAGCTACTTCGTCTAAGGCCTTGAGCTTGTCCATGACCAGTTCGCCGATCTGGGTGCTGGAGATCTCGCCTCCGAGCTCATTTTGCAGCTCTCGTTCAATGTCATCTGCGGCCTTTTCCAGCAGGGAAAGGGAGACGGAGCGTTTTTCGCAGGCCTTGAGCATACTGGACAAGAGTTTGCTACGGTCGAAGCTCTGGCGCATCCCGTTTTTCTTGATGACGACCATGGGCAGCATCTCCACGGTTTCATAGGTCGTGAATCGGCTGTGACACTGCAAACACTCCCGGCGGCGGCGGATGCTGGTGCCGTCGTTGGCGGGGCGAGAGTCAATGACCTTGCTGTCAAGGGTGGAACAGAATGGGCACTTCATAGGGCTGTGACCTCCTCAAATCATTAAAATACAGTATACCACGAATTGTCGAACCGGTGCAACGGTTTTCTGATCAGGAGGTCTGCTGGCTTTGGATTTTTTTTCGCCAACACCGGTGGCACATGGCGACATAGCTGTCGTTACCGCCCAGGAAGACCTGGCTTCCCTGGGTGAGGACGTTCCCTTGGGGATCTAACCGGGCGTTGACTGTGGCCTTGGCTCCGCAGGAGCAGATGGTCTTGATCTCCGTGATGGAATCCGCCAGCTCCATGAGCCGCTGAGAACCGGGGAAGAGGTGGGTCAAAAAGTCGGTCCGCAGGCCGAAGCAAAGGACGGGAATGTCCGCCTCATCCACAATCTGCCGCAGTTGGTCGATCTGCTGATGGGTCAGAAACTGGGCTTCGTCAGCGATGATGACGTCTTTGTGCCCGGCGACCTGATAGCGGGAGAGAAGATCATCCTCTGGGGCTATGACATCGGCCTCCCGGAACAGACCTACTCGGCTCTTGACGATGTTGGCCCCGTCCCGGTCGTCGATGCTGGGTTTAATGAGCCAGACGGTCATCCCCCGCTCCTCGTAGTTAAACTGGGTGATGAGGGCCTGAGCGGATTTGGAGCTGCCCATTGCGCCGTATTTGAAGTAAAGCTTTGCCATAGTGATCTCTCCTGCCTGGTTGATGGTGTTCGACGAAGTCTGTGCATATCTTGGCCTATGATAGCATATTCAGCAGGGGATTGCAATTTTCTCTTCTGGGTGTGTCGAAGGTTTTTTCTCGTCATTTCGCTCAAAAACAGGAGGAAATGGAAAAGTCCTCTTGAAGGATGCGACGAGTGATGCTATAATTTCAGACGAGGTGTGCGCCAGCACACCGGCAAGCTACCCCGAACATAAATGAATGGAGGAAATGAAAAGAATGAAAAAGATTCTTGCACTTCTCATGGCCTCGGTGATGGTTCTGGCTTTGGCCGCCTGCGGCGGCGGGCAGACCACCGACACTGGATCCACGGATGCAAACACCGACGGCCAGACTGATGCCAGCAACACGGAGAACGACACCAACACCGAGGCAGCAGCAGATGCTATCTCCGACACCATGACCTCTTCCGATGGTAAGTATGAGGTCGCCTTCGTCACCGACGTGGGACAGCTGAAGGACAAGTCCTTCAACCAGGGCACCTGGAACGGCGTGAAGCTCTACGCCAGCCAGAACGACAAGTCCTACAAGTATTATCAGCCCGCCAACGGCAACCAGGCTACGGACGACGACCGTTTCGAGGCCATGAAGGCCGCCGTGGACGGTGGTGCTAACGTGGTCGTCTGCGCCGGCTTCCTTCAGGAAGCTGCCCTGACCAAGGCTGCCATCGCTTACCCCGACGTGGACTTTGTCTTTGTCGACGGCTACGCCCTCAACGGCGAGGATGGCCAGCCTCTGGCCAACGTCGCCGGCGTCTCCTATAAGGAAGAGCAGGCCGGTTACTTCGCCGGTTACGCTGCCGTTATGGAAGGTTACACCAAGCTGGGCTTCTCCGGCGGCGGTGGCGGCACCAATCCTGCTTGCTGCCGTTATGGCTATGGCTACGTCCAGGGCGCCAACGCAGCGGCTGCCGAGAAAAACGCCAACGTCGAGATGAACTACTCCTGGGAGTACGGCTCCAGCTTCGCCGCTTCCCCTGAGCTGCAGACCATGGCCAACGGCTGGTACCAGAGTGGCACCGAGATCATCTTCGCCTGCGGTGGTTCTATGTTCCAGTCTATCGCAGCTGCCGCCTCCGCCAACGATGGCGCTGTCATCGGCGTGGACGTGGACCAGTCTTCTCAGTCCGACACCGTTGTCACTTCTGCCATGAAGGGCCTGGCTGACTCCGTCCAGTGGGCTCTGGAGAAGGTCTATGGCGACACCTTCTCGGAGATCGGCGGCCAGGTCACCTCTCTGGGCGTCGAGGAAGGCGCTGTGGGCCTGCCCACCGACACTTGGAGCCTGGCTAACTTCTCTGTGGAGGATTACAACGCCCTGTACGAGAAGGTCAAGAACGGCGAGGTCAAAGTCGACAACAACTATGAGAATCTGGAACAGCAGTATTCCAACCTGACGCTGAAGATCAGCTGATCGGAAAATTTTTAATACGCTCAACGATGAGACGAGGGGGAAGGCATTGCCTTCCCCCTCCCTGTTGTATCCAAACCTATCCTTGCTTTTATTTCAATCCACAGTTGTTCAAAACAACTGACTTTCTTAGCATATCACGAGTGAGTTTTAGTGTCAATAATGAAAATTAACCTTTCCTTACTTTTGAAGTTGTAAAAGTGGCTAGTATATGATATTCTTATGAAAAAGGGAGGACAATAATGCATGACAATAGAATAAAGGCTCACATTCGGAAGGGTGATAACGGCGAGGAGATTCAGAAATTACTTGAGCATCTGGAACAAGCTGCGATTTACGCATCCGACGCACTACAGAGGAAATACTTCCAGGCGTGTGTTCAGTTGATCGCGCTTATTCATGACATGGGTAAGGCAACAGTGGATTATCAGAGGTATCTCAAGAAAGCGGCTGACGGAGAAAAGGTGGTTCGCGGTTCTGTGAATCATACTTTTGCTGCGGTCCGCTGGATTTTGGAACGCTACAAGGATACCAAACGATGGGGCAGATACGCTTCGTTCACCGCTGATTTGCTGGCTTATGCTTCTGGTGCACACCATGGCTTGTTCGACTGCGTCGATCCAAATCATCGATCTGGTTTTCAGAATCGCCTGGAGAAGGAGGGAATCTCCTATGAGGAGGCTGTCAAAAACTTTTTTTCAGAGTGCATGACGGAAGAAACCCTAGACGAGCTCTTTGCAGAAGCAGTAAAAGAAGTAGAAACCGCCATCGGCTGTATTGCACCGCAGGCAAAAATAGAAGAGGAATTCTTTTTCCTCTTGGGCCTTTTGGGGAGATTGCTCCTCTCTGCCGTTGTGGAAGGGGATCGGCGGGATACGGCAGAGTTTATGAACGACCTGTCGTTTCCGAAATTTCGTAGCCAGGATACACTGACTATACTTTGGACAGAGCTGTCAGAGCGAGCAGACAGCAAATTGGATGCCCTAGAACAGGAGAACCCCATTCAAAAGGCACGCCGCATCATTTCCTGGCAATGCAGAGAGATGGCGAAGAACGGTGGAGGTGTGTACCGCCTGAATGTACCAACAGGTGCAGGAAAGACATTGAGTTCTTTGCGCTTTGCATTGCATCATGCGAAAGAATGGGGGAAATCTCGCATCATCTTTACCTCTCCTCTTTTGTCGATCCTGGATCAGAATGCAAAAGAAATTCGGAAGTATGTGGAGCGTAACGACTTGATTTTGGAACATCATTCCAATGTAGTACGCCCGCAGAAAAGCGGCAAAGAGGACGAATTGGATGAGATGGAGCTACTGATGGAAACATGGGATGTTCCCATCATCCTCACGACCCTAGTGCAGTTTTTGAACACGTTGTTTGACGGCAGCATGAGCAGCATTCGCCGCTTCCATGCGCTCTGTGACAGCGTGATCGTCATTGATGAGGTGCAGACGGTACCGGAAAAACTATTGAGCATGTTCAATTTGGCCGTGGATTTTTTGACAAGCATCTGCGGCACAACGGTCGTTCTGTGTTCAGCCACACAGCCCTGTCTGGAAGAGTTGGAACACCCCATCTATGTACCCATTCGAGACATGGTGCCCTATGACCCTGCGCTGTGGGAGACATTTCAACGGACAAAATTGGCCGATTCTGGAAAATATGAATTAGAAGATATTCCTGTGTTTGCCATGGATATCCTGGCGGAAGCGGACAGCCTGTTGATCATCTGCAACACAAAGACCGAAGCTCAGAAGATTTATCTGGCTATCCCGGAAGATCAGTGTCTGAAATTCCATCTTTCAGCGGCGATGTGTGCAACCCATCGAATCGAGAAGATAGACCGTTTGAACGCAACCTTGAAAGATACGGAGCGAACAGAAAAGGTCGTCTGTGTTTCTACACAGGTGATCGAAGCGGGCGTGGATATTTCCTTTGCCCGCGTTATTCGTCTGACGGCCGGCATGGACAACATTGTGCAGGCCGCCGGGCGGTGTAATCGTCACGGGGAAAGTAAAGAACCAGTACCAGTCTATGTCATCACTTGTCAGCGAGAGGAACTAAAACACTTGCCCGAAATCAGAAGGGCAAAGGAAGCGGCATGTGCGCTGCTTCAGACGTTTCAAAAACACCCGGAACGATTCGATCATGATTTATTCTCTGATGCGGCGATCCGGCAATATTACCGGTCTCTTTATGCGAAGGAGGATGAGGAGAAAGTTAGTCGCCAAAATGGCCTTGTGCAGGTGGACGGAGTGATAACGAGCTTGTTTTCTCTTCTGTCTACGAATAAAGATTTTGTGGATGCTGCATTCGGTACAGAATGCGAACAATATACTCTGCGGCAGGCATTCAGGACAGCTGGAAAGAACTTTTCTGTATTTGAAGAGAATACAGTAGATGTCTTAGTTCCTTATGGGGAGGGAAAAGATCTGGTCCTCGAATTGGGCAGCTTGCTTCTGCCTTATGATCTTGGAGAAATCAAACAAGTGTTAGAGCGGGTCAAGCGCTATACTGTTTCACTGTATGAATGGCAAAGAAAAATATTGGATCAGGAGGGGGCCTCGATGCCCTTGGCTGGTGGCAGTATCCTGACGCTTCTCGACGGACATTACGATGCAGAGACAGGACTCAGCATAGAGCAGGGAACAACAGAGACTCTAATCTATTAAGGGGGGATTTTATGCTGAAACCGAAACATCCAAATATTGTGGACTTTCTTGTGACGGGGGACTATGCTCTTTACTCCGATCCGCTGATGCGGGTCGGGGGAGAGAAATGCAGCTATCAGGTGCCGACCTATGAGGCATTGAAGGGAATCTTGTCTTCGGTCTACTGGAAACCTACGCTGGTGTGGTATATTGATGCGGTCCGTATCTTGAACCCGATCCAGACAGAAGTGAAGGGAATCCGCCCGATCAAATACCACGGTGGAAATGACCTTTCTTACTATACCTATCTCAAGCATTGCGCCTATCAGGTCCGTGCTCACTTTGAGTGGAATAGCAATCGGCCGGAACTGGAAGGGGATCGAAACGAGAACAAGCACCACAACATTGCGCTCCGCATGATTCGCAAGGGTGGTCGGAGAGATATTTTTCTGGGGACCCGGGAATGCCAGGGCTATGTAGAGCCTTGTGTGTTCGGTGAAGGACAGGGTGCTTATGACGAGATAGCAGAGCTGAGCTTTGGCCTGATGTATCATGGCTTGACCTATGCGGATGAAGCCTATTCGGAGGAGACAGCAAATCATATGACCGCGAATTTCTGGTACCCAGTGATGCGGCGAGGGATCATTGAATTTCTTCGTCCGGAGGAATGCCCACTTCATAAGACCTTGCGGGAGATGGAGATGAAGCCGTTTGGGGCAGCACAGAATAATTTCTCCGGCCTGAGGGAATTTGGGGAGGTAGAGTGATGGGACTGCTTCAAAAAGCGGTGGAGACCTATGAGGCCCACACTGATTTTGTTGGTGTAGCGCGGGATGGCCATCAGCCGATCGCACCGGTCTCCCATATTATTACGAACGCAAGTTTTGAGATCGCGCTGGATATGCAAGGGGAACTGAAGGGAATCGAAGAGGTAGCCAAGGAAGAGGCTAAGACGGTGATCCCGGCAACAGAGGAATCTGCGGGGCGCACAAGCGCCCCTTGTCCACATCCGCTGTGCGAGCAGGTTGGGTATCTCTCCGGGGAAAATCCAAAAAAATTTACGATGTATGTGGAGCAGTTACAGGCGTGGGCAGATTCCCAATTTTCCCATCCGATGCTTTGTCCCATCCTGACGTATGTCAAGAAAAAAACATTGCTGCAAGATTTGGCTGCGTATCACATCGAAAAGCCGGGTGAGAAACAGCTGATCCGTTGGAAGGTGCTTGGAGACAATGTAGCTATCTTGTCGTCCTGGAAAGAGAGATCCTTGTTCCAGTCCTTTATCCAATGGTATAATAGCGTACGTGTGCGGCCCAACGATGAGAAAACACTATGTATGATTTCGGGAGAAACGATCGTTCCCGCCAGACAGCACCCGAAGGGTATCATCCCCATGAACGGAAACGCGAAGCTGATCTCAGCCAATGATACGAGTAACTTTACTTATCGAGGTCGCTTTACCGATGATCAACAAGCGGTGACGATCAGCTACGAAGCCTCTCAAAAAGCGCACAATGCGCTGCGTTGGCTGGCAGTAGAGCAGGGTGCGCGGATCGTATTTGGCGGACGCACGTTTTTGTGCTGGAATCCACAAGGGAAACAAACCTGCAGTGTGATTTTGCCGGATTTTCAGAAGTTCTGGAAAAAGCCGGCGACGGAACCAACACAATACAAGGCAGAGCTGCAAAAAACACTGGAGGGTTGGCGTGACCGACTGCCGGACAATAGCGGCGGGGTTATCATTGCGGCCTTTGACGCAGCGACGACGGGCCGCTTGGCTCTGACATACTATCGTGAGCTGAGGGAGTCTGACTTTTTGCAACGTTTGCATGACTGGGATGAGACTTGCTGCTGGTGGGCCTGGAACCCAGAGGACAGACGGGATAATGCGATACAGTCTCCACCACTGTGGCATATCGTCAACTGTGCGTTTGGCACACAGCGAGAAGAAAAGGGAAAAGTCAGACTTGTCACAGATGACCGACTGATGAAGCAGCAGCTCCAGCGCTTGCTGTCTTGCCGGGTAGACCGCGCCAAGTTCCCGTTGGATCTAAAAAAAGCAATCGTGGACCGTGCATCGATGCCACTGGGGTATGATCCTATGATCCGAAAGGGGATGCTCATGGTAGCCTGCGCGGTCGTTCGGAAGTATCATTATGATAGGAACAAGGAGGAATTGAGTATGACCTTGGAGGAAAAGCGAGCAGACAGAAGCTATCAGTTCGGGCGCTTATTGGCAGTTCTAGAAAAGGTGGAACGGGATACTTATCGTGAGGACGAGACCCGAGAGCCGAATGCGATCCGGTTGCAGTCACGCTATTTCCGCCGTCCGCTCCACACGGCCAATCTTATTGAGAGGCAACTGGAAAGCGCCTATTTTCCGCGCATGAAAAACCCTAGTGCCCGGATATGGTACCGGAATTTGATTGGGGAGATCATGGGAAATCTCGATGGCTTTTCCAGGGCTGAGCTGGAAAAGCCGCTGGAGGATACCTATTTGCTCGGCTATTACCTTCAGCGCAGTGAGCTATATCGTTCAAAAAAACAGATGGATCAACAGGAGGAGAATAGATCATGAGTGTATTGCAGCATAAGATCGACTTCGTCGCATTGCTTTCTGTGACGAACGCCAACAGTAACGGGGATCCTCTGGATGGAAACCGTCCCAGGACAGATAATGATGGGTATGGGGAAATCTCTGATGTGTGCATTAAGCGTAAGATCAGAAACCGGATGCAAGACTTAGGACAGGAAATTTTTGTCCAATCAGAGGACCGCTGTGATGACGGTTTCGGAAGCCTGAGCGAGCGGGCTTCTGCAGCCCTGAAAGGAATCAAGGACCGCAAAATCTATACAGAGACAGCCTGTGCCAAATGGCTGGATGTCCGTTCCTTCGGCCAGGTATTTGCGTTCAAGGATACCAAGGGATTTTCAGCTGGCGTGCGTGGACCGGTGTCGATTCATCAGGCGGTGAGCATTTCACCGGTGGAGATCGGCAGTCAGCAGATCACGAAGAGTGTCAATGGTGAAAAAAATGAGAAGGGCGATGCTAGAACCTCCGACACGATGGGTATGAAGCATTTTGTCCGGTTCGGTCTGTACAAATTGAAGGGCTCGATCAATGTTCAGTTGGCAGAAAAGACCGGCTTTAGCGAGGAGGATGCAGAAATCGTCAAGGAGTGCATTCGCACTCTGTTCGTCAACGACGCTTCTTCGGCGCGACCGGATGGCTCCATGGAAGTGGTCAAGCTCTACTGGTGGAAGCATAACTGTAAAGACGGCCAGTATTCCACAGCAAAGGTCCACCGTTCTCTGGTCGTGACCCAAAAGGAGGAAAATGGCGTTCCGAGCTGTGTAGAAGACTACACAATTACATTACAGCCCCTGGAAGGCTTGGACGTGGAAGTGATTGATGGTGTATAACGAGGAAGATTTTCTTCAGCTCTCTGGCTTACAGCATTTCAAATTCTGCCGCCGCCAATGGGCGCTGATCCATCTGGAAAACCAGTGGGTCGAAAACGGGAGGACGATGGATGGACAGCTGCTTCACGAACGAGCGCATGACGGCAGTCTCCGGGAAAAACGGGGCGATCTGCTCATCACCAGAGATATGCGAGTCTTTTCCGCTAAGCTGGGGTGCAGCGGAGCTTGCGATGTGGTGGAGTTTCGGCGGTCTGAGAGCGGGATCGCCCTGCACGGGCAGGAGGGACTGTATCAGCCATTCCCAGTGGAGTATAAGCGGGGTAAAAAACGAGGCGACACAGCCAATGCACTTCAGCTTTGTGGCCAGGCTATGTGTCTGGAAGAGATGCTGTGCTGTGACATCCCACAGGGGGCGCTTTATCACGGCGGGACCAAGAGAAGAGAAGTGGTAGACCTCTGCGCCAGGAGGTCAGGGAGTGCCTGGAAGAAATGCACCAGCTGGCAAGCAGGGGATATACCCCAAAGGTGAAGCCAACCAAGTCCTGTAACGCTTGTTCTCTCAAGGAGATCTGCTTGCCAAAGTTATCCAAGACCCCTACGGTCCAGGTGTACTTGCGTGCCAGATTGGAGGAGGAAGCATGAGACATCTGCTCAACACGCTGTTCATCACATCAGAGGATGCCTATCTCTCTTTGGAAGGCGAGAATGTGTTGGTGAACCGAGAGAAAATCGTGGTTGCCCGGTTTCCACTCCACACACTGTCCGGCATCCTTAGCTTTTCCTATGCCGGGGCCAGCCCTGCACTGATGGGTGCTTGCGCCAAACGGGACATCAACCTGGCGTTTTGTTCTCCCAGAGGAAAGTTTTTGGCTCGGACAGCAGGGATCACCGGTGGCAATGTGCTGCTTCGTCGGCAGCAATATCGGGTGGCAGATGATGAAACGCAAAGCTGTCAGATCGCCCGCAGCATGATCTTTGGAAAACTCTACAATGCTCGTTGGAGTCTAGAACGGACTCGGCGAGACCATAAATTACGCATCGACGAAGCGGCGTTTCAATCGGCATCTGCGACCATCAAAGAATTACAGCCTGCCGTACTGGAAACGACAAGTCTGGATTCCCTGCGCGGCTTAGAGGGAGTGGGTGCTACGGCCTACTTTTCTGTCTTTGATCACATGATCCTGCGGGAAAAAGATAGCTTTTTCTTCCACGGCCGGAACCGGCGGCCACCGCTGGACAATGTGAATGCGCTCTTATCTTTTGTTTACAGTTTGCTGACCAATGATTGTGCTTCAGCGCTGGAAAGCGTTGGCCTAGATTCCTATGTCGGTTTTCTGCACCGGGATCGTCCAGGGCGCACTTCGCTGGCTCTGGATCTAATGGAGGAGCTTCGCCCTTGTCTGGCTGACCGATTTGTGCTGACTTGTATCAACAATAAAATCGCCAACGGCGCGGATTTTCACCAAGAAGAAAGTGGCGCTGTGCGTCTGAGTGACGAGGGACGAAAGAAAATTCTGGCAAGCTGGCAGGAGAGAAAGAAGGATACGCTCACACATCCATACCTGGGAGAGAAGATTCCGTGGGGCCTGGTTCCCTATCTGCAAGCTCTTCTACTGGCCCGTTACCTGCGTGACGATCTGGACGGGTATCCGCCCTTCCTCTGGAAATAAGCACAAAATGCAAAGAAATGTGAGGGATGCAGCGTGATGGTTTTGATCACCTATGATGTCAACACAGAAGATGCCGCCGGCCGCAAGCGCTTGAGGAAGATTGCCAAGGAATGTGTCAACTACGGCCAGCGGGTTCAAAATTCTGTCTTTGAATGCCTTCTGGATGCGGCTCAAAACAAGCTCCTACAACATAAGTTGCGCGGAATCATGGACGAGAACAAGGACAGCTTGCGTTTTTACTATCTGGGCAACCACTACCAGACAAAAATTGAACACTTTGGTGTCAAAGAAAGTTATGAGCCAGAAGGCTTCCTCATGATTTGACTGTGCGAAGTAGAAGTGAGCATACTTTCCTGGAGGTGTTCGCACCAACAATAGGGAGACATTTTCGGGAAAGTGTGTTAGTATTAAGTCGTATCAAAACTTTCTGCTTAAAAGTTTTGGTAATATTGTCTCCTAGCGCAAAAGTTTACAAAGAATTTTTGTGAACTTTTGCTGTCCCTCCCCACACGGGGAGGGTGGATTGAAACTCAGAGATGATGGTCAACTTACCTGCCTTGCCAGGTCCCTCCCCACACGGGGAGGGTGGATTGAAACATCGGCAAACCGCAAAATCCGCACCCGCAGGCGCGTCCCTCCCCACACGGGGAGGGTGGATTGAAACCGTGGAAAACAGGTCGCCCGCCGAAATACTGCCCGGTCCCTCCCCACACGGGGAGGGTGGATTGAAACTGAGATGTTATCGACACGTAACACCTATAAAATTGTTATATTAAATGAATACACATGTAGTGTTTACATTAATAGTCAAGCGATATCATCTAGAAATGCAATGATCCCCTCCACAGAACTTAAACTACGGAGGGGATCATATTATTTATAAATATATAAGATGTTACTCCCATTCGCAAAATGAAACTTAATTCTAAACGCTTTTGTTTGGGAGATTTGATATCATTT